>ENA-ORBV01014278-ORBV01014278.1-microbial-mat-metagenome-genome-assembly--contig:-NODE-14278-length-11912-cov-5.454499_pt1 | contig 11912 bp, 12 predicted proteins | sample MGYA00237777_ERZ505514 | MGnify/ENA primary metagenome ERZ505514 (study PRJEB26160, sample SAMN06269048) | microbial mat metagenome | isolation source: Oligotrophic lake microbial mat | place... | reverse complement strand
TCACAGAGCTGTTGAATGACAGCTCATGGGGTGCGGCAACAGAACATTGTGAAGGTTTCATGTGAATGGATGTGGTTGTTGTGCTGGTGGAAGCATCCTGGATGGGTCATTTGTTGCTCATTTGCCACTCATTTGCTGTTGGTGGAGTTTTTGCTGGGCGAGTGAGAGTCAAAAACAGGTGGGAGGACAGACAAAATTTCGAAAAGCAGCACACAGCCCCCTACAAAAAGAACAAAACAAAGAACAAAACACAGAACAACTGGTGAATGACAGCAGCAATTGTGATTGCAATGACTTCCAAGTTAGCAATTGAGATTGCAATCAAAATTGTCATGGCAATTGGATTGCAATCCAATCAATTGCAATCAATTGCAAGTCAATGTGATTGGACCTAGGTCTGCGAAGAGAAGACTGTGAATGAAACTCCGCCTTGCCATGCATTGGATGGGCCGCAGCCGCACCCTTTCACATGCATCACGAATCTGGTGTTGTCGTGCACATGGCGCCACGAGGCGTGGATTTGATGCGCTTGCAACGTCTCACGAACGAAATGTGTTTGAAAACCGCCGCTTGAAAACCGCCGCCACCATGATTGGTGCCTCGTGTGCCTTGCGTCATCCTTGTCAAGTGTCTGTCCAAGAACGACGGGAAGAACTGCGTGATGTCAAGGAATGAGTCTTGCGCAGAATTCGCGCCATGGGCAAAATGTCTCTCCTCTTGGGGACCAGTCATCAGCAAATTCGAATGCAACGTTTGAACAACCCCAACCCCAAGAATGACAATCATCATCCAACTCCTGCAGATGCTGATGACAGCGAGGTGCAAGAATTGGAACATGGCATCAAAGGACATTTCAAACGCATGTCTTCGAATGCTCACAAATCCTTTTGCAACACCCTCCTGAGTCTCAAAAGCGTTCGAGGTCTGTAGGAACACGTCCAACACGAGAAGATTGATGCTGCCAATGAGGAAAGGCGTTGCCATCACGCCATCACACAAAGCAAATTGTGTCAAACATCTTCCAAGAAGGCGAACACAACCGTGCACAAATTCACCGGTGGGGGTGTTCCTCCTCCTCCCTCCTTTGATTGGTCCAAGACGTGGTTCGTTTGCGTTTGTGGGGTGTTTTCTGACGCTGGCCATGTCAACCCGGCTCAATGTGGCACTCACGCAAGCAGGAGGAAATGATTTGTCTGTCATTTTGGGGCACGCCATTGCTGTTTTTGCATGCGGTGTGTGTCTTGTTGTGGTTTCATCTTGACTCATGAAACAACATCTTTTGCTTTCTGGACAGTCCGCTTGGAGCCTTTGTGGCCTTGTTGTTTGGATTGACAGCAGCCCCGGCTTCCCAACCCGGCAGTGCGCTTGTCGGACAAGTGGTGTCAGTCATCATTGCCTTGTGGGTCGCAGCCCTTCCAGGGTTGGAAATTTGCATGAAGCAAACACTGGCCACGTCGGTGGCCATTGCGGCAATTGTCAAACTGGGCATTGCCCATCCTCCCGCAGCAGCTGTCACCATGGCATTTGCCAGTTCGGACACGTTGGGATGGTTGAATTTGGCCACACTGCTTTTGGGTAATCTCTTGGCTATTTTGGTGGCCACCGTCATCAACGATTTGAATTCCAAGCGACAGCATCCCACGTGTTGGGGTGTTCAATGGTGTTGTGATTTCTTTTTGGGTTTTTTCCCGCCAAAGTCTGCTGATCCAGCCCTTGACAGCAGCAACCACAAAACAAAAGAGCTGCCACCAAAATCAAAACCTGCTGCTGCTGCCACTGTCATTGTCAAAAAGGTGTTGGAGAAGCCACCAAGTCCTTGTGAAAACGAGGAGTCGTGTCTTGTTGAAATGGAAAAACCAGCAAAGCGCCATGCGGGCGCAATCGAAGAGATTGAGTGCTGAGTCCGAACAGCAGCACAGCTCAGCCCTGCACATCCTTTTGGACCAACAGAGTGCCAATGCCAATTTTTCATCTGTCACCACAAGCACACCCTTGCAAAGAACAATCTGGAAAGTTTGAAAACAGAGTCATGCAATGGTGGCCTTGCAACGCAGAAATCTTTCTGTGGAAGGCGCATTGTCCTGTGGGAACTGTCAATGTCAACACTGATTCCGGGTCACGAGAGGATCTGCTGGAAGCTTCTGTGCCTGCCAGCTAGCTAGCTGCCAGCAGTCAACAACTGCTGCTGACATGGCACAGTGCTCTGGCTGTCACCAGGCAGAAGTGCATTAGGTCGAAATGCATTGGATCAACTGTAAGTCAAAGTTATTTGTTGTGAGTAAAAACAAGGTCGCATGTTGGCTCCAACGGGTGACATGTAACATTCTATGCTTGGTAGCCGGGAAGTTGCCGGATAGCGAGAATTGGATGCTTTCGCATGATTATTCCTTTTTCAGTACATTTTTCCTACACAAACTAATCGGGGTCTCGCCGGATAGCGTAAATAATCTGTATATTTGCATTTTCCCTTTAATTACACGTTCTCCTTTCCTGAAAATTGTCGGCAAAAACTTGGTGCTGGATAGGCCTATTGTTCCCCACGAACAACAAGGTTGTTCTAACCTGCATCACGCGACTCACAAGGCTTCACAAACGTGTCCTCAATTCAAATTAAACTGTCATCTATTTGTGCTCACAAAATCCGATTATCCAAAACAATAATCATCGCAACAGCTGTTCTGTATACCACACACACACTACATTAACTTTCATAACAACAAAGAATACTATATTAACCAACCATGATGCATTACCAATACCCATCCGATCAGTATTACTACCCAATGCCCGCTTATATGCCGGCCTATCCACAGGAACAACAACAACCACAACCACAACCAGTCCCCATGATGGTGAATCCAATCACTCCTACCTACAATGACGTCTTGATGGGTCGAGGAGGAAAGAACAACCGCAGTGCTGGAAACGAACAACTTCGTCATTTGGCTCGTGCCATGACGGTCGAGTACAATGCAGCAGACAAGACGCAAAAGTCGGCCATGGCGGTCGATCTCGTGGACCAAGTCCAGTCCCTGACACCTCCCGGTAGATTCTTGAAACGCGACAGTGTGTCCATGGCTTGGAAAATTGTCCCCTTTGAGTTGGCTCGCGAAAAGTGCAGCCAGTGTTTGAGAGACGCCGTGCTGACCATGAAAAAGCAAGGTCACTTGACGGAACCCAAAAAGCAAAGGACGACAGAAGCCAAGGTGCCATCATCCCGACGATCCACTACTCCTGAATCCGTGGAGCTCAAACGCAAGGTGTCTCATGAAAATAAAAATGAACAGCCAAGCAAAAGACGCCGCACCATGGAGGAACCAAACGAGTGCGACGATGCTGCTTCGACCGTCAGCACCTTTTCCATTTCGCCCCAAGTCTGGTTGGATTTGTTGGCCAGTGATGAAATGACGCCTTCGAAGGACAGACGCCACTCCCACCAAGAGGTTTCGGTGGTTTCCGAGGAAACCGCCCAACAGAAATTTAATTGTTCTTCCAACTTGGAGTTTGAGCTTTTCGATTGTGATGATCTTCTTAAGGAAGAACAACTACTTTGTTTCTAGAAAATAACAAGTGCCCTCTACATAATTAAAAGTTGTTACATATATTCACGACTCTTCTATTAGTTCCTACATTCACGAATCTTCGATTATTTGTGAGCTGGACTTAAAGTTAGATGAATTAATACTCCACTAGTACCTCGTATCGGCAGGACGGAAGCTAATAAGAAGACAATTGCGAGTCGGTCGTCACCATGGCAAACAACCAAAGCCACGGCCGAAGACAAGTATACCAGCTACTTATCTCACTATCTACTATCAGCATGGTATTATCGCCAAGAATTGCAGCTGCCGCGCAGTTTCAGGGAGGCGAGGTATGATCATTTTCTTGCGGAAACAGGAATGAAAAGGCTCGTCGGTGGCGAGGGCCCGCGAAAACCTACTAGAATGCCAGCCATTGCTACTGTGTACCTAAACGATACAGGGGTAGGCGCCATCCTACTAACTGTAAACTAGTAGTACCAGCTACAATTGCGATTAAAGTTGCGTGGTCTGGCGCACGAAGTATCTGTACGAGGTACCGGAACATTTAGCTAGCTCCATGCAAAAAGGACGGATCTGTATTGGATCCGGTGTGTTTGATACCGTTTTTAGGGCTAAGGTTTAATTATTCGTTGGAGAAAGAATTTCGAAAAACTAAGTGCGATGATCGCCCAGCGTGCAAGATGTTTGAATACATTTCGTTGTCTGATTGGTTTAAAAAATTCAAATTCGAAAGTTCGCAGGGAGTTCGTGTCTTATTTAGGGGCGATTGGGGTGCGACGTCATTCTGATTGTAAGTGACGACAAGATTCACCACATGCACGCATGGCGCCATTTTTTCGGCTCCCCCCAGTCCATCTTTTGAAAAAAATTGGGTCTTACGAGACATCAATCTCATAAATGGCTCCACAAAAAATTGCGGTAGCACGCTTCTGCTGCCTCTGATTACAGCATTTTCATACCGCTTCCGCAATCGTTTTTTGTCGGTAGCGATCTTTTACAACGTGCAAGTGACTGATGATGCTCCTGGAACAAGGCCCACGTCATATTGAGGTGGCAACAAACAATCTTGCGAAATGGAAAAGATCCCTGTATGATATCCTACATACAATTCCTATACTCGGAGTGTTGCTCACGAGTCAGTTATATTGATTAGTTCCGCATAACATTGTTGATGTTATGAGAAAGCTAATATCATGTGGTAACATCAATCGATGCATCATCCTTTTCAGAATGTTTGTTGATTCTCACAATTTTAAGAATCTGCTCTAGCAAACGTTCTTAGCCGCTGCTCACTACTCCTGAACCAAACAAAACAAATCATGACAATGGACTTTACTCAAATCATTGACCCAATGACAAGCTTTAACGTCATTGGTACAACTGCTAGCAGCGGTGACTTTCAGCATCGTGGCCCTGCTTTGGATTTTGGCATGAAGCGGGTGACTCCTCCCAACAGCAGTCGCAGCATGGGCAGCAACAGCCACATTTCTTTTCAAAAGCCGAGCAGTCTCAAATCTTTGGACTCAAGGAGTGCCAATAAGCCAAATCTTACCATCAAGCAGAGCAAAAGTGTTGGAGGAGAAGTCAGGTTCAGTCCCACTAATACTAACACGACGAAGAACAATCTTTACAGCGAAAACATGATCATGGACGACGAAGAGAACCGCGATGGGTCCTCTACCTCTATTTTCCGCCTCGAGGAACCCAAGAAAAAGCTCAAGGCAATGAATAGCCGCGATGCTATGATCATGAAAGTTTCGAGCAGCATGGCCCAGGACGCCATTGCCGACTCTGGAAGTTTCACGTCCTCCACTAAAAGCAGTGACAGTGCCACTACTTCCTCCTCCACCAGGAACAGCCGTCGTCAGCAGCAGAACCATCCCCACGAGACTGCTGCTGGTGGTGCGGAGACGTCTATCAAGAATACCAGGAGTACCACCACCAGTCGTGCTGACATGTTCGCCGAGTCCTTCCCCGCCGTGGAAGACAAAGCCGAGTTTTTGGATGATGTTTCCTTGATCTTGTTGGATTATGTACACAGCGACTTTTCCGAGATTGTCGTCAAGGCCTTGGGCGTGTTGGCGGATCTTTGTACCGAATCACGAGACTTGCACCACCAAGCCTGTTACATGGGAGCCCCAGCTATTGTTGTGGCGACTATGAACAAGTGGTCGACCGACAAGCTTATTCAATTCAAGTGCATCCAAGTCATGATTGCCTTGACCGTCATGGGTTGGAAGAACAGCAATACTTCCGACGACAAGATTCAAAAGATTTTTTGGATGATGGGAGGTATGGAAACCATCCTCTCGGCCATGCGCACCCATCAAGACTCTCGTTCGGTTCAATTCTATGGATGCAATGCCATTTTGAGTTTGCTTCCCAGTGTCGGGATGGAGGAGGAAACTCCCGACAAGTTTACCATGCACATTGGTCGTCGCTTTGTGGGCGATCTCAAGGGCGTCAAGATCATCATTGGCGCCATGATTCGATTTGAAGATGACCGAAAAGTGCAAGAAGCCGGGTGCAGTGTCTTGCTCAAGTTGGCTACCTTTATGCATCACGGAAAAGACCGAAAGATGCTCTTCGAATCGGGAGCCATGTCCGCATTTTCTGTGGCGCTGGAATCTCATCCCAATGATGAGAATATGCACAACTATGCGAGCATGTTCATGAATCTCTTGTCCGGAAATATGTAAAAAATCGAAACAAGTCCGAGACAGATTGTTTCGAATCGATAGCACTGTCTCGGCGCTGTTTCGTTGTTGATATACATGTTCCTTTTTGGTCAATCTGAGCCAACGCGGTACCGCCACAGCTAGACGCTGGCCTGATTTTTGCTTGATCCACTCCGCTGATTATAAAACTGATTGTGACGTAGAATAATACAGTTCAAATAATAGACAACAAAGTTAGAATGACAGTGTGCTGCTTTCTCCTATAAGCTACTAGCTACAAATAATACACAGTGTTGTTTTAACAAGTTTGATTATTTCTTGCGGTTTTCCCTGCAGCTAGCTAAAAGCCCGTTGGTTGCGTCCCTCCCGGCAATCCCAGGCTTTAGCAGTCCTATTGAACGGCCTGTCCCGCGTTTCGTTCATGTATTCGATATGCAAATGATAAATGATGTAAAGTTCCAAAATCATCTTGTAGACGACGACGGCTCCCTGTCAATCGTAGCCCCTGAGAACGCGATTGTCCCCGCCCGCCATGGTCGTCATCCGAAATTTTGTACTTGGCACCCCCTCCCTTACCTGTTGGAGCCAATGGTGCGTGGGAAAATCTGAATATTTTCCTGTGGTGTGTGTGTAGTGAAACCCATATATGATAGTAGAAGAATGAGCCGCCCTTGTAAGCGTTGAGACTCGATTTCGATCTCATTCCTCCGTCAAGTATGATATGGCTTGTTTAGAACTCGTGGTGGATGCTGACGTCGTCGTCCATAGTCTGGTAGTCGAGGCCAACCAAACGTGACGTGCACCCGTGCTCCAAGTAGGCCTGACGATCGTGCTCGTCGACGATCCAATCGTCACAGCCAATGCCAAAGGCTGTCACATCGACCAAACTACCCAAGTATTCGTTGTCGTCAGCGACGGATGCGGTGACATCCATTTCCGACATCATGTCGTTGGACTCATCGGCAAATTCCAAAGTTGTCCCATAGTCCTTCAAATCGGAATGGAAGGAAAGGACACTACAGGCATCGTCGTGGTCGTCGCTCAATGTCGCGGCAACGTCACAGCTGTCCATGGTGTTGATGCTGTAGTCGCTTGGAGTAGAAGTTTGGTCGCGTTGCTCCGTTCTAGGCGAGTGAACAAAGGGACGATAGGAAAACGGTGGAAGAGGAGTATATTCCATCATGTCCGGTTGCTTCTTGCCAGCATAGTTGAGGACATCCGTAGCCAAAAAATCGTCCTCGTCGTCATCGCCAACCACCTCGCCGAGACAACGGCGAACAAAGTCAATGGTAAGGGGTGGCAACTCGGCAATACCAGTCGGAGTGGTAGAAGGAGCGGCAACGCGAAGAGACCTTGTCAGCGGCATAATGCCAGCAGTAGGCAATTTGGTCAACGATGCCCTTCGTGTCGTGTTGCCGGCTTCCCTGGTGGGCGTGACCAAAGAAAATAGGGGCAGCTGGCCTACCGGATCATGCTCCTCCATGGGAGGCACATCCTCCAAAGTCTGCATTTCCATGGGACTTGTACCCATGGCGGCAGCGGTGTGGGCCAGAGGCATTGGCGACGGCATGAATTGCTGTAGCAGATTGCCACTAGCTTCGCTGGGCCAAGTTGGAAAGAATGGCGGATATCCCTGACCACTCGAGGTTCTCAAGCCACTTTGAAAGCCCCAGGCCAACAAGTTGGAATTGAGGTCGTGGCTGTTGATACCTTGGGCTCCTGTGGCTGATGTATCCACCACAGGCGCCTCCTTGCTGCTTGTGGCCTTGACAGTGTCCGCGCCCTTGTTGACGCGCTTGACAGTGTCAGCGCCCTCGTCACGCTTGGACTTCTTGTGCCCGGCTTTCTTTTTGTCCCCGCTTTTCTCGAGGAGGGTGCTGTACGTCGTGGCGTCGTACTTGGCATTTTCGTGCGTGACGGCTGTGGCAGACGTGAGGAAGACAGCTGCCTCTTTGTACTCGTTTTCCTTGAGGGCGGTGCTGTACGGTTTCGAGTCAAGTTTTCTGAGGAGGTTGTCTATACTTTTCAAGTCATCGGGAACCGATTTTTCCTCGGCAACGACCTCGTTGTGGTCCTTCAAAGCCGTGGATCGATTGTCATCGGGGACATATTTTTCTTCGTGAACGTTCTGGAGAGACTTTTCGTCGTCAACTTCCTGGTAGTCAATGGCAGCCGTAGCCCGACTGTTCATTTTCGCGATACGGAGGCTGCTTCGAGTAGGAGGCCTTCTGTTTTTGCGGGCCCAAGCGGACATGGACTCCCTCCTCGTTTGCGACTTCTTCTTGGGAGTATCACGCTTGGTGAACATCGCCTTCAAGGACATGGCCTTGCCGCCGGGCGCACTCGTCTTGATAGAGACTTTCTGGCTGCTTTCCGCCACAACGGTTCCGTCAGACCCAACGAGGTACCCAAAGTCTTGGAGAGTAGCCTCACTGGCGCCATTGTCTCTGTCCTTGTTCTTCTCTGCCGAACGCTGCGAGTAAGGCTTGCGAGTGTTTTTGATGTTTTGGAGCAATTCCGGTTGGTCACGCAGGAAACTCTGTAGAACGGCAAGAACACAGAATCAAAAGTTAAACATATGAGTCACGAAAAGAAATGAAGAGACGAGAGAGATGGGCTGAAACAAGATCGCATTTTTGGTATACGTACCGGATGATAAATGTGAAAGGCGACTTTATTGTTGGCGTCCACTGTTTGTGCCGAATTTGGAAGAGAGAGTTGGATGAGCAAAAGATGCAAAAAGTGGAAAAGCCGGCCAGTAGACAATATAAAGTGGACACCCAAAAAAAACGTACCGTTCTTGGATCGTTTAAAGCCATAATGATTGAACTGTCTCTGGAGAGAATCCCAACCCTTGAGATTCCATCCTTGCCTACAAGTCATTAGTGAGATGGGAGAACCAGAAAGACAAGTTTTCCCAAGAAAAAGAGGGAAAAAACGTACCTGTTGAGGATATGGATGAGCTGCAACTTGTCGTGGACGACAAAGGAACGTCCCTCTAATAGAGAAAAAACACAGACACAATAGGGTTAGGGATAAAAATGCTGAGAAAAAAGCTCCACGCACACATTGGTTGTGCCACATACCTTTGTCCCAAGCGATAACATTCTCGAAACCAACTTCTCCCGCTCGTTCTAAAATGGCATACAGCTTGACGGGAAACTTGATGTTGCGATCCCGAATCCACTTGCCTTTAATAAGCGTCTTACTAGACGCCTTGTTCTTCTTCTTGTTAGTGGCGGCAAATTTCGTCTTGGCGGCGGCGGCGGCGGCGGCCGATTCTTGCATCATTTGAACACTGGCAGAGAGGAGTGAGTGAATGTCTTCGGGGTGACGAGAAGAGCGAGAAGAGCGAGAGGAAGACGCAGAGGCCGCCATGGCCAAGCTGTGATTCTCGACATACTTTTCCTTGACATCGTGCTTGTGCTTGTGTTTGACGAGGCCGCTGTCTTCTTCGTCTTGAGGATCGTTCAAAGGAATCAAATGATCCGGTAGCAAGGTGGGTAGATCGTCCATGGTGACGTGAAAAAAAGAGAGATTAGCGCTTGAATTTATTACTTCTGTAGGTGGTGCCGCAAAACAGGAGCTAGAAATTACCCCCGTCTATTTGCTTGTCTTTTCGGCCAATGCAATATGAACCCCCGCCAAAAAGATTTTATGAGAAGAAAATCCCAATCTTTGAGAAAGACGAAAACCTCCAAAAGGCGAAAAACTAACTGTGAACAGCCAATCGGATAAAAGATCCCACTTCCAACCGGAAAGGAAGCACAGTCACATTTTCAGATTTTCTCTCTGGTGTCACGGCCAAGTGGGCGCTGGTACTATTGGTACTGGTGGTGATTTCTTTACGTAGCTCTGTTTTACAAATTCCTTTCTACTACGACCACGTAAGTTTACGTAGGTGGCTCTACGCGTTCAAAGATTTGGATCACAATTCTTTTTCTTACTCTTAGTAGCCATTCATCCATTTTACGAAATCCTCTGTACATCTCTTACGAAAAAAGATTTTCAGACCCAAAAGAACACAGTGCTTCGGGTTCGGATTTTCCGCTTTATTATACATGGCCCCTAAGGAATTGGTAACTGAAGACAACGACATGTTGGTAACCGTAAAAACAAAATCAACCTGGCCGGCCCTGGACCAGTTACTCGGATCATGTGGTTCCAATTTGTCCTACGTTCAGAAAGATCATGTTACTTTGGTACAAAAAGAGAATATTCAGTCTTATTGGTCATCGTAAAAACAATGACCAACTGCCCCGGACATGCTGTTTTCCATACTATTTTGTCCAACGTGGAGAACTGTATGTTCGTCTGGTACAAAAACAGAATTTTCGCCAGTAGAAAAGAAAGTTGTCAGAAACTACCCAACATGTTCAGGTACTTTGTAAAATAGTAATTGCGCATGAGAACTCAGACATATTAACACTCAAGGCAACGTGGTCACCTAAATCGATTGTATGAATACCAGTAGATGCTCCTCCTCCATTCAGACAGTGCGTCAGGGCTTTAAAATATCAATAAAGAATAGATCGATGGGGAAAAATACGTTATCAAGTGAGGAAGATAACGGCAGGTCTTCAAGATCCAGACCAGTGGTCATTGTGCCAAAATATCAAAAAAGAATCGACCAAATTGGCCGAACATTGCAATTTCACGAAAAGAAGTGAACAGATGGACGAACAAGAAATGTACTTCAGTAGTTGCCGAAGGAAGTGACCAAATGCACGAACAATAATTGGAGGTGCATTCTGTCGAATGCGTACTGTACCTAACCGGCTGACGTAGTTCAGTTTTACCAGGTGGCGACATGGCCTGGGACGTCGACCGGCAGGAAAACTTGATGGAGCAGCTGGGCCCTGGACCCTGGTCCATTACTGTAGACTGGTACTGTACGGGTATTCTTCAAGCTTTGTAGCCACGATAGGATCGGAGTGGGTTTACTCGTGTTGTACTGATTTGCCCATGTGTGCTCGAACTCGGAGATCTCGGAGATTTCGTTCTTAACCATTGACAGCGAAAATAAGAATCTATTCGGACGCCCCTTCGCCCCTTGCACGTTCGTCAGTTCCTAAAAGAACTTCACTGTTTCTTTTCTCCCCAAAACACAGTTGGCTAATCGCGCTTCTCTACCGCTGACTCCGCTGTGCTAGTTGTTCAGTAGTCCGCTGTAAGAATGCGTGGCAAGAACTGTGGCAAAAAGCCCATAGAAAATTTCTTACTGTGACTCTGCCCCGACTCGAGAGAAAGGGATTCATGTCCAGTCCCTCATGGCCAGTCCCTCAACGTTTGAAACCAAGATTCAGTCGAAACTGTGTCTCAACAAACTTCCTTTGAGGCCAATGATGGCAGCTGCTGCCAGTTGCTTCTTTGGGTCCTGGTCACCAGCTGGATCCTCATCCACTCTCAGTTGTCTCCAGATGATGATGCGCTGACAGAATGGTCAGTTTGCACTGACCAGCCACAGGTTTGTCCAATCTGAAAGATTTTGTCCACAAATGCAAGCTGCACAACATCATTGTGGCGTTTTCAAAGTTTGATTCAATGCATTGTTGTGACACAGCAAATGTTTTTCCAAAACATGAGATTGACCAAACCTTGCGAGTGTCATGTGGAACAACAAAGAGCGGCTCGTTGTCAAATGATTTGTCCGTTGAAGAACAAACGGGTGTGACAAAACAATGCAAAACAG
>ENA-ORBV01014277-ORBV01014277.1-microbial-mat-metagenome-genome-assembly--contig:-NODE-14277-length-11912-cov-6.876637_pt1 | contig 11912 bp, 7 predicted proteins | sample MGYA00237777_ERZ505514 | MGnify/ENA primary metagenome ERZ505514 (study PRJEB26160, sample SAMN06269048) | microbial mat metagenome | isolation source: Oligotrophic lake microbial mat | place... | reverse complement strand
TTTTCAAGCAGAAGACGGCATACGAGATTCGCCTTAGTCTCGTGGGCTCGGAGATGTGTATAAGAGACAGGAGCATTGAACTCGCGCAACGGGCCGCCGAGAAATTGAATCTTGCGCAAGATCGATTGAACAATGATCTGCGAGTGAACTATCCAGAAGAAATGGCAAACGTTGGCATTATTCAGGTGCCCGATTTGTGGTCGGGCGCATTTTTCCGCGACTTTCTTGTAGGACAACTCGCTGGCAATTTTGGCGATGCCATTAATCAAGGACGGGCCATGGTCAAGATTCGTCGCAATATGGAAGAATTGGAAACCATTATCAACCAGTGTGCGCAGCAAGAGGCTGTGCTGGCAAATGTAAGTAGCAAGCTTGATACCAAGGTGGGCGTCTTGAAAGAGCAGGTCTTTCAAGAGGAGCGGTCGATTATTCAGGCCGTCCTGGCCAAGGCAGAGAAGGCACATGAAGCCATGGTTGCGGCTGGAGGTATGGGTGCTGAAGCTAGTGCTTAACCGAGTAATTGTGTAGTTGCATAAATCTAGTTAGCTGGCCCTATTCGTCACTGTTTTCCTTACTATTAAGTGATTACCGCATGAGTCGGTTACTAAAAGCTATGTACAATTTATGCATCTATCTATCCTTCATCGCCATCTATCTATTTGCCTTCGTTCTAGAACGGAGGATGAAAGAAAAGGGGCGTTGCGTCTACCACAGCTGTCTTGGTGAAGGCTTCTAGAGCAACAAACACTGTGATGGCCAGCATGGCAAGACGTCCGTTTTTGATCTCGGCCAGTTCCATGCTTTGCTGACCCTCCCTGTCCGCTGGAAATAGTCCAAGTGGATCAAACATCGAGGCATCGTCGCTGCTTTTGTTCATCATACTCAAGCCCTCCACAAATCCCGCCAAACCCAAAACACCCAACCAATAAAATGGATTGACATGGGCCAAGCCGCCATTGAGAAGAGATGGAACACGGTCACCCTCCACCAAAAGAGGTTTCATATGGGCAAAAGATGCCAGGGATTTATCCCAAAGTTCTGACAAGGGCCATCCGGCAGCAGCCAGCATGGCAATTCGACCGTGCTTCAATTCGGCCTCGCGTTGCCATAGGAGATCTTCCTTGGACTTGGCGAATCCAAGTGGATCGAATCCAGCATCACCAGCAAGCGATCCATCCAAGACCGCAGGTTGGGGCATAAAGGGTAATGCTTGAGACATGACGACATTGTCATCCACTTCCCCCTCGTTGTTCTTGCCGACCTTGTATAGGTTCAAGGGATCGACAACTGCTTGTTTGGCATCTCTCATTCGGCGGGGTGTTTGGATCCGGCCCGAGAGGCGTTCCACTGAAGAAATCGGATACAATCCAAGCGGATCATACAGTTGGCGGTTCATACTGACATAACTTTCCTGTTCGACGGCTAACGAACCAACATGTTCGGGAGAATTCTTGGGATACAAACCCATGGGATCGCTGGTCGCCTTGTTGTTGTCCATCTCTACACTTCCGTAGAGTTCCATGGATTGAATTTTCCCCTCTTTTCGTTCGGGAGCATCGCTGGGATACAAATTCATGGGGTCGTAAATGGGTCTCTGTTCCAACATGGCTTCCATCATGTGTGTTTCTTCTTCCAAAGATGCCGCAAATTCGGGGCTGTTCTTGGGATATAGACTCATTGGATCGACCACAACCTTTTTCACCTCAAGTGTAGGTTCCATGGCAAGTACCTCACCGTTTTTCTTTTCGGGAGACGATTCCGGATACAAATTGAGAGGATCATAAATGGGTCGAGTTGTTTTGGTAGCTGAGGTAGTTTCCGTCGTCAATTCAGGTACCGCAACAACCTTTTGTTGGGAGGCAGCACGGCCATTATTTTTGGGCACCATGAAGGCTGCGGTAGAAGAAACCGCAAGTAGGGAGACGGCAATTTTAAAGTTCATGTTTGTATGTTATAATTGATATATTTGTCGTTGCTGTTGTATATCGATGTTTTAGAATTCTTTTTTGTGAGTATAACATGAAATGCCAAATCTTGGTGATTGCTCGGCAGATGAGGCAATCATAATTATCATGTCAGGTTCATTCGTGGAATATTTTCTGACTACCTACTAATACTAGCAAGAGACTGGTATTTCTGTTCCTTCCGTGTACCACCAATATCTGCCACTGCACAATAAGAGAACATGACTCCAAAATTATGCGACCAGCTGGAGTGTGCTGCAAAGACACTGTCAGTAACAACGAACATGGCCGCATCCGCTCCCAGCCGAATGCCCACCACGGCAGCAAAATGTGATCAAAAACACCTCATTCGTTCCTCGGTCGTTGAGTCAGAGCTTGGCGGGACCGATTTTCCGAACCAAGACAACCAACTTTTGAACAGGAACGATAAGGTTAGGGAGGAAGGTGTTTTTTTTGCATTCCCTCCTTGGATTTGAAAGCTGCTTCAAAAGTGATCAACCTCCAATCAAATTTGAACCAACGAGACAGTGCCATTGCACAATCTCCAAAACTGGCTGTTTGCATTGGATCTTCTCGTCCAAGGAACATGCCCAGCGCCCAGAGCGCCTTGTGACACGTGACTCTCAAACTGGAAACATCCCGATTGAATGGACTCAAAGCATCATTGAACAAGCTCAAAGGTGGCTGTCACATTGGACATAATCAACCCAAGTTCAACAAAACAATAGGCCATGTGGAACGAACAGAACAATTCAAAACGACGTGGATGAAATGTGTTTTTTCAATCTTTTTGATTAACTGTTTGGCAAGGCAAATGTGAACTCTTCCGTGACAGAGAGCACTGTGTTTCTTTTCAAGTTGTGACAGGTCACACAGTTCCAATTTTTCCTTTCATGGAAACACCAATTGTGTTTTTGTTCGAAAATGTTGCTGATTTGATGAGCCGTTGAACGCGTTCTGAACCGTTCTTGAAGATTGGAACCTGAATCTGCAGTTGATGATCAGAAGACCAGTGGTTCCATCTGCATCGCACATAATTCAACCTTATAGTACATGGAGTTGTGTTTCTCATGTTATTCACCAACCTTTGAACTGTCACAAGTTGTCATCTGCCCCCTTTTCTTTTTGTTTTTGTGAACGTGACAACTCGGGGGACCTGGTGCGATCAGCTATCTTGTACAAGTAGTAGCTAAAAATATCTCGATCGGATCTTTGCTCTATTGTTGAAGTACGTCATGGCAAAAGATGGGTGCAAAGAATGAGCGTGCTATGCGTAATCTACACAACAAAAGATAAGGAGATTCCCTCATTTTTTAGTGCCGGTTACATCACGTCAAAAGACGCGATAACACTCATGTAGTATTTGAGATTCTCCTCCAACCGAACTTTGTTCGAACTCTCTATTGACTGGTTGGTACGTGCTCCTACTATTGGCCATTTGCTGGAACCTTCTAACAATGAACCACATACAGTAAACTCTCACTGGCGTCAATCAGAACTACGATCTTTTTCTCAGAAATTCTGATTCGAAGAGGGGCACTTTCTATCACGACGAGCTCTTTTGAAAACGCTGATTATGTGAACATCTGATGAACGACATCGAAAGCATTCATCACGCCATCACAATATGGGTTCTTCTTCCGAAGATCCATGCAGAAGTAATGGCATTGTACCATATCACGTAGTAATGTACTGAGGGTAGTAACTCAAGGAGGAGAGAGGAAAGCTTGTGAACGAAAAATGAGGTCCTCGTCCCGTGCATTACTCTCTGCACACACATTTTTGTTTTTGCCTTTTTGAAACTGGCAAATTCTGTATCGTGAGCTTTTGTGCAGCTGATAATGTGAGTATCGATTTTTGAGATCACGATGATGCTAATGCTTTGCGTTATCGGCACCCCCTGATGTCCACGTTCACCTTGTTCTCACGCATACCATCGTCCGGCTTTTCTTCCACATCTCGTATTTCCGTATCTTTTTCTGCAGCATAACACCTGAAGCGAGCAGTAAGACATTATGAGCGTTTTTGAACGATTGCAAGAACCTGGCGGCGTCAAGGCCGTCTTGATTGGCGACTATGACTGGAACTTTTTGTGCATGCCACGGTTTCCCTTTTTCAACAAGGGCAAGACGTACCAGCCTCCACCTTTTTATGCCCACGATGAACCTTTGAGTTTGTTTGTGAGCTTGATGATTGGCTTGCAACACGCCCTCACCATGAGCACCAACATTATTACACCCGCCATTCTCGTGTTTAATGTCGTGATGAGTTACTTTCCCGAAATTTACGATCCCGCTTTGGGAGAAGAACAAGCCGAGAATCGAGAACGCGCCTTGGATACGGCTCAATATTTGGTTTCTGCCTCGTTGATTTGTTCGGGATTTGGCACCATGATGCAAGTCAGTGCCATTCCCATTCCCTTCACCAATGGCAGGTACCAACTTGGGACGGGCGTTTTGTCCACCATGGGCACGGCCAATCAGTACAATGCCATTTTCCCGGTCATTTTGTTTGATATCATGTCTCGGGGATATTCCATAGACGAAGCCTGGGGCAAATTGCTCGGTACCATCATGGTCTGCGTGTGGCTCGAAAGTTTGATTTCCCTTCTTCCCAACAAGATCCTCAAACGAGTCTGTCCCCCGTATGTCCTGGGAGTGACGGTCTGTTTGATTGGCGTCCAACTCACGGGTGCCGGTATTCGCTTTTGGGGCGGTGGTGTCGGTTGTTCTCGGAATGCCAGTGCGGACACTCCCTGTTTGGGCAATGGCGAAGTCCAATTGGGATATGGTTCGGCCCCGTACATTGGACTTGGATTTGCTGTCTTTCTCATTTTCTTGTTTGTCGAGGTATTTGGAAGTCCCTTTTTCCGAAATACCATGGTCATTTGGGGCCTCCTGGGCGGGTATGCCATTTCGGCATTGGCCTCGTATGAAGGAGATCGCTTCGTGACGACGGACCGCATGAAAAGCAGTGATGCCTTTACCTTTCTATGGGTCAAAACCTTTCCCCTTGGAATTCACGCCCCGGCCATTATCCCCATGCTCTTTGCCTTTGTGGTGACGGCCATGGAAACCATGGGAGATGTCACGGCTACGGAGCACGCCTCTCGTCTTCGACCTACTGGAGAGGCCCACGCCAAGCGTATTCAAGGTGGATTGCTGGGCGATGCCATTGCGACCTTTTTTGCAGCACTGGGAACCACTCCACCCAATACGACTCTGTCTCAAAACAATGGCATTGTCGCATTGACCCGATGTGCTTCGACGTCGGCTGGCTACTCGTGTGGATTTTGGCTGCTCTGCTTTGGCATCATTGCCAAGATTGGAGCCTGGATCCTGTCCATTCCCGACTGTGTCTTGGGCGGGGCCCTTACGTTTTTGTTTGCCAATATTATTGTGTCCGGCATCAAGCTCATTGGCTTTTATCGCATTGATCGACGCACGCACTACATTGTCGCGACATCCTTGGCGTTGGGAGTCGGAACAGCTCTGGTTCCTGCCTTTTCGTCTCCTGGTATTGGTGGGGATGCGGCCAGTCGACCCAATCAGTGGTGGCCTTACCATGAGGGCATGTCCGAAGCTGCTAATTCCTTCCGTGTGGGTTGTATGATTGCTGTGAACACGCCCTACTTTATCGGAAGTATTTGTGCCATTATTTTGAATCTCGTGATTCCCACCGATTTGATTGACGATACCGAAGTGGAGATTGAAGAGACTTGGCAAACCGAAGAGGAAGAAGGGCTTACGAATAATGAAGCGACTGCTGGCGCTTCTGAAGAGAAGGAGAAGGACTTGGAAGCCGACATGACGGAGAAGGAGGAGACTACCACTGCAAATCCACCCAAGAAGAGTTCGGAGGAAGTCGCTGACGACGAAGCACACCAAGAAAGTATCGCTGAAGAAGTTACCGCATAAGCCAACCGCACGGAGGTTGCAAACGCACGCTTGTTGCCACTTAGATGTATTTGTTTGTGATTTGAAAACTAGTTTATATATATATTCTTAATTTAATGACCATGGTTGTACTTTGACAAGCACAAACAGGTTTGATGTTGATGCCGTTAATATAACTAGCAACTCGCTGACGAAGTATCCATCTGCGCCTCCTCCTTTGCCCATATGACACGGAGATCAGGGTTACTATTATTCAACTTCTTAGTCGTCAGTAGGATTTGACGAATCTTTTCTCCTTCGTATCGTTTCCATGCGTGAGCAATCACATTGGCCGCACGGTTCATATTGGTCATGAGTTTCAATACTTCCATTTGTTTGCGAACATGAGCGCCACTGGTAGGAGACGCGGTCGTGGCCACACGTAGAATACTGTGGGTACGGTCTATCCGGTACCCCCACCAACCAAAACTGATGGCGCCAAAAAAGGATTCTACTTTCCTAGCCAATTGATGAAAAATGACCGTCATGGACACAACTCTCTGCAAAGATGCTATACGAGCTTCGTACAGTTCCATACTGAGAATTTCGCTCTTGGCGAGTGCTATTTTAGATACGCCAGGAATGTCTTTTTGATACAAGTCATCTGTGTCGAATAGCAGGCGAATGCAGAATGCATGTGTCAGATTCCATTGCTGGCCATAATAGTCAAGAATAAAAAGGAGAAAATGGACTTCATCTTACGTACCATTAAAGAAGGGACCCCGCGTAGGCTCAATCTGCACCAATCCACTGCTATCTCGGATATCTCTTTGTTTCATGGCTTGCAACTTGATTTGGGGCGTGGTGGCGAGACGCAAGAACTCACCAAAGTCGATAGAACCCGATCCATCATAATCCGCCTCGTCAAACAGAATCTTGACTTCTTCCAACGGCATAGACTCATCAATGGCAGCATATGCCTCACAAAAATCTTCAAGGCCAAGCTCTCCGTTACCAGCTGAGTCAAAGTCGCAAAATACTTGGTACAAATGGGTGATTTCAACCTCATCAGACTGCATGGTATTAATAAAATCACCGATGTCCACTTCCTCGGCAAGCGTATCAGCTTGAGGCTTTGGATTGAAACCACCATCACCGACAACGCTGAAGTCAGTGCTTTCGTTTTCTCCAGTGCTTTGATTGCTTCCCACACTGGCACTGATGCCAAGCTTGCTTGAGTTGCCGAGAAAGAGAGAGCTGGCCCGTTGGCTGGAACCAAAGCTGAAGGAGGTGCGTGAGGTGCGTCGACTGACGGCGGCGCTTTGAATGCCCACGCCCAACGTTGCCGGGCTACCACTACCGTGCCTGCTCGAGTTGCTGAGAAAGACAGCGCTGGCTGGTCGGTTGCCACCAACACTGAAGGAGGTGCGTCGGTTGTGGGCCGCGCTTTCATCCAAGGGTGCCAGGCTGTCGCTGGGATTGAGAAAGCTGGTTCTTCGGTTGCCTTGTCCTTGAAGTGTTTGCCTCCGTGTTCTAGCGGGGTCGTTTTCCCGCGGAATATCATGCATATAACTATGATGGCTCTGCGTGAAACGTGGGGCTTCGGCGTGCAGCGTTTGTCTCCACCGTCTAGTGAGGTTGTTCTCCCGCGGAATCTCATGCGAATAACTATGATGGCTGTGGAAGAAACGTTTGGCTTCGGCTTGTTCACCCGCCATTTCGACAATGCGCTGTCGAAGGGTCGTCCCATATTGACGCAATTTCTTCTTCAATGCCACTTGTCGCTTATGTTCGCTCTCCAACGAGCTATACTTCCCCTGCAGAACAGCGCTGGACATTTTGTTGGTGTTGGCTGGTGAAGCGGCAGAGCCGAGAGATCTTAAACTTCTGCTGGAGGAAGCCAGATGGGAGCTGAAATTCAAACGCCGCTGGGAGGAAGTTTGAGTAGATTGGAGCTCACTAGGTAGGTCGAGAACACGTTCGCAAAGAAAAAGAGGGCGGTGGCGTTCCAAAAAAACGTTGTGGAAACAAAGCGGGTTGTCGTAGGGATTATGGCCAATCGTAATGCTCTCGCCTGTATTTTGCCGATGTCGATAGATGCAAGAGTAAGTTTACGTGATCTATTGTAGATTTGGCAATTCGGATGTACAATGACTTACATCTTCCTCCCCAACTTTGGATACTACTTGCTTGGTTTACAGATAGCAGGACAGAGGATTCGGCAGAAGTCAATGCCATGAGCCTTCCATCAGGACGTCCACAGATGAGCAGGGTACCACGAGTCACTCTGTGAGTGTGACGATGGACCAAATGATCTGCCGGGTTACCACTGTACACATTGAGACCGGCAATTGAGTAGGAGCAACCGAAGAGCTTGCTGATGAATGCTTCCATTGACTGAGCAACCCATGGGAGGTCGCCAATAACAACTGTTCTTGCCGTCATGCGGTGGAGCAAATTACGCCCCTCGAAGATGCGAATGAGCGTTATGTTGATCTGCGGGAGCCAGAAATAGACAAGACCGTCAAGGAATCTCACTAGCAAAGGAAGGAAACAAATGAGCAAAACTACACATAGCCAGGAATAGCGCAAACAAGAATACCAACTTACGGATGTACAAGAGCACTTCATTCTCAGCGCCACATGCTATGCCGATCCCAGTTACTAAGGGCCAACCAGTAGTGACCGTGAACATGATGTAGATGAAGGAAAGTATGTAGGCTCGGGCATTCTCCAAGACGTGTCGACTCCAGAAATCTCCCACCGCGCGCAGTTCTATCGATTTATCTACCTCACTATCTTCGATTGGAAAGCCAAAGACATCCACTCCTACAATTTCCTCGAGAGCAGCGATAGCGTCTCTGTTGCAGCGCTCCAAGATTTGCAGATCTCGTATGGTGATTGTGGCACCTGTCACATGCCTATGCCGAGGAGTGCTAATAGCCACAAGGCAAATATGCTGAAAGATATTCGTCAGCAACTGCTGTGTGGCCGCCACAGAGAGTGAGCATGGTTCGGCTGGAGCAAAGCCAACTCCTGTCGTGAAAATACGGCTGTTGTATGCCAACGTATTGCGCTCGTCGTACATGCCTCGCAGCTGTTTTCCAATCTGGGTGTCCCACTCACTTGTCACGGCAAAAATGTTTTCAGTCGCACTCTGGAGAAGGTTAGAGCAAGCTAGTGGCCCAAATGTGCCACCAGAATGACTAACAATGATGACAATAGTATCCGTCAGTACATGGGTTTTCGGTGAAATCCCGAAACCCATCGCCGGGATGCTTTGCTCTTGTCCAAAGAGACCGAGGAGCTTGTTGCTGCTCACAGCCATTACATTTAACTTGGGGAATACTTTCTGAAGGTCCGATGCCATTTGTTCGGCCAACCATAGAGATACTTCACAGCCGGTCAAGAGTATATCGACAGTTCCAGCCTGGCGTGTAATGGTTCCTCTGGCAAGATTATCCAATCGTCGAACTAAGGAACGTGACAAATGGAGGGCTGTAAGCCTGTTGAAGCTTATTGTATTACCTTTGTTCTGCCAATCCCTTTGGATCGCTTCGCAAACCTGCGGGATCCGTTCAATGTCAGACAGTACCACATCTTGGGGGTCTTTCCTGATTGGGAGGATGAACTCATTCCCTCCCAAGAGTGTCATTCGATGAAACAAACTGTCGTTGGGATTTCCCGTCGGATTCTGTTGCCACAAAACCGCTCGAACCCGACCGTTCAAAAACTCGTGAACTTTAAGATTCCGATCTGGCGAAGCTACCGGGGAGCAGGTCTTTGTGGAAATCGGGGAAGAAAAATCTAGCAGGCACACCTCGCCACCCAAATCATCTAAATCCAGTCGGAGAGAGTTCTCATCGAAGGCGCTGCTGTCACTTCCTTCCGCTTTTTCAAGCGAAGAGGTAGCAGAGGTAGCAGAGGTATTATCGTAATCTTCTGTGGTGTTGGACTGCAAGGCAGCTTTCACAGCTGTCTGCTCGGATCCATACAATACCACACCTTCCTTGGGATAGAACGCAACCGAAATGGGCTGCCCCCGTGCTGCTAGACAGAGCTGACGGTTTGCATCTAAGGAACTAACCATGCAAAGACCAAAGGAACCATGCGCATGGGCGAGAAACTCTTTGGTCGTATGGAACAAGTCATTATCCAAGAAGGCATCAATCACCACGCGTGCGAACTTGGTGGCTGTCGCAGAGTCCTCCTGCTCCTGACTCAACCCATCCTCTTCGTCGGAAGACTGTTTACAAACGATGCCTGGCTGCAAGAATTGGATGGGTTCCCCCTTCTTCTCTTTCAGTGCGCCGGTCACGATATGTGCCAACTGATCACGTAGTGACTTGTCCGAAGCAAGTTTAGACATAGTTTGTCCCCTTGGATCACCAGCCGACGATCGCTTAATAAACAAGGTTTCTAATGCCTGCTCAAAAATTACTCCCAGGTCGTGACAGTGCTTTTGAAAGGGCTTGCTGCCCTTTACTTTGGGTGACAGACAGGAAATCATTTGGAGTGTCGCACTTCGGTCGGGGTCCATACTACAGCTTGGCAGTCCAAGACAAATAGCATATCTCACCGACAGTGCAAAGGATCCTTGCGTCCTCAGCAGATCCGCCATGCCGGCAATCGCATTCGAGTCGACTGTGGCCGGAAGTGGTTGTTCCAGAACCTCGACCAGCCATTCCTGGACGGCACACAGATCGTACGTAATGCCATTCAAATCGTAGTAATCAAAGTCGCCTAACAAATCAAACGAGGAAACGTTAGTCATGAGCTCAATTCATCTGTAAAGTCCGGTCCGGTCACGTACCATTATGTGTAATGAAATTTTCCACTCCCCGCACCGCACAATTTCCAGTTTGCATGTCGTAAATGTTACGGTTCCTGCGGGGTGAAAATTGATGAGGATGGGTCCCATCAAAATCCGCAATACTGGTGGTGGCAAATCGTGTATGTCCGACAAACATTTTGGCACCTCTGCTTGATGACGAGTTCTTCATGGAACGTCGTACTTGTTGAAAGAGTTTGTCACTCAAATCGGTCCGCTTGCGATTCACCACCCGATTCCGAATAGCCTTGTCGTGGTTTTGAACAAAGGTCACCAATCCACCACTTTGAGCACCCCGAATCATGGTGATTCGGGTCATTTGCTGCAGCATGGTCAAGGCGGCATCGTAATTGTCCTTGGCCCAGGCAGCATTTAACAGAATGGCGCCAAAGTTGCCACAAAAAAAGCGGACAGTGGTAGTAGCAGAAGAAGTACTACCAATCACGGGGGTGAATTGGAAGAGATCCGTCACCACAGCCTCCAAGGCTACAATGTAGGCCGTCCAGATCAGCATGCTGCCCTCTTGGAGTTGTTGTTCTTGCTGTCGCACTTTCTTGGCGGCTGCCTTGGATTCCGCCCAGCAAAGGTAGTGCAAGCCAATGGCAAAGAACAAACTAAAGAGCCATCCCGTATGCCGAATGATGAAAATCTTGGCGTCCACATGCAGAGTGCTGTCCTCGTCTTCGTGGTTGCTGGAGCTCCACAACAAGCCCCCAGCTGGAAGATGGAATTGACGACCCAAAAGAGCACGAAGCAACCACAAAATAACATTGGAATAGTAGGATGAATCTTCCGCTGGAGGGAGAAAGATGGCACTGCCAAAGAGGTACCACGCGGCAAAGGCATGGGCGACTTCATGAAGAAATCCCAGCAAGGAATAACAAAGCAAAGTCTCCCACCACGAAAAGGATCTTCGATCATCATCCTTTTTGGGGCTTTGCTGCTGCTGATCCTCCACGATCGTCTTTGCTTCCGTTGGAGAAAGATAATGTTGATGATTACACATTTTGAAAGTCTTCTCACGGCTGTCACCGGTTTGGTTGATGCTTTTTATGAACCACTTTTTATGGGGAAGGCATCTCTAACAATCAAGTTAGCTCCTTGGATAGCAGCATATGTGTCCGCGGTTAAAGGAAAACTTTTATCGCCCACTCTTCCGTCAAATCCAAGATTCAAGGATACGTAAGGTGGTGCGTGGCAGGCTAATTAAATAGCAAATGAAGAGTGTAAAAGTGTCTTGTC
>ENA-ORBV01014276-ORBV01014276.1-microbial-mat-metagenome-genome-assembly--contig:-NODE-14276-length-11913-cov-3.785738_pt1 | contig 11913 bp, 10 predicted proteins | sample MGYA00237777_ERZ505514 | MGnify/ENA primary metagenome ERZ505514 (study PRJEB26160, sample SAMN06269048) | microbial mat metagenome | isolation source: Oligotrophic lake microbial mat | place... | reverse complement strand
AGCAATAGGATAGAGGGCGGAGAGTGTGACTACAAAAGTTACAGAGCCTTTGGACACGGCGGTGAGAAAGAAAAAAGCGCCCATGAATCCCAACATTCCTGTGGTCAGCGCTAAGGCAATGCCTCTAGGGTTGACGTCGAGCTGAAAGTTAAGTTGAAATAGGGCGATCGCCCCCAGCAACATGGCTCCAAACACCTCATAGACGATTGCGCTTTTGGCGTCGAGGTAGCGGGTTGTGAGCTTTGGCAAAAAGCCCCAAAGACCCCACACTAAAAAGGCACCAAATGTCGGCCACATCCACTCTTTGATCATGGGTTCTCAGGTTAGAAATTAAGACGTCTCGGTTTCGCTCGCTCTAGCTCTGAAGCTGGAGGGGCGAGTAAAACGCTAAAACTGATATAAACCTTACCAGGATCGACGAGAACAACGGAACTGTTCGGTGGTGTTTCATTCCCGTGTTTGTAGCCTGCTGGGCGTCAGTTTTGAGGAAATACCCAAGATGTATGAGGTCAGCCATCTAGGCCATGTGTTCCAGCTGTTGCCGGAAAAAGCAATTTACATCGAAAGTTTGCAAAGTTTATTGATCGCGGATGTTCATTTGGGTAAGTCTGAAACGTTTCAGGCGTTGGGAGTCCCTATTCCAAATCAGGTAAACCAGCAAACGTTAGAGCGGCTGCGATCGCTCTGCGTAAAATTTAATCCTAAAACGCTAATTATCCTGGGTGATTTATTTCACTCTCGGCGGGGTTTAGTCGATGAGGTGCTCGAAGGTTGGTCTAAATTTTGTCAGGAGACGTCTAGCCACATTCAGCTGATTGTGGGAAATCATGATCGCCACCTGATCTCAATGCTGAAGCATTGTGAAATTGAGTGCCATTCCACTCCGGTTCAGGTTCAAAATCTGCTTTTGAGTCATGAACCATCGCCGCAGGCCACTAGTTTAAATATTTGTGGGCATATTCATCCCTGTTTTCGCATTCGCAGCAAATTGGATACTCTGCGCTTGCCGTGTTTTTATTTTGATCCGATACAGGGGACGCTAACGCTACCGTCTTTTGGTGAATTTACTGGGGGGCATGAGGTATCGCTAGAGCCAGGGGCGATCGCCTATGTGATTGCTGACAATGCCGTGATTCCGTTTGGCAGCCGTTAGTAGAGCCAACGTAGCTCAGAGCCAACGTAGACCCAACAACTATGGCTTTCGAGTCGCTGAGACAAATCGCTCAATCCCTGCTAAGTCTCGATGAATTTGAATCGCTTGATAGTGACCGTCAGTCTCTAATAACCCTGCCACTGCGATCGCCTGACCTGCCATTAGCTCCACAAGCCAAAACCCGCCATTTTTCAGGTATGTGGGGGCGCAGGCAACCAAATGACGCACATAGACCAGCCCATCGTCTCCCCCATCTAGCGCTAAATGCGGCTCATGGCGGCTCACTTCGGGCTGTAGGCCAGGGAGAATAGCAGTCGGAATGTAAGGTGGATTGGACACCATGCCGCTCAAGCTCCCCTGGAGCTGAGTGAGCGGCTGAAACCAAGAGCCAGAATGGCATTGGATCCGATTTGTGAATCCAGCCATCTGGGCGTTTTGGCGCGCGATCGCCAGCGCGGCTTCACTGCAATCGACGGCGTGAACGGTGGCAGCTGGGAAAACCTCTGCTAACCCTAAAGCGATCGCCCCACTGCCTGTACCCAAGTCAGCCCAATCACCGTGAGCTAAGTCGGTATGCTGAGCGGCGGCGATCGCCAGATCAATCATTAATTCTGTTTCGGGTCGGGGAATCAATACCGCTGGAGAAACCACCAGCGTAAACGACCGCCAGTGCGCTAGACCAGCCAAATATTGGACAGGCACTCTCTGGTTAATCCGCTGCTGCCAGCGTAGTGTGAGTTGCTCTAGCGAGTAGGCGAGCGGAATCGTCGGCTGGGTTTTGAACGTTTCAAGCTTTAGCTGTAGCGGTTCTAACGCACTGACCGCTTGCAGCAGCCAATCTACTTCAGATGTGGCAATGGCGGCGGCGATCGCCTCGCGACGAGCCTGCTGCCGCCATTGCCAAAGTGCCTCTCCTGACGTGATCTGATTGCGCATAGGAGCAGCTGTTGCAGCCTGACGACTAGACCTTTGGCAAATTAGATGTTTTGGATGATTGGGCGTGGCAGGGGAAACTCCCACTCCCAATCGTCTGCAAGCAGTTTACGGTGTTGGGGACGGACGGACAGCGGGAGGTTGGGCGGCTGGAGACGGTCTGGCGGCTGGCGACTGTCCTGGACGCGGTTGAGCACCCGCAGCAGGCTGAAGTGTTCGAATAAAGTCCAACGTTTCGCGCGGTGGCACCAGCACAATGCGGTTTAGATCTTCACTGTCTTCTTGTTGCAAAATCCCAATCAGGTTTTCCAAACTGGTCACCTGAATGCGGATTTGACTAGCCAACGTCGGTTCTTGCTGCGTCACGCGAGCCATCATTCCCTGTAAATCTTCTTGAGAGAAGAATATAGGAATTACGCGTTGCTCCCCCTGTTGAATGGTTAAATATCCCCCCGTTTGGGTAGACTCTGCAAAAAATAGCGGAACGCCTTCAAAATCTTCTCCGTTTTGCCCGTTGCGCTCTAATACCGTGATGGCCGACTGCACCTGCTGACGCATGGGAACAAAGTAGAAATTTAAAGCCGTACTGCTGTTTGCATTTGCAACAGCCAGTTGATAAACCTCGGCCAAAGATACAGGCGTTACCCGGATATTATTCGCCAGTTGAGGCTGTTGCGTTTTGAGATTGTCAAGAAACTGCTGGGCATCTTGCCGACTAATAAATACTCCAGTTACAGAAGTAGCCTCTGTTTGCCCTGCTTCGGGAGTGGCCACCAGTGGCGTTCCGTTGGCGTCGGTAATTGCAAATACGGGAACGGGGCGCAAGCGTTCAACGACCTGAGGTTCGGTCAATGCTAATGCTTGAGTCTGATCTGCTGCAAGTGATCCAAGCCATAGTCCGCCGACCAAACTAGCCAGTGCTGCACTCCGTCGAATGAATGACTGCATAACTTCTCCTTGCTGAAGCGCAAAATTGAATTCTTTAGGGGGTGGGATCAAACGCTGATTTTCCAGCGATTATACGGTGACCACGCGAAATAAAAATGATGAATCAACCCTTGCATGGGAAACAGATTCAGTTGGGTAATCTCAGTATTTCCTGTAAGACTGGTATTTCCCTTCAGAACCGATCCATTATTCCATAGATTGGCAAGTCCACATGGATTGGGTGTGACACGCCTAACTCTAATTGATGACTTTCTGTGTAGGACGCTAAATGGTTTGCTAAGTGGATGGTACCTGACGGATTGGGGGTAGCTCCTATACAGATGACTTGATAAAAATCTTACGGAGACTTAAGTGCTGCTATATCGCTGACCCATTCACGGCAAAAATGGTTCCATTCTCGCGACTTGGTGGATAATTTTAGGATTGCATCTGAGTAATTAAAATGAATCACTTAAATTTAGGGATATCTCACCGATTTCTCTCAAGGTTCCTCTGTCGAGGAGGGGCGATCGCCATTCTGTTTACGGCTGTGGCCTGTCAACCTGCCGCCAATGCCCCCGATAGCAGCAGTCCTGCTACTTCAGGTGACCCCAATTCCAGCAGCGGCGGGCTGAAAATGGGTAGTCTCTTGCCAATTACTGGGGATCTGGCTCAGTACGGCAAACCGATGCAAGATAGCGTTGGCTTTTTAGTGGAAACCGTTAATGCCTGTGGAGGTGTTTTGGGTAAACCCATTGAGCTAATTTCTGAAGACGAAGAAACAGATCCGTCGGCAGGTGCTGCCGGCATGACTAAGCTAGCAGAAGTAGACCGGGTGGGCGGGGTCGTTGGTGCCGCTGCTAGTTCTGTATCTAGCGCTGCTGTTGACATTGCTGTGCGCAACCAGGTGGTGCAAATTTCTCCTGCCAGCACCAGCCCGGTATTTACCGATCGCGCTAAAAAAGGAGAGTTTAACGGCTTCTGGCTGCGGACAGCTCCACCCGATACTTTTCAAGGAGATGCACTGGCCAAATTAGTGAATCAAGAAGGCAGCAAAAAAGTCGCGATTCTGGCGGTCAACAATGATTATGGCAATGGCCTAATTCAATCGTTTATTCCGGCCTTCAAAGCGTTGGGAGGCACCATAGTCAACGAGTCTAACCCGACTCGCTACGCTCCCAAAGCGACTAGTTTCGATTCGGAAGTGGGTGCCGCATTTAGTGGCAGTCCTGATGCTGTATTGCTGATTGCTTATCCAGAAACAGGCAGCGTCATCCTCAAGGCCGCTCAAGAGCAAGGGCTGCTGGGTGCCAAAACCAAGGTAATTATGACCGACGGCATGAAAACTGACAAACTAGCGGCATTAGTAGGTCAAACGGCTGATGGTAAATACATCACTACTGGCATGATTGGGACTGCTCCTAGTGCTGGAGGGCCAGGGAGTAAAGAATTTAGCGATCGCTACAAAGCCAAGTTCAACCGCGATCCTCAGGTCTATGACCCCAACAGTTGGGATGCCGCCGCGCTGCTAGCATTGGCAGCAGAAGCCGCTAAAGGCAGCACAGGCGCTCTGATTAAAAATAAAATCAGCGATGTGGCCAATGCCCCCGGAGAAGAGGTGAGCGATGTGTGTAAGGCATTGGCGTTGATTCGTGATGGCAAGGAAGTTAACTATCAAGGAGCCAGCGGCACACTCGATTTGGATGCTCAAGGAGACGTGGTGGGCAGCTACGATGTGTGGACTGTTTCAGACACTGGCAAGATAGAGGTTAAATCTACTATTAGCGTGGGTGGGTCTTAAACGAGACGCCTCTGCTAAACCCAATCCCCATAGAGTAATCCCCACAGATCAAAGGTTGGGGGATCGCAATCTCTCAACCTTTACTCTAGCTATAGCAATTATCGATCTGGTGCGGTATAGATCGGAGGGCGAACTGCCGTATCGCCCCTACTCTGATGCACTTCAGCAGCATGAGAACCGCTATATGGCTACATGGATTGAAATTTTCTCAACCGAGTCTATTTGCTTGCTGATACCAAACGCTGCTGCTTCTGAAATTGCAGATGCTGGATCAGGGCTTCAACCTCAGCTCGCAGGTGCAATAGCTCTAGCTGATGGGTTGTTTGATAGGGCAGCTTGCCTAGGTCAGATGCCGCAGATCCTGGAAGAGTAGATGTGCGATCGCCCTCTGGCATAGTAGTAGAGGTCAATGGGTTACCCACGATTTGAGGAGTCTGCAAATCAGACGCAGAAATTGGGATTAAAGTCTGACTAGTCATTTGTACTCACTTACACCACGAAGGTAATTGTAACCTAGGCTTGGATCTCGATTGTATTGAAAATATCGATTTTCTTAACAGGTGACCTGTGGCAGTTTGATAATTGGCCAATTGTGGAGCGATTCTACCGTGCAGCATCGGCTAGATCTGGAGTGAGCTAACCGCCTGCCGCTGTGTTCTCGCCACCCATTTCCAGCAACCTGGCACCAGAATCCTTGCAAACACAGGGTAAACTTAAGATTCTAGACTGCTCACGCCCCGCTGATTGCAACTGCGGGATGACGCTCTAATCCCTTGCAGCGAAATTGTAAAACTGCCGTGACTCTGACTTCTAACAATCCCCTCGTTTCAGAGGCAATCTCGAATCCGATCGCCACCCCTGCTGCTGGTCTTAACCAATGGAAAGGGTTGATTGAAACCTATCGGGCCTATCTGCCTGTTACAGCGCAAACGCCTGTAGTGACCCTATTGGAGGGAAATACACCTCTGATCCCGGCTCCGGCGATCGCCGCCCAAATCGGTCGAGGTGTCCGCGTATTGCTCAAATATGACGGCTTAAACCCAACCGGGAGCTTCAAAGACCGGGGCATGACGATGGCTATTTCTAAGGCCAAAGAAGCGGGAGCCAAGGCCGTAATTTGCGCCAGTACCGGCAATACCTCGGCAGCAGCGGCGGCCTATGCGCGGCGGGGCGGGTTGCGGCCATTTGTATTAATTCCCGATGGCTATGTGGCGGTCGGCAAGCTGGCGCAAGCGCTGTTGTATGGGGCTGAGGTGCTGGCGATTAAAGGCAACTTTGACCGAGCGCTAGCGATTGTGCGGCAGATGGCAGAGCATTACCCGATTACGCTGGTAAATTCGGTCAACCCTTATCGGCTAGAAGGTCAAAAAACAGCCGCGTTTGAAATTGTCGATGTGTTGGGTACGGCTCCCGATTGGCTTTGCATTCCCGTTGGCAATGCCGGAAATGTGACGGCCTACTGGATGGGCTTTTGCCAATATCATCAAGATGGCAAGTGCGATCGCCTGCCTCGCATGATGGGCTTTCAGGCCGCAGGCGCTGCGCCATTGGTCACAGGGCTGCCAATTGAACATCCTGAAACTTTGGCAACCGCCATCCGCATCGGGAACCCTGCCAGTTGGGACAAGGCCGTAGCGGTGAAAGATGCCAGCCAGGGAGAGTTTAACGCCGTCACCGATGCCGAAATTTTAGATGCCTATCGCTTACTGGCGACAGAAGAAGGAATTTTCTGTGAGCCGGCCAGCGCTGCATCGGTGGCCGGGTTGCTCAAGGTCAAAGACCAAGTGCCTGCCGATGCGACTGTGGTTTGTGTGCTGACAGGCCATGGTTTAAAAGATCCAGATACCGCGATCAAGCACTGCGAGAATCAGTTTCAGGCGGGGATTGCCCCTAACCTATCGGCTGTAGCGCAGGCCATGGGCTTCTAAGATGGCTCTTTTCTAAGATTGCTCTTGCTTGAACCCAGCTGGCTCAACGTTTGCCCATTACCCAACAGGCTACTGACGGGTGGCGCGCTCTTTTGTCAACATCTCGACAGTATCGCCCAGCGCGGAAGTCAGAGCTTTACGCGTTTGCTCGTGGTTGGTGCGCTCAGTATTGAGAGCTTGAGTTAGGCGATCGCGCTCAATCAGCACCGTCGTCAATTTTTGCCGCAGCTCATCTAGGGTTTTGAGACTATCTGCCTGCGCTTGAATGGCCGGCGGCACTTCCATTAGCGGCTCAGCCAATGGAGATATCGCGTGCACTTTTTGAGCGGCTGCCTTTAACTCTGCGACTGCCCGCTGTGACAACGCTGTTTCTGTACGGCGCTGCTGAGCTTCAGTTTCATATAGGCTGCGCCAGTTTACGGCACTCGTAAACGCCTGATCGCGTTCTTTGTGAGCTGCTTCCAGCTGTTGTTGCAGATGTTTAATTTCCCCTAGCCATTGTTGAACGTCTTCTGTCATACCGCAATCATGCCTCAATCATGCCTCAATCAATGATTTTGATCATTCAAAATAAAAGCCGTGCCAGCACCGGGGGAACGGGCAAAATAATCGCTACCAGCAGCGTTAGCGCCAGTAAACCCAGGCCATCCCGCCAACTATCTAACTCACTGACATCATTGAGCGCTGGTTCATCGGCTGCCGGAATTAAGAACAGCAGAATTGCCCAAAGCAAAAATTCTTGTTGCAAAAACGACAGAGCTAGGGCTAAAAAGCGGGCAACTTGACCAATTAATCCCCCGACGCGCTGGCCAAACATAGCGTGAATAATGTGCCCTCCATCTAATTGCCCGACAGGCATGAGATTTAAGGCGGTCACGATCACTCCGACACATCCAGCTACGGCGACTGGATGGAGATCGATCGCACTGGCTGCCGTGAGACGGCTGCCCATGGCCAGTTTGCTGCACAAAACCAGCAGCAGTGACGCATGAGGATTAAAGGAGCTAAAGTTTAATAGCCCAGAGGTATCGGTGAGCTGGGTTGCGTCTGAATGCGCCAGACCCCAAAACAAAAATGGTAGCGTCATCACAAAGCCTGCTAGCGGGCCAGCAATCCCGACATCGAACAGTGCCCGCCGATTGGGCATGGGCGATCGCAGCGAAATGAATGCTCCAAATGTGCCAATGGGGAAAAAGTCGGCGGGCGGCACCGGGATGAAATAGGGGTAGGTGACGCGCATGTGGTAGCGGCGAGCGGTGAGATAGTGCGCTAGCTCATGCACTCCCAAAATGGACATCAGCGCCACCCCGTAGGGCAATCCAGATTGCAATAGCCCTACGGTAAGCATCGGCGTTTGCCCCGCCGGGACGGTCATCATGGCTCCGGCCAAGGTGGTAGTAAACAGCGTGGCTACCAGTAGCGCGATCGCCAGCAGTGGCCGATGCGATGACTTGGTAGCGGTTTGCGGATCATTGCGGCTTTTAGCCCGAACTTGAGGATTGGGTACCAAGGCAAAGAAGGGTTTGCCATTCAGCCCCTCCTGAAACACGATCAAGAAGCGATCGCCAAACTGCGCCTCAATATTTTCTCGAATTGTGCGATAGGCCACATCTGGAGCCGAGCGCAGCTGACCTCGACAAATCACCGCCTGTGGCCGATATTCTATATTTTGCAGATAAAATATCGACCAGGGAAAACAGGTATGCAGCGCCGCTTCTTCTTGGCGATCAATGGGACGGAGCGGCGGCTTAGGGTCTGCTGTGGGTGCCTGTGAAACAGCCGCAGCCAGGTTCTCAGTCGGCGCATCTGCTACCACATTGGTTCGACGTCCCCACTGAATCAAAAACCAGTAGAGCAGCGGACACACTAAAAATGGACCAAACAGCAGAACAGCCGGAATGGGTGCTTCCCCATTCAGCAAAATCCACCCCGTCATCACAAATGCCGGGATCATCATCACCACCCACAGGATCCAAACGGGTGTGCGCGTGATGCCCACCACACTCCGCTGCACAATGTAGTACGTGAAGATGCCGAAAATTCCCAGCAGTAATAGCCAAAACATCATGATGGGATTATTTGAATCAGTAGACTCAACAAACGCGTGAGTCTAGAGATGAACTCAGTCAATGGCCATATCACAGATCTCCAGGATACCCCGTGCGCTCAAACTCCGTAATCTAGCAAGAGTCAAACAGCTGTTCTTCTATTTTTCTTCTACTTTAAAGATGAGTTGTAAAGCTAGAAATTGTGGACGCAGCAGGCAATAATTCCTATTTTCCTACTTATAATCAGACACTGACAACGCTAAAATCTAATTCCCCACGTTCCTCTGCCTACCCTCCAATGACTCTCAACGTCCCACCGTCTGCGGCCAATGTGCCAGACCACCAAACCACCCCGGCCAAACTGCCCAGAGCCGTCGTCGCCGGCATTTATGCGTTTGCCCCAAACCGCAACACGATGGGGGCAACCGCCTATCTCCTGACTGAACCATCGGGCAATATTTTAGTAGATTGTCCGGCCTGGGATCAGACCCATCAAGACTTTGTGCAGCAGCAGGGCGGAGTCCGCTGGCTCATGTTGACCCATCGAGGCGGGATCGCCCAGGTTAAAGAAATACAGCAGAGTACAGGCTGTGAGGTAGTGATTCAAGAGCAAGAGGCTTACCTGTTGCCTAATCTAGACATCACTGCTTTTAATCAAAGTTTTGAAGTTAGCCCGACCAGCTATGCCGTTTGGACACCGGGACATTCTCCCGGATCTGCCTGCTTTTACACCACAGTGCATGGCGGCATTTTATTTACAGGTCGGCATCTACTGCCTAACCAGCAAGGCGAACCGATTCCCTTAAGAATTGCCAAAACGTTTCATTGGCCTCGGCAGCTGCGTAGTATTCAACAATTACGCGATCGCTTCTCGGCCACCACGCTGCATTTGCTTTGCCCTGGAGCCAACACGGGCTTTTTGCGGGGGCAGCGGTCAATTGATCGAGCCTACGAACGGTTAGCCGCGCTAGACCTAGAAACATATCAGCAGATGCAGCCCGGTCTGTAACTCTGTAACTCTGTCACAAACCTTGCCCACCCTGCTCTGTCCCGCTCTCACAAAAATTCATCCTTCATCCTTCATCTTTCATCCTTCCTCGGGCACTCTGAAGAGTACTGTTTGCCAAATTCGCCGCCATGCCCAGCGTTCAAATTGCTGCTCCGAACTTTCCAGCTCCCCAGATCGATGCTTCAGCGTCTATCGCTAACCGGGGTGAGACGACCCAGCCAGATGCAGCGGTCGGCCAAGTCATTCTCAAGCTAGGTGCACTTCCGGCGGGGCACTGGTGTGCAGTGGAGCCATCTTCAAAGGCGATCGCCGCCATGCAGCAGTTGATGGCTGTTGTAGAGCAGATCCGATCACCGACTAGCGGCTGGCAGCCAGACCAACCCCAAACGCCAGACCAGTTGCTGCCCTATGTATCGGAAGAAGCCTGTAACCTGCTGGACGCGTTGGAAGCCAGCCTGGATTTGTCTGCTCCCATCCCTTTAAAGACCGTAGACTCTAGTGACTTGGGGATTGGCTGGGAACGCTATGGGCTAGTTGAACAGCTAGTCTCACCTGTGCTCTGGGCGATCGCCCGGAGTGCCTACTTGGTGATGCGGTTGCTAGAGGGCGTGGTGGCAGAGGTGGGGATGGGCGAGGCGGGCATGGGTGAGGCGGGCGATCGCACCATTGGCGTGTTGCGGTTGGCGGCAGTGTTGCAGATTGAGACGCCGCTAAGCGTCCAGTCTTACGATTTGGTTCTCGGTCAAGCAAGGCGATCGCCTCCCTCTAATCCGGTTCAGACTAATGCGGTTCAGACTAATGCGGTTCAGATTTATGCGTTGGTCGATGGTCTGCTGGCTCAAGCTACTTCAGCCGATGACTTGATGCTGCACCTCAAGCACCAACTGCGCTTCAGCACTCCCCATCTGGCTCCTTTTCTAGACGGCGTTAAGGTCAACGTATTGACCCCAGGGCAGCCCTGGCAAGGGGGCACCCTGCAACTCCAGCTTGGGTTCGATTTTGTCGCTGCGCCGCTGGCTCCCCGTCCCTGCATGCAGCTAGCCCCAATGAGTTCACCTAGCGTGACGTTGACTGATGTCAATTGGCTAGCAGCTTACCGCAGCCTGGTTCACCAGCAGGAGTTAAGCCACCTCATGCCACAACTGGCCGGATGCCACACCATTGCCACGAGCAGCTTGCCGCTACCTGCCGACCAGGTGCTGCCCCTGCTGGTGCAAGACGCCTACGATGCCTTGGCATTGCTGGCTAATCCCCTGAGCGGTTCTGCCTATCTCAACCTCCAAGGGACTCTCCAGTTCGGCGACCTCATCGGTCATCTGCTGTGGAGAATGAGCCGCAGCACGCCAGCCCTGATGACCCTGATGGGCGGTGTCCGCTGTGCGCTGCTGCAACCCGAACTGGGTTGGGAACAGGGTCTGATTCGATTGTTGGTGAGTCTCAAAATCAAAACGCCTAGACGAGACTGGTTTTATGACCTGGCAACGGGTGAGTTACCGGAACCCAGTGTGTTTCCACTCGCTCCTGATGTGGTTTTACAAATGGAACGCTGCACCTGGTGCCCACACCCTATACTGCTACAAGATCTGGAAACTCGGCTGTTGCAACAAATTCAAACCGCTACCCCAGAATTGCGATTATTGCTGGCAGGGACTGATATTGACTGGCTGAACCCCGATGGTGACGTGCAACCCGCAACGCTACAGCTGCAAATCGATTTTGACTTTATGCCAATCTAAGACTTTCCAATCTAAAACCTTCTAATCTAAAAATTTTTAGAGTCGCAATATATACTGAAACAACACCTTAGACTCGCACTCTTCCTATGACTGCATTCACAATCAGTCTAGAACCAGTTATTCATGTGACAGATGAGCAGTTTTATCAACTCTGCCAAGCAAATCCTGAGGTCAAGTTTGAGCGGGATGCCGTTGGAAATCTGATTATCATGGCACCCACTGGCGGGGAAACAGGGAGCTATAACGCAGAGATTGTCGCTGACTTTGTCATTTGGAATCGTCAAACTCGACTCGGTAAGGTATTTGATTCTTCAACTTGTTTCAAATTGCCGCAGGGAGGAGACCGCTCTCCTGATGTTGCCTGGGTTGCCTTAGAAC
>ENA-ORBV01014274-ORBV01014274.1-microbial-mat-metagenome-genome-assembly--contig:-NODE-14274-length-11913-cov-6.556691_pt1 | contig 11913 bp, 4 predicted proteins | sample MGYA00237777_ERZ505514 | MGnify/ENA primary metagenome ERZ505514 (study PRJEB26160, sample SAMN06269048) | microbial mat metagenome | isolation source: Oligotrophic lake microbial mat | place... | reverse complement strand
CAATACGGCTTAAAAGGATCAGGCCAAGCTTGGCGATCTCACCTTGCTAAGGTTCTGCTTGATGATGAGAACCTAGGGTTCCACATGTGCAAGACTGACAATGATGTCTGGTACAGGCCAGCAACGAAGTCTGATGGGACCAAGCACTGTGAGCACATCTTGGTGTGCACTGATGACATCCTGTGTCTCTCAATGAACCCCAAGTCAATCTTAGATTACCTAGACCAGCGCTTCCTACTCAAGCCTGAGTCAAGAGGGCAACCAAAGACCTACTTAGGAGCAGACATTAGCCCTTATTCTCACCAACATGAGCCAGATGTCTACCGCTGGAGCATGGGTTCACACACCTATGTCAAGGAGGTGGTGAGAAAGGTGGAGACACATCTTGATGGGCTAGGACTACCACTGAAGAAGAAGATGTCCACCGTTCTCCCCCATGAGTACAAACCGGAGTTAGATGTTTCCAAGGAATACGAAGAAGAAGAGGTAAGCCAATGCCACCAAAGGATAGGAGTCCTGAGGTGGGCAGTGGAGCTTGGCAGGGTTGACATCTGCACTGAGGTGTCAATGATGCCGATGCATTGCGCCATGCTAAGGAAAGGTCATCTGGATGCCATTTGGCACATGATTGCCTGTCTGAAGAGGCATGACAAATCCAAGATGGTGTTTGATTCCAGGTAGCCAACTTTCTCAGTGAAGACCAACGAGCTGCCGAGACCGGATTGGTCAGATTTTTACAAGGACGTGAAGGAACAAGTCTCCCATGATGCCCCAGAACCAAGAGGGCACTCAGTGGAGCTGACCGCATTTGTGGACAGTGACCATGCAAGGGGCACTTTGACCAGGCGATCAAGAACTGGAATCTTCTTATTCATCCAGAATGCCCCAATCATCTGGTTCTCCAAGAAGCAGACCTCCATTGAGACCTCAAGCTTTGGGTCTGAATTCTTTGCTATGAAGACAGCAGTGGAGATGGTGGAGGGCCTGAGATACAAAGTCAGGATAATGGGAGTTCCCATCAATGGACCATGCAATGCCAAGGCAGACCACATGTCTATGGTCAGGAACAGCAGCGTCCCATAGTCGCAGCTGAAGAAGAAGAGCAATTCGATTGCCTATCACTATGTTTGTGAACGAGCAGCGGCATGCGTGGTTATAATTAATTATGAGACTACTGGCTTGAATGTCGCGGACATGTTGGCCAAAACCCAGTCGGGCGCCGCACGGACGCGCCTGGCTAGGTTTATTTTGTACTAACAACTTTTGAGATTGTTATGTTTTATGTTCTTGTGTAGGATAACCCATGAGGGATAGGAGAATCTGGACCCCTGCAAACAGGGGAGGTCAGGGGAGGCTGAGCCAGCCTAGCTGGGAAGACATTAAACCAGAGATTTATAGGTGAATGTGATAAAGAGCATTGCCGCGAAGTCGCGGTGGGTAACAAAAGGTTCCACAGAGCTTGGAATCAAACTCAAGCCTTCTTGGCCAAACTGACCACTAAGCCATCCACATTAGGCCCTGGAACCGCAATTGGGAGGATCAATGCAATTCAAACAATCGGTTGGCCTCCGGCCCACCGAACCAATTAGCCAAACGGATTAGCCGAACAACCACTAATTCAAAGCACTGGCAATGGCGTGGAGCGCACACAGCCCCGCCGCCCACAGAAGTGATTTTTTTGTTTGTTTCTAGGCACTTCTACATTAAAAAAAGATCAGAGCTGTTTGTTTCATTAACAATTAATTCAAAGTTCTCATTTCACATTGTGTTCACATTTCATGTCTTCAAGTTCAATCCATCTCACCTGCTTCTTGTCATCACATAGATTTCTTGCATCACATGTCTCATCTTTCATCACTTTGTGGCCAAATCTCCCAACATCTGAACTGAAGTCTCCAGCAAGTTGTCAATCAACATCTGCATAGAAACAACATTGCCAATTTCAAATTGTTCTTTCTACATGTATCAACTACAATCTGTTGTCAACTCTGACCTGAAAGAAGGGTCAGAAGGGTGTCATGTCCTCTGTTTTGGTCTTTTTTCACCACTGTGTGGCCAAATCTCCCCACTTCTGAACTGAAGTCTCCAGCAAGTTGTCAACCCAAATCTGCACCAAAGATGCATGACCAATGTCAAATTGTCGTTTCCACGTGTACCAACTATGAAATGTTATCAACTCTGACCTGAAAGAGGGGTTAGAAGGGTGTCCTGGCCTCCGTTTTGGTCTTTTTTCACCACTGTGTGTGCAAATTCGACTTCCTTCTGCAGTGCAGTCTCTGTCCCCACTTGAAAATTTTGGCTGGATGCACACTGTCAGTCACATGCAGTCATCAATCGGTTTGAATCATTGTTCGGTTTGGCAAACCAAACCGAACCAATCGGTTCGGTTTGGTTTGGAATCAATCGTTCCGATTCCAGGGCCCAATCATCTTGGTCACAAATTCTTGGGATCGTTTGTTTCTGGCCGACGGAAGGCATCCAGTGCCAGGATTCTTGGTGCCACCAACACACAGTGGCCATGTGACTTCATTCTGGCAGCTGGCCAGCTGCCACAGAGAAATGCAACTGGGCCTTGCTTGCTGCAACGCATCAGTGCAACAAGCTGGCTAACTAGCTAGTCCTCCATCTGTCAGATGGGGAACCAAGCAAAGAAAAAAGCGAAGCCCATTGGGCCCAGCCCCAAAATTCAAAGTGACAAAAAGGCATCAGTTGCATGCAAATGTCAGCAGCAGCACAAAAACACACAAATGCAAAATTCGTTGTTGGTGAGATGAAATCATTCTTGTGTGACATTCCCACCAAAGTCTTGATCAATGAAGAATTGTGACCACATTTTTCTCAAATGGATGTTTTCTGCTTTGGGCATGTTTTGGCTGACACCTCCAAATGTTTGGTCAGTTTGATTCTCTGGAAAGGGGCAACAACGCAAGATGCCGATGCCAAAGCTGAATTGAATTGTGCACCACAGAAGCCAACATCGAAAAGCAAACAAGACGTGCGAGCATCTGCATCGGAGCAGAGTGTCAAAGCAGGCAATGGTGCGTGTGTTGAGGTGCTTGACTTGGCGCGTGGTCAAATCTGAATGTTTTGAATCTGTTGGTCTCCACTGCCCGTCATGATTCATGGTGTCACCAGGGGCAAGAGGTGTGACTCATGAGTCTTGCTGAGTGAGTTTGGGAGGAAGCAAAACCGAATTGTGACACAAACGGATGATCTTGAGGAATCAAAAACAAAGAATGATTGAATGGTTTTTGAGGGGAAAACAATTTGGTTGCACATTCAGTTGGCATGACAAAACCTGGTGATTTGTGATCAAAATGATTTCACATGAAAACAATTGTTAGCAATTGTTTCACTGCAGTGAGGCACAATGGGTGCCAACTTTTTTCTTGCAGTGTCTCATTTGATGTCAATGTCATGATGACATTGCTGGATGAAGAAATCATTTTCAAAACACCGACATTTTAGGAAAAATGCAAAGCAATGCAAACTCAATTGCAAAAATGAAAACTTTCCTGTTGGAGCAATGACAAAATGATGCATCCGAATGATCAGAGCAAAGATTCAAACTTTTCAATTTGAGCAATGCAACTGAAAAAAACAGCAGAGGGTTTCATTCCTGTCATTTTCTCACAAGACATCATTTTGAAAATCATGCTCTAAATGCAAGCAGAGAAAACCCCATGTTTCTTTTCTTTTTTCATGACAGAAGGCAACAAGATGTCAATGATTTCTGTTCTGGTTTCACAACAGTTGCAAGTGCATTCCACATGCTGAATTGAGATTGCAGTGATGTTTGACATCACAGCATAACAAGAATGAATTGTTACACAAAAGGGAACTCAATTGTCTGACATGTCACAAAAGTAACCCTCAAGTTGACGACAATGTAGCCAAAAGCTCAACAAGACAATCACATGATCAAAACAGAAGGACCTTCGTGGCAATGATGTTGTTGCACAAAAACTAAGAGAGTTCCTCATTTGCGGAAAACCAGATTTGGGAGCATTGATCAAAAGAGAAGAGTCAGACAGTCTTCGAAGTGCAGTTTGAAAGAAAAATCTAATTAACAAGCTAAAGCAGTTTTAACAATCCACAAGGCCAATTGAAATTGTGTTCGAGATGGTAGGAAAGTTTCAAAGCGAAGTCTGGCGTCTTCTCTGAATGGAGAAAGATGGGTTGTTCAGGGAAAAGTTCATTTTTTTGCACAATGAGACACACTTTGGAAGAGCAAATCACAAACGACCACAACAAGAATGGCTTGATGACAAAACTTTCTGCACTGACAGAGCTCCACTCACCTTCCCCACTGAATTCAAAGGATGGCAGATCATGCGTCTGCTCGGATTGATGTTGGGGAGGGGGGGGTTCCGAAGCTCAGTTGCAATTCAATGTTCATTGGAGTGCTCTCTGAGTGTTGCTTGCAACGCCACTGCAATGATGGGCAAGTTGAAGCAACTGGTTTGACTTGCTGTTGGGCAATTTGGTAAAAAGTCAGAGCAACTGTAGGCACACACACAGAGTGAAAAAAAATGTAACTCCTGGGACATTCTGGTTTGGCAGTGCAAATCACCTCAACAGCTATGCAAGTGTGTGGTGTGTAGCCACAAGGCCGGGTGGGATGGGACCGTGGGATGAGGCGCTGCGGCTCCGCATTTCCTCCAACAACAGTCTATTTGTGAAATGGCACCTCTTGACCGCCTCGATCTCAGATGGGCATGAATTGGTAACAAAACAAACACCCGACGCTACCGGTTCTGATAGCATCTGTAGCTCAAAGCAGAGCACCTTCATGCAGATCACACCGATCACGGCCTTATCAACGCCACGGCCTTATCAACGCCACAAATTTCCTCATGGATTCATTACCCGAATGGAAGGGAGGAAGCTGCCTTCCAATAACCCCACCGATCCATGATGTGCCAGGTGAACAACGTTGTTTTGGGTCACCCCAAGACCACCCCATCACTTTGTGGATGTCCCGCATCGTCGTCTCCTTATAAATAAAGAATCAACGCCACAGCCAACACCAAATCGATCACAAGTCCAAGCATCTGCGGTTGTCCTGTCTTGATGCCGCCTCAAATTTTTGCCCGTCATCAAATGTCATGAATTCGTGAGAATGGTATGCGATGGACTTGCTTCCTCTCTGGGCTGACTGCAATGTGAATCAGCACACAGTCGCGGCCTTTCGACAATCTGCAACCCAGTACGTGAGAGATTGACTAGCCGTCAAGTGTGGCAGTCGTATTTTCTGATACTTGGCTGCTACGGGTCAATTTTAATTTTTTGGAGGGATGGCAGCAACCTGGCACAATAAGTTTGGAATCAAATGACAAATCTTTATCCGGGCTCGTGCGCAAGAAATGTTGCTCTTTTAGTGCGCCAAATCAATAAAGATATCCTCATCTTGTGACAGTGGATGGGCTGGTTGAAGAGCTATTATACCAGTTTTGAATTCGAAAGGCTGGTTCCTGAAGGATCGGCGGATAACCTGCCGTGTTCCTTGTCAAAATAAAGCATTGTTGGATGTCCTATTTGAAATTGTCTATCATCAATCCGTTGACGCATGCACAAAGAAATGCACGCTATTTTCATATGCTGATGGATGCACTATTTGAAATTGGCTATCATCAATCCGTTGATACATACACAGAAATGCACGCATTTTCTTAACAGGGGAAACACAGATTTCTCGCACCAATAGCACGCTTCGAGTTTTCTTGCATTCATCATTCACGGTTATTCTGCGAAATACCTGGAGTTTCGTCGCAAGGTGCCACAAAGCATGCACAATCATTTCTTAATCCTGCTAACTATCACATCTTGGAGCCCACCCTACAATCAGTCCAGATTGTGCGCCGCAAGATGCCCAAACCGCCCCTTCGGTTCTCTTTGAGCTATGCTGTTGCAACTTGTAATGTGAAAGGCACAAACTACCTTCTCAGCAAGTGTAATTCACAGAAGCAAGTCGACGACTTGGACCCCCAAACCGGTATGACAACGCTCATGTATGCTGCTCGAGGCCGCCATGAGCAGGTTCAGGACATACAAACAGGGGCCAAGAGCAAGACCAAACCTGATCAGACGTCCGGGCAGAAGTTTCGAGAGATCATTAAGTCCATTTGGCAACGCCACAAGGAGGTTGGTTCTGATCTCGAATCTGTGCTTCTGGCTGAGGATAAGCAGAGCAGGAACGTATTGGGCAATGCTGCTGCTCTTTCGGATCACGACGCAAACGTTGATTACATCCTGTCTCTGTATAAACTAGAGTTTAGAGACCTCAGCGCCCGCCATGAAAAAACTCCTCTCGTTGACATGGCCGACGTGCAAGACAAGTACCAGAATCGACTTAGAAACAACTTATTTGATTTTAGAAGCGAATCTGGGAGTAAATGCTTGCGAAGCCATGCTAGTAGGCGGTTGACCAATAGCACGAATCTAAGGACACCAAGCAATTTTTACGAGGATGCAGAAAACAAGAAAACACCGGCCATCAAAAAGAGAAGTCATGCTCACTCAGAAGGGACTGCAGCCAATGAGGAACGGAAGAAAGTCGCCTTCCATTTTCCTTTGGATTCACCAACAAATGACGACAGAATGGAACGAAACTCTCAAGTCTCACGCCCCAAGTCAGATGCTCCTCCTACTGGTACACGTGGAATTCTCAGGACGTTGACAACTTCGCCTATTCGTGTCGGACCCGCTATCAAGCACGCCCCTCGTCCTCGGCGCCCGTCTCCTCCCCGCCATCGTTCGCCTTCTCCACCCACAACCGGCAACCAACTAGCTGGCCCGAAAACAGTGTCAGCTGAGATCAATGGTGAGCCACAGGTGAATGGCCATAGTGAGCCGTCCCAAGATATGGGCAATCCCACTGAAGAGATGCAAACACAGCAAATGAACATTGAAGCTGCCCCCCCAAATACGAATTCAGGGAAGCAACAGCGGGCTAGAAGAGCACGGCGATATTTGCTTGCTGAAAAGGAAATGTTCTTAGCCACTGCCTACCAGGCGCATTTCACTGGAGACCAGAACATGCTTTTGCTAGGGTATGTGTCGCAAACTCCGAGGTCTGAATCCAACCAACTAAGATTCCAGATTGAGTGGTTAATTAAGACCCGTCCGCCGCCAGGGGTCACACAAGCAATGTTGAATGAGTGGTTTCCTTCCACCAAACAATTCCGGACTGACCTTGACGTTGCCATAAGGAAGTGGCCGGATGAAGCCACCAAGGAACAGAAGGACGAGGCAGCTGCGCACCGGAATGAACGGCAGGTTGCTGCCCGCCAGAAGGCTCGGTGTTGGTCGAGACGAAATCAGCCAAACGATCCCATCGAAGGCCATCTCAATAGTGAGGATCTTAGTTCCAGTGAACCGGTACTAGTGACGGTTGCGTCCGCTCCCATGGAAGATGATCTCAATGGTGAAGATTCCACTCCCAGTGAAGCGGTACCAGTACTGGCATCGAGTGCGTCGGTTACAAGGGTGAAGGAAGAGCCGCTCGAAGAAGATCCGGCTACAAGGGTGAAGGAAGAGCCGCCCGAAGAAGGTCCGCCTACCGCAGTGGAGATCCCCCGTTCCGACAATGCGAGGAATGATCTCTCCCGGCTCTTAGACAGTTTGGAGTGTGCATCATCCGGAAGACTCGGTGTTATCGACGTGGAGTTCCCTGACCAGGCTGAGTCGATTGCTCTTTTGCGGGAATTGCTGGCAGGAGATGGGCCGCTGAGTTGGCTGGCCAAAAGAAATATATGTATCATTCTAAAAGCTATACTTGCATCCCTGAATGGAAATCCCAGTTCGAAACCTGCCGAAACGCACATTGTGAACGCCATGCTGGCAACAATCGGGCATTAGTGTTGCGAAGCCTACAGTGATTGAGATGCCTACTAGCAATGCCCTTGTATCGTTGTGGCAGATTGGCCTATGCATGATTGCCTTTTGCCTTGCTTTGTCTCGGCCAAGTGCGTTGCTTTGCTCTGACAATGAAAACTTGACTGCGCGTAGTGGTGGTCTAATAACTGGCGTTCTATCGAAACGCCGCCTTCTCCCCTTGGTTTCTGTATGACAGTTTTGCTGAATTCCAACTTTCCCCGTACTATTTGGGAAGTCAGGCGTCGTGTAAGCCGAGTTGAAGAATAGATAGCTACAAAAGATATCATAAGGAGCACGTTCATGTTGTGCGACCACAATAGTTAATGCCTTACTTAATCCGTCTGCATTTATAGCCGAAGCATTGCCACTTCGCCAAGTTTATGCCTCTCTCGATGGGGGGTGCCGCAACATTGACTAGCTAGAGAGCGTGATAAGAGTTGCATTTTGTATGCATGCCTTCACAGCGCGCAACGAGTTTCCGAGGAATTCAATCTCTGGGCTGTCCAATAACTTCTCTAATTCGCAAACCTTAGCAGTCAAATTCGCCATTAATAGGTTTTATGCCCAAAAGTGCTGTATTACACTATCGATTTGTAAGCGGCAAACCGGACACTATATAGAGAGCAACAAAGACAAAAAGTGGCGCGTTAGTTTGACCATCAACAATTCCCCCGTCATACCCTTTTTGCATTCATTTTGTCGACAGCACGACGTACCCTGTCACCTCTGGCTTTCAAGATTCTAGCACACACCAAACAGCAAGCTATATGCCCCGTTTCTCCGTGTACAATGGTTGCATTTCGCTCTTCGGTCAAGCAAATTAAACACTTTTCCATTTCTTGCTTTCGTGACTTTTTAATGCCATTGACGCCGCCGTTGCTGCTGTTTCTGCCCTTGCTTTTGGGTCGCGCCTTTTGTTCTTCGGGGGAGGAGCTACTTGAAATGCCTTCCTCGTCGACCGACGATAGTTCATCGACGCCGCCACTGTCGTTGTCATTTCCGATGGCGCGGCCTTGTGGATCCAATAGATGTTGCTGTCGCAGGTTGTCTTCTTCCTCCTTTAGCACTTGCCAATGAAATTCTCCTGGATGGTACGGATCAAACCGGGGATCGACGCCCATCAATTCGACAATGCACTTGTCGTCAGGTGGTAATTGATTGAGCCGGGCACTGATCCATCCCGTTTCTCTGCCGCCGGCTAATTTGAGTCGCTCGATGCATTGATCTTGGGGGTGTTCGGAAAATTGGCGTTGGACAATGCTCAAAATCGTTCCGCAGGGTGCGTGTCCAATTTGGCGCGAACTCAACTCGACTTGTTCTCGAATGACAGCACCTTGTGGCAAGGTCACTTTATACAGTGCCGGGACGGGAAAGGGCAAGGATTGTACGACATGCCCCCGTTGTCCGGACAAGGGATTTAAAAATTCCGAACACCATCCTTCGACTTGTCTTGGTGGTGGTTGTTTTCCGTCACTCGTATTGTCATTCTGCACCACCACACGCAATCGTGACAACCCCTGTTGATTGACGGTTTTGCGCGTCACTTGGACAAAGGTTCCAAAGGGAATCGTCACCAAATGATCGGAATTCAATTCGAGGCCCAGTCGCAAAAAGGCACCGACGCGGCACGTCACACGCCACCACCATGTTTGTGGATTCATGTAGAGTGTGGGTATACCCGGAACCAAGAGGGGGTAGCCATGGACACTGTACACGCAGTAACCTGTCGTAAGAATTGTAGGAGTTGTAATGACAGATGGCTGTGCTTGTTCGTCATGGTCGTCGCCGGCGTCATTGTTGTTGTGGTCGGTGTCGTCATTGGGTGAGACCATGTCTCGAGCTTCAAGTTCCGGTGCCGTCGGCGACGTGGGGGGCGAAGATACCGAGGACGACGAAAATTGTACTTGAAGGACTTGAATGCAACCAATGGAAGGTGCCAACGGCCCATTATTGTTCGGATCATCATCGTTGTGGATGTCATCACTGTCATCGTCATTCCCATGATCGACATGAATGATTTGGAGGGTTTCCGAATCCAAGGTGTATAATTTTTGGGCCATGACGGTCGATCCCGGAGGCAAGACCCCCAAGGTAGCTCCCGTCGTAATCACCTGTTGATGGGACAATTGCGGCAAATGCTCCACAATGGCCAAATGTCCAGACTCGGAATCCAACCACCAGTCATCGTCACACGTGGCGGGACTTGCAGCGGCGTGAGAATGTTGTGGAGTTGTTGTCGTCGTGGAATGTGGATCGCAATGTTGTCGCTGCTGCATCAGCCATTCTCTGCGTTGCATGCGTTGTCGTTCCCATACATCTTGGGACCACTGTGCCAATAGGGCATCCTTCTTTTGTTTTCGTTGGTTGGCATTGCTGTTGCTATTGCGTTGAGTAGTAGTAGCGGGAGTGGCCATGGAAGTATTATTATTATGAATCATAGGGTTTGTCTTCTGCGCATACATGTGTATGCGTGTGGGAGTATTGGGTTCCGAACCTATTACCACAAAGGAATCCTCTTGTTGTGGTGCTGGCGACGAGGCAGACGATGGTTCTCTCACCAGTCTCACTGCTCCAGCGGGGTCAATATTCGTCGCAGGAGGATCGATTGCGTTTGCATTTGCATTATTCGCCTTTGTGTTGGCAGTGGAAGCAGCCGGAGGGTCCATATTTCTAGTAGCCGTCGAAAAGGATGTTGGGTTGTTGAGTGCAAAGGCATTTCTGGAAAGTTGGGATGCCAGTAATCCTCCCATGCGACCATTGGACAAAAATGGGCCTCTGGAAGCAGGCATTTTGGCTTCTTCTTTGGCTTTTTCAGCAGCAGTAGCAGCAGCAGCAGCAGTTGCTGTAGTTGGATGACGAGTATTGGGATGAAAATGGTCTTCTTCCAGTGGAGGTACTTCATCCACTGCTGCTGCTGGTTCTTCTTCCTCTTTTTCTTCCTGACTATCGTCTCCATCCTCCTCCTCCTCATCGTCCATGTCGATACAACAATCTTCCGGTAAATCCGATTCAATCGTATTGGCCAGCCCATCTCCTGCAATGCCTTGCAAGACAACAAAGCAGCCCGGCAAAAAAACTTGATGGGGTTGTGCGGCTGCCGCAGTCAAACTATCGTCCAAAGTCAATTCCGATAATTCCATCTTTTAAAAATTCAGTTGCGTATAGGATTGATTCTGCGTATGACGGTTTTTCAAAATTTAGGTAGCTTTTCGAGTTGTCTGCGGAAATTCTGTAATGTAATGGCAGGTGCAGTTCGTATCTAGCAAGCCCTCTGTATGGTCCTCCCGATACTACTAGCTACTAGTGTTGTAATAATGGAAGGCAACAATCAAGGTTGATTGACACCGGTCGTACCTATCTGCATCAACAATCGACAATTCTGTTGTTCGGTGCAGATATCCCGGCATCTGATTCATTGATTGATGATTCCATCCATCCGGATGTGTTTGTTTCGTCGTTGTGGAACCATCATTGCCTTGCGTCGTGGTACATTTAATGATCGCACGATTCAGCCGACTCATCCGACTTAATGTTTTTCGTCGAAACAATGTGCGATCCCAAATAACATGTACCGAATCTCACCGTGGTCGTTCCCGGCAATGCGCAGGACCCGACTCAACTGTGATATCATGCTTCTGACCATGGTGACGAGACACGATCCAACGCAATTCAATGCTATCGATATTGTAGGCTTTCTCCATAGCCACCGTAGCTAGTCTACTACCAGTACTAACTTAGCTACAATACGCCAGGACACAATTGGAAGATTCATTCATTCGTCATTCTGCAACAATAAGCGATCATATTCATCCTACAACCATAGATTAGTACTGCTGTCGACTAGCTACTAGATCTACAGAAGACAACATCTAGTTCAGTATGTCTTCCTCTTCCTCCGAATTACGACACCGGCATCAAGCCGCGGCGCAATCGTCGTCGGATACATTCGACGGAGAAGATTCCTCTTCTTCGATGAATCATAATCCACAATACACGGGCAACACGAATCGCTCGCGCAACGAGAGCATTACCGAA
>ENA-ORBV01014273-ORBV01014273.1-microbial-mat-metagenome-genome-assembly--contig:-NODE-14273-length-11914-cov-4.173355_pt1 | contig 11914 bp, 10 predicted proteins | sample MGYA00237777_ERZ505514 | MGnify/ENA primary metagenome ERZ505514 (study PRJEB26160, sample SAMN06269048) | microbial mat metagenome | isolation source: Oligotrophic lake microbial mat | place... | reverse complement strand
TACGGCGACCACCGAGATCTACACCTCTCTATTCGTCGGCAGCGTCAGATGTGTATAAGAGACAGCCTGTAGGGCGGCATCGTCGTCGGGATCTTTCATGCGATAGCCAGCCGAGCGGACGTAGCTCATGCCTGCACCGTCTTGGGCATGCTGTCGCGCTTGGCCTGCAATGCGAAGTACATATCACGAATGCGCACGGTGCCAGCAGGGCTGATGACTTCCAGCTTGGCCCGCACAGCACGCCGCCAATCCATTGGCATCGGTAGTTTGATCAGCCCGTCCGTGAAGGATACGTTACCGAAGTTGATCTCCAGATACGCCTGTCCACTGGTGAAGGCGCTCACGCCCAGCGGCGGCTGATAGGTCGATTCACCCGTGAAGGTCACAGCGGTAGCGGTCCAGTCCGCATACAGCGTGACGCGAGCTATGCCCGTCACGGTGCCGGGAAAAACCTCGACGAATAGGCAGGGGCGCTTGGCTTCTTCCAGCCCGTCGCCCACCCACCAGTTGGTTTCATAGCTCCATGGGATGGCACCGACATAGACATTCGCGCCCTGCGTCAGGGCTGCCGTAAATGCCGCATGCGTGATGGCGCTGGCGGTATTGGACGCAATCACCTTTTCCTCACCGCTGACCGGATCGTAGATGATCAGCTTGGCCAAGTCGGTCAGCGTGCCGGTGGGCAAGCTGTCGGTGACATTGGTCACGGTCGTAGTGCTGCTGCTGGCCACGGTGTACGCGCCCGTACTGGATGATGGGACGCCATCGGTCACGCCCTTGCGGACGTAGGTCATCGCGTTGCTATTGTCCGACAGGATGCACTGCAACTGGTCATTAGTATCGGTGCTGGTGATCGAGGCGCTGATGCCCTGCCGGTATTTCTCGCGGACCCACCGCTGTCCCAGTATGTCATAGGCGATGGTTTCGCGGACCTCGCCCTCATCGATGTTGATATAATGCCAGCGGATGCTCTTGGTCTGCGGATCATACGATCCATGGAAGGATCGGGCATTGGCTGGATCAAAGATCGCTTGGTAAGTTGATTCAATGTCGCGGCTGATCCAGCGAGGCATGCCGCCCTGCGCCGTCCATACGCCGTTAGGCCCCCAGCCGTACAGGACGCCTTCGACCTTGATCAAACAGCGTTGATTCCATAGACCAAACTGACCGGAGAGATTGTCTATCTCACCCGATCCGGGGTCATCCACAAAGACCAGGCGTTGCGTGGTGAAGCGACCGAAGATCATCAGGTCGCCATTGAACTCACAGAAGCCGCGCAACTGATCGCCGGTTCCGTTCAAGACGCTGCGCGAGCGCACGCCAGCGCGGAAGGATTCCGGCAGCACGGCTCCACGATTACCGATGAAGGCTGACCAATAGACGGCGTTGGGATCTTGGCTGAATACGCTGCCAGTGGCGGCTGCATCCGTTGATCCCGCATAGATGTTGACCAGGGTAATAACGGTCGCCGTGGCGCTGGCGATCTGATACGCGGTGGCGTCCGTGCCGATACGGATCACCTTGCGCTCGTTCCAGAGCGTGCTGAATCCGGTGCCGCTAATAGTGGCCAGCCCATTGGTGACGCCGATGGGCGAGAGCGCGTAGGGCTCATCCACACCCAAGAAGACGTAATCCCGGCATTGCGCGATGACTGCGCCCAGCGGTGGCTGCTCATTGCCGGTGCCTAGGTCATCGGTGGTCAAGCTGTTGCCGCTGTCATAGGCCCCGCCCAATTGGCCCAGGACCAAGGTGGCATCGGCAATATTCATCACCACGCTGGTCACGGTGGCGTTGTTGACGGAGGTCACGACATAGAACACTGACCCAGCGGCAGCGGTTGCTTCCAACTGGATGGTGGTCGCCTTACTGTCGGTTGAGCGGATGATGTTGGTCGCGCTTGACCCGATGCTAAAGGTCAATCGCGCATTAGCCGCCGTGGTGACGGACTGCGACAGCAGGCCGCTGACATTGCTCCGGTAGGTGCTGGCGGGGCTGGTGTTATCCAAGTAGCGATAGCGGATCAGATGCGTGCCTACCGTGGCGCTGCCGTTGGTAGCGGTGGGCGCACCAGGAGCGGCAGCCGGGGCGGCAATGCCAGCGTCAGCGATGGTCGCGGCAATGCCGTTCCATACCTGAACGCGGTCGAAGTTGTTGGTAACGTACAGCCTGCCGTTGGCGTAGCTGAAACAGGGGACCACACCAGTGCCATAGCTAGACTTGAGCGTGGTAGACGTGGTGGGCGTGTCGAGATTGACGGCCTTGAGCGTGCCGTTGGCATCAGCCAGCACGACCCACGTTCCCGCGATAGCGGAGCGGAAGGTGCCCAGCGCCCGACCGCCCAGCGCGAACAGCTTGAGTAAGCCGGGACGGCGGCGGAGTTCGCCCTCGACTTCAAATGAGACGCCATTCGCGTCGAAGGCTCCATCGCCTCCAACCACGCTGTCGCCATCCTTAATGCCCAGCCAGCGATCTTTCATACCGTTGTCACCGCCCCGCCCCAGCCAAGGCTATTGAAGCCATCGCTGCCGAAGCCGTTCATAACGCTCTCAGGTTCGACCTGGGCCGTGGTCTTGTCCCATGCCAGGGCGATAGCCTTGGTTTCGTTGTAGGTCTTACGGGCGGCCTCAATGCCACCGCTGACGGTGGATCCACGCAGGGCCGCGCACAGATCAATGGCACGGCGCAGCAACAGCACCTGCTCAGCAGGCCAGTCCAACGTATCGCTGCCAGAAGTGACCTGGGCCGGTTTACCGAAGTAAAGGAAATTAACGCGGCGATACTGCTTGGGAGGCGGCCAGACGCAGAGGTAATCCTTCTCGATGGCCCAGGACGAGGTGATTGCGTCCGAAGTCTGCCAGGCATCCTTGAGCATTTCCAGGCGTGCCGCGCTGGTCATGCGCGTGGCGTAGGGCCACAGCGTGCCAAAGAGCAGATCATTCGTCCGGGCACAGCCAGTGGGCAGCGTGTAGCGTACCTTGGCGATCATAAAGGCTAGGCTGGCAGTCGTCGTGCCATTATATGCATCGGTCACTGTCACCTGACTCGATGAGTCGTTGGTGCTAATGCGATACCAGTTGCCTAGCGAAGGGATGAAAAGATCGCTGCCCGCGCCCACCCAGGACGGGATCGTGGATCCACTAAAGGTTACGACGGCAGAGCCAGCGGTCAGCGTCAGCGTGCCGGTTTCATAGGGTGCCAGCAGTTCAATGACGCCGATCTTCTGCCAGTACGGAGACTGGGCTTCCATGAATACCATTTCCGCCGCTTCATTGACGACCTCCAGCGTCAGCGTGTCGGACTTACTGCCGGTCGCGTCCAGCATGACCCGGCGCACATAGCTTTGCAGTGTGCTCACCAGCACGGTGGATCCAGACGATGCGCCGACGATGGTCAGGTCAGCGCCGGGGCCGGTCGCCACTGCGCCAGCAACGACAATCGTGCCGCTGGTCGTGGTGTAGCCGGTCTTGTAGGCATACACGGTATAGGTGCCAGCCGTGTCGAAGAAGACTGGCCCCCATAGCCCGGTCGAGCTGGAGGTGGTCATGCTGTAGATGACGCCAGCCGCTGTCTGAATGAGCACCGTTGCCCCCGCGAGCGGCACGCCGCCAACAACGACGCGACCATTGCTGGCCGTCGCGGTGAAGCTGGCAATGCCGTAGGTGCCAGCGCCCGTGCCGTCTGAGGTCACGATGATCGTCTCGTTCCATACCAGCGTCAGGTCGGCAACGCGGAATATCTTGAGTTCATAGACGCCCGTAGCGGCAAGGAATCCAGTCGTGCCGCTGATTGACAGGCTGTAGACGCCAGCGTTGCTGCCAGCGGATACTTCCGTGGGTCCAGTGATGCCCGTGGTCGCCTGGCCGCCCGTGCCAGTCTTGACCAGTTGGACGGTGTAGCTGGCGGACGTGTTGCCAGTGACCGGCAGCCCCGTGATCGGGTTCTGGTCATAAAAGTAGCGCGTGCCCGTGACGCCAACTTTAAGATAGGTGTCGCTCATACCGTTATCGCTTCCTCAGTCATGGCGAAACGCGGTGCCACCCGGTCGATGAAGGCGGTCCACCGTTCATCGGCAATCAATCGGGCAGCCCGCACCAGTTCATCGTGCATGTTCGGAGGAACGATGGACGCCAGACAGATGGCCTCCACAGCGTTCAGATGCTTAACTGAGTTCTCCCAGCCGAAGCAGATCAACCGGTGCGCGAGGCAGCGCATGCGCCAGAACAGACAAGACGCATGGACAGCGTGGATGTCGTGCATTTCCTGCTGCACCTCGGGGATGGTAACATAGCCGTTCATGCGCTGGCTCCCTGCAAGGCTGGCCTGGTAAACACCCTGGTATCCGCGTGCTTCTCTGGCTCACATATCTGCGCAGACGCCATTTCCTCAAAGATCGGCAGCAGTTGCCGCAGTGCGTTGCGCATCGCGTTCGCGCAGTCCAGCGTGGTTTCCTCTGCGCTGACCCCGTTCATGTGCTGCATGCCGAATTGGCCGATGATCGACCGGAAGACATAGCCCAGCATCAGGCGGTTGTCGCTGGCGCAGAGCTTGCGAAAGTCGATGTCTCCCAGAGTCAACTTGCTGTTGCACAGCTTGTCCAAGACGCTCCGCGCATCGCCGGGCAGTTGCTTGAGCAAGGCGGCAAATCTTGTGATTCTGGCCGCATTCGGCTCAGGCCACTGCGGCAGGCTAAACGGCTCCAGTGAGTCATGGTCAGGCAGGGCCGCACTGATGGTATTGGGGATCACCGCGCCATCGCCGGTATGGCCATTCACGTTGATGATGCGCCCGGTGAGCTTGGAGAGGTCGGAGAGTTCCCCCAGGAACATCTGCCACCACGCCTGCGACTGCACCGTGCCGCCATTGTTGCCAGGGATGCCAACGCGGATCACATCATCGCCAAGCTGCACACCAGCGTGGACCTCGCCCCAGTGCGACGACTTATCATTGAACGCCAGATCGTGGCCTACCAAGTAGACCGGCCCGGTGGTCAGTTGGGCGGCCATGGTCGCGGAGAGCACGCCGGTAGACTGGCCGTAAAAGAATAGCTGCTCTGTCTTGGCCCCCATCCACAGGAACACCACATCCGATCCAGGGACCAGCAGATGTTTGTCGAACTTGGGCGCGATGGTCTGATGGACGACCGGCACGCCACCGAAGATCACGCCAGGGTAATGCGCAGCCGGGAATGATTCCTCGGCAATCGCCGTCACTCGTTCCAGCGGCGTGACGATATGCGGGGTTATCCCTGCCTTGATCAGCCCTTCCAGGGCCGTGTCAGCGCAGATGAGCAGGCACTTATGCTGGAGGACGCGCAGGGCATCCAGATGCTTGGCGAGTGATGGGCCAGACGCGATGGAGATCGCTGGGCATGAGAGCTTGGGAAGCTCATCGGGAGTTGGTGCGCCAATGACATGATGCGCTGACAGGGCGATATGGTACGCACCCTGGAGGCCATCGATAATGCAATCACCCATGGTGAATGGACGCAGAGCAAGGAGAGAGAAGAACATCGCCGCGAAGTCAGCCCGCACTTGGGGGTCGGCAACGCAGGGGTGTTGGCTATAGAAATCGGTCGCTTCTAATTCAATGACGCGGTGCTGATGAGCGAAGCCATGCGATACCACCTCATGGGCATCCTGCTGGCCACGCACCACATATTGGTCCACCGTCTTGGGAACGTCAGGGAATGGCGACTCACCGGGCAGGAAGATCACAACAACGCGGTCGTACACCGGGATCACGTCCCGAAGTAGACTGCCGTCGCCGCCGCCGATCAATACCGCACACGCGCCTCCGTCACCAGCCTTGCGCGTATAGGGAATTGACGGCATCGGGGTCATCCTTCTCCGGCATAACGCCAGCGTTTATGTAATGCCTGAGATCGTCATCAGAAAGACGCCCGCAATTGGTCCGGGCGAACATCCGTGCCTGCAATGGCAAAGACGCCGCCGTCTCTTGAGGAAAGAGACGGCGACGGTTTACGGGCAAGTCCAAGGGCTTACAGCCTGGCAATGCGCAGGTCAACGTCGCCAAGCTGCCCAGCGGCAGTCACGACAGCCGAATTGGTCATCACCGCCATGGTTGCGCCCAGGTACAGGCTGAGGTCAGCCAGGGTGGCAGTCGTGGTGGCAATCGACACCAACTGGGCATAGCCAGCGGTGGTCGCGGTGCCCAGCGCCAGACTGGCCGTCGAGGTCAGGCTGACGATGTAGGTCGCGGCGGTGGACGCGAAACGCGCCTTGCCAGGACCCGAGGTCTGCATCAGGAAGTACGATGCAGCCGCCACGGTATTGCTACCGAAGTCAGCGGGCACGATACCAGCACCGTCAGGGTGAGCCGCAACGACCGTGGTATTCACGTTGCCGTTACGTACGCCGCTGGTGCGTTCCTCGATGAGGGTCGAACCAGCGGCGAGAGTGGTGCCGCTGTTGTTATAGACCAGCTTATAGCCACGGACGCATACCACCGCCGAGGTGGACGAAACGCCACCTCGGAAGATATACGACTGGCCCAGAACTTGGGCCAGCGCGCCGTTAGTGTCGGACTGGCCGACAGCAATGGGAGGATTTTCTTTGAGCCACATGAGATGATTCCTAGGTAGGGGTTTGGTTGGTTAGATGGTTCAAGCGAAGTTGTACGCGGCGGCCTGGTAGCTGGGCATCCAGACAATCTGCGCACCCAATTTGCTGATGAACTTGAAGGCCCCGACGTTCGCGTCAGGGAAGCCCCTCATGGTCATGAACCGCTTCTTGCCGGTGGTGTACGGTCCAGCCTCGGTGAAGCCTGCAACCTGGGCATCCAGGTAACGGAACTTCGCCTTCTTGGTGTTCAACAGGTAGAACACGTTGGCGGCCTGGTCGATGTCCCAGCTAAAGGTGACGCCCATGTACTTGAAGAACGGACGCTTGTACATGCCGACATCGGGCGAAGACGGTTCCTCAGAGAGGACGACGTGCTGCAACGAGGTGCCGCGAATGGCAGCCTTAGCCTTGAGGTACATGTCCTGGGTCATAAGGCCCAGATCAGGCATGCTGTCCATGTCAGCATCGCGCTGAACGCGGCTGATCATGTGATCGAACACATGCAGGCAGTTACCGGCCCATGTGGTGTTCGTGGCGGTGTTGGTCTGCCACTGGGTGGACGACCAGTTGACCAGCACGGGGCTGGTGGCTTCCTGCACGCGCATGGCGTCAGGCACGCCCGCAAGGGTGGCAGTCGGGTGGGTGATCTGACCACAGTAGGTCGCGGACGGCAGGACTTCCTTATCAATGGCAGTGACAGTGGTCGTCACGGTCGTGGAGACGGTGTAGTCATACTTCTGCGCGGTCGCGCCGTAGGCGAACAGGGTCGGCAGGCCGAAGAGCTTCTGCGTTCCGGTGTAAGCGGCGATACCGAAGACCGAGGCCGAGGCGCTATCGCAGTTCTGCTGGAGCAGCTTGCGGTTCAGCTTCTTGACCTGATCTTCAACGATCTTCTCAGCGCGTTCCTTGACGGAAGCGTTACGAGCCTGCTTGGTCTGGAGGAATCCCCAGTCGTTCTCACTGATCGCGTCGGTCGTCTCCAGGAAGGCGTACGGAGCGGTGTAGGTGATGTCGGTATTGACGCGGGTGAAGGTACGAGCGCCCATGTCGGCGTGATCGTCCAGGCCGAATTCGCCAACGGTGGCGATCCAGTCCAGATACTTACCGCCGCCACCCTCAGCCGGTTTGATTGAACCGTTCTGGGTCAGCGAGTCGAGAAGGACGCGCTTGCGCTTGGTGAGTTCCCAACGGTACTGCGCGAAATCCGGCAGGACCGCCGTATCAACGAGGTTGGAATAGTTAAGGGGGGTGGGGGCGACGCCTGAAGGCATGGGAGGTTCCTAGAAAAGGGCACTAGTTATGTGCCAAAGTGGGAGAGAGAGGATAGGTCCGGTCTGGGTTTATTCGGTTGGATCAGCGGGTTCTTCACTGGCCTGGACGAGCATGTCGAAGGCATCGAAATCGTGGCCTTCATGGGCGGCACGGCGTAATGCTTCGGCTACAGGATCACCCTTTTGTCTGGGCCTCGCTCCATCACGACCAACTACAGCGGCTTGCTGTCCCGAGGCGATCTGCGCCCTCGCGGTTGAGACGACCCGTCCATCCTTGGACTTCTGTCCAAGTAACTCCGCGATCTGTTGGTCTTTCGCGGCAATCTCGGCGGCAAGCTGACTCCGGGGTGTCCGGGGATCCATCGCACGGCTGAGCAGTTCCTGGTTCTTAGTCAGGAGGTCTGGGTGCTGGGCAATGAACGCCTGGGTGGCCTGGGTCTGCTGCTGGTACTGCAAAAGCTGTTGGATCTCAGCCCTTGCCTCCGCACGCGCTGTTTCGCGCATACGGTCCTCTCGGTCTTCCGGACTCAACGAGTCTTCCTTGCGCCTCCAGCCCTCATGGGACTTGAGCTGGTCAAGTTCCTCGGGGGTGTAGTCGGCTTCCAGGGCCTGTCTCACGGCTTCGCGCTGTTCGGGGGCCACGCGCCCGAGACGGTTATCGTCTATGCGGCGGCGTTCGCGGAGCTGGGAGAAGTCCCGGTTCTGGGGATGATCGCGGTTCCAGGGCTGGAGCTTGGATTCAGCGACGGCACGTTGCTGCGCTTGCAGTACGGTGTCCACCTGCTGACGGTCCAGTCCTTCCCATTGGGCGGCAACTTTACGCAACTGTCCGAGTTCATTGGACTGTTGTCCATTGAGCTTTTCCAGGTTGATGAAGCGTTGCAGCCGGGCCGGGTCTTTGGTGATCGCTTCCAGTTCGGCTTGGTACGGGGCCGGGGCCACGTTCCTAGCCGGACTATCAGTGATCGCCTTCTCAAAAGGGTCCTTGAGCGGTTCTTTAGGGGTCGTCGGTTGATCGGTTGTCAGAGAGCGTTGGGGATCCTGCTCACTGGCGTCCGGGGTTGCCTGTTCGGTTCCCGCGTCGGTGGTCACATCACTGGGAGCGGTTTCGATAGAGGTATCCGCTTCATCAGCGGGGCTGTTATCGAATGTAGGCTCGACGAGTTCAGTAACTTCAGTCTCAGACATAACTATCCCTTTCTAATAGGCAAGAGTTTCTTGCCCGTATTCCAGAGCCAGGGAACCCACGAGTGTGGGCGTAACCAAGCTCTAGGTGATTGGTTCAATCGTCCCGGTGGACGTTCACGGCCTGGCCAGTGGCCTTGGCCTTCTGCTCCAGCTCGCGATAGTTGCTGTAGCCGCAGGCCGGATCTTTGTTTTTATAGGCTTGCGGATCAGCAGCGAGCTGCTTACTGTACACGGTTTTGAAGTTCTTGGTGATGTAAGCCGACTTCTGCTTCGGCGGATCGGTGCGGTCCTTCTCAGGAACGAATTTGCAGGTTTTCTTATCGTAGACGTACTTCGCCATGAAGTCTCCTAGGTTGGTTGCTGTGGGGTGGGTAATGGAGGGGGGGCCATCGCCTGCTGGCGTAACTGACCTGCCATCTGTTGCATGCCTGACACAATGGACGGGTCCATGCCCTGGAGCTTGGCCCGCAGCGCCATGCTGTCGTAGGCCAGCGCCATCTGCCGTGGGTCGCCCGATTGAAGCTGCAATGGCCAGATGGAGTTCGCGTCAACGTTCAGCGATTCGATCTGTTGATCGACATCCTTCCGACGACTGGAGGACACTTCGATCTCAAAGTCCGTGCCGTAGATGATCTCGTCCTTGGTAAAGGCCGCTGCCGCCTGCTGCTGGGCCATTTCAATCACGCGAGGATCTTGCGCGATCCATTCCTGGCCCTGGCTCATCTGCTGAATCCAATGCTCAGGCGTCTTTTCCTCGGGAGTGGACGCCAAGAAGCCCCACGCATCAGCCGCGCTGGGCACGGTCTTGCGCACATCATCACTGGTCAGTTTAAGCGCGGCGGTGAACGCTTCCTTGCGCGAGACGGTGTTGTCCGCCTCGCTGATCATGTCGCGCATGTCTTCCACGCGGGTCAGCGTGTTACGGTCGCGCACTTGCGTAGCCGCCGCACTGCGATCCTGCGTAGCGCCAGCGCCCGTATTCAAGAAGCGCGAAAGCGGCGTCAGGCGTTCATAGAGCGCATCGAGGTATTCCAGCCACTGGATACCAGGCGCAATGAAGTCCTTGTTCCATTCGATCTTCTCAACCAGATCCTTGGCGAGCAGCTTGCCATCCGTCACCGCGCCAACGTCCACTTCAATCACGGTGATATCTGCGCCATTGAACACGCGATCAGCAGCCTGAATGCTCAGTGACTTGCCGTTCTGCTTGCGCTTGACGAACGTGGCGCGGAATGACGCCTTGGCGTTGGCCATCATCAGCGTGGTTAGATGGTTGATCGCCCGTTGAATGCCCAGCCCAGCCTCCAGTGGCGAGTGCGGACGGGTCGGCACGGTGCCGGTGTACAAGTCGAAGAAGGTGCATGGCCAGCCATCACGCGGCAGATCATAGAATGGGATGGGCCACGGTCCGACCCAAAACAACTCGCCATCCTCGGTGGTCAGGCAGAGCAAGGGCTCATTCTTACCCTCCATGATCAACTTGCGCTGGTCTTCCTCAGTGTTGCTGCCGCCGCCCATGGCCAGCGCATACGCTTCCGATCCACCGCTGTACTGGCTGATGCCACGGTTGTACCATGTCTCGTAATAGCAGATGCGATCCTTATCGGTGGACGCATTTTTCATCTCGTCGTATTCGCCCTTGGCGTCATACGGCTTCTGGCGGAACAGGATCTTGGCGGCTGTCGGGTAAGCCCGCATCGTCTCAGACTTGGAGCGCACCCGCTTGCGATGGATGACGCGGACGTCCTCATACATCTTAGCGTTGGCATCCACCATGGTCCGCACACGCGGATCCCAGATGGAAGTCGGCAGCATGGTCCGCTCATCCAGCCCGGTCCATAGCACGCCACCGCCCCAACACAGCGCATCGTTGACCGCCTGACGCCGCTGTTGCAGATAGCGGGTCTGCGTTGGCGTGTAGTTCAGAAACTCGCTTCGTGCCTGGGTCCGCGCTTGAAGCATCGGATCAGCCGTGCGCGGGCGCAGCAAGCGGGTGATGGCCGACAGCGGGGCGAGACGCGAGCCAAGCTGCTGCATGGCCTCAGCCGTCTTGGCGACCTTTGCCTTATAGGACGAGGATGATGGCAAGTTCTGATAGCCGAACAGTTCGTTGGGATCGTAGCCGTAGCGATAGAGTTCATCGCCGGTCTTCTTCCAGTTCTCGGTGGCGGCGATGCACGCCGTCCAGTTCTCCTTGCACATCGCCCCATAGGCCTTGCGCACGGATTCCTTTTCTGGTGTAATTGGCTCTTTCATCCGGCGTGTCTTCCGTTGGCAAAGAGAAGTGCCAGCGCGGCGAGGATGACGGCAGACAACACAATCCAATTGACGCGGGCGAGAACGGCGCGGACTTCTTCCAGGGATACCTTGAGCGCAATAAGGTCCTTCTGGATCCCGGCGAATACCACAAGCCCAGCGTTCAGGTTGAACTCCGTTTCCTTCACCCGCTCTTCGGCTTTGGTGATGCGTATCTCAATGGCTTCGACGCGGGCTTCCATGATCTTCCGCATATAGCGGTCGGTCGGGCTTTCCTTATGTGGCTCGTCGGTGCTCACGGGAGAGCCTTGCCCACAGCCGCTTTGACTGCGCTGGCTTTGTCCTGCTGCAACTTGCTGATCAAAGCCTTGGACGATTCGTCATGCGCACTCGCCAGGGCCGGCCTCATGGTGCCGTTCCAAACCTCCAGCGGCACCCTGGCGCGGATACGGTCCACGCCTTGCACGGTCTGGGTCAGGGTCTTTCGGGTCGATGCCAGCTTGCGAATCGCCACGAACAGCCCGCCAGCGGCGGGGATAGCGGTGGACAGGATGGCGGTGATCACGTCCAGCGTTGATCCACCGGCAGCCTGTGACGCCTTGGCGGCATTGGCCGCAA
>ENA-ORBV01014270-ORBV01014270.1-microbial-mat-metagenome-genome-assembly--contig:-NODE-14270-length-11914-cov-5.044521_pt1 | contig 11914 bp, 12 predicted proteins | sample MGYA00237777_ERZ505514 | MGnify/ENA primary metagenome ERZ505514 (study PRJEB26160, sample SAMN06269048) | microbial mat metagenome | isolation source: Oligotrophic lake microbial mat | place... | reverse complement strand
ATGCGGCACGATCCTCGTCGGCCCGGTTGGGCCGAGAGGGACCGTTTTATTCTCAGCAAAGGACACGCCGGAGTTGCCGTCTACGCGACTTTAGCCGAAGTCGGCTACTTCCCAGTGGATATGCTGAGTCAGCATTATCAGGATGGTTCGGTACTTTCGGGCCACGTCAGTCACAAAGGTATCCCGGGAGTCGAGCTGTCGACCGGTAGCCTGGGGCATGGTCTTGGAGTTGGCACAGGTATGGCCAAGGCACTGAAGCTTTCAGGCTCGGCGTCGCGCGTTTTTGTTCTCCTGTCGGATGGCGAGTGCGACGAGGGGACGATTTGGGAGGCGGCCTTGTTTGCACAGCATCACCGCCTCGACAACCTGGTGGCCATTGTTGATTTCAACAAGATCCAAAGCTTGGCTCCGGTGGCCGAAACCTTGGCATTGGAGCCGTTCCGACAAAAATGGGAGAGCTTCAATTGGCGCGTGGTGGAAGTTGACGGTCACGATCACGCCGAACTAGCCGGCGCTCTCCGGCAGCTTCCCTCTACGGATGGAAGCCCGACCGTGGTGATTGCGCACACCACCAAGGGTAAGGGGGTTTCTTTCATGGAGAACACGGTGTTGTGGCATTATCGTACAGCGCGGGGCGAAGAGTTTGATCGCGCGCTCGGTGAACTGGAGGGGAAACGGTGAGGGATCGCTTTATACAAACCCTCTGTACGCTCGCTGAATCTGACCCGCGTATCATGCTGATTACTGGCGATCTTGGGTTCGCCGTGCTTGACGACTATCGGAAACGATTTCCTGCACAATTTATTAACGCGGGGGTCGCTGAGCAAAACATGACACTGGTCGCCACAGGCATGGCCCTTGAGGGTCATATCGTCTTTACCTATTCGATCGGTAATTTCCCGACATTGCGTTGCCTCGAGATGATCCGGAATGATGCGGCGTACCACGGCGCCAACGTGAAGGTGGTGTCGGTGGGCGGAGGTTTTAGCTACGGAGCCCTTGGCATCTCGCACCACGCCACCGAGGATCTGGCGATCATGCGATCATTGCCGGATGTGATGTGTTTCTCCCCGACGAGCCTCGGTGAAGTGACCGAAGCTACCAAGGCAATCACCAAGACCCCCGGCACCTGTTTTCTGCGTTTGGACAAAGACAAAGGACCGGACGGACCGCACACAGAGCCATTTGTGATCGGGCGACCCCGCCTGCTGCGCACCGGGAAGAACGTCGCGTTGTTCACTACCGGCGGAATCCTTACGGAGGTGATGGCAGCGGCTGATCGTCTACAGATGATGGGCATTACCTCCAGCGTCTACTCAGTGCACACATTGAGTAGAGTCGAGCCGGACCGCTTCGTCCAAGCGTCGCGCTCACATGCAGCGCTTGTGACCGTTGAGGAGCATACGGTGACCGGAGGCCTCGGTGGGTTGGTCCTCGAAACGCTGGCCGATGCGCAGGCACTGCCGGCCAAGTTTGCCCGCATGGGGTTGAATTGCTGCTTCTCAAGCGTCGTGGGCTCGCAAACCTACCTCCGAACCGTCTACGGATTAGACGCGTCCAGCATCGTCTCTCGTGTTCAGCGACTTCTGCAAACCTGATTATGGCTAAGCGTCTCTTCGATATCTTCGTATCGTTTTTCGGCTTGTCGGTGCTGTGGCCGTTCCTGCTTTTATTCATGCTGCTCGTGTGGCTGCAGGACTTCTTCAGCCCGTTCTATATTGCACCTCGTGCGCGCCGGCGTGGTGAAACGTTCAATATGATCAAGCTTCGCTCGATGGTGAAGAACGCCGACAAAAAGGGCGGGGCCTCCACAGCGGCGAATGACCAACGAATCACTTGGGTCGGACGTCTGATTCGAAAGACAAAGTTCGATGAAGTTCCTCAGCTTTGGAATGTCCTCATAGGAGACATGAGCTTAGTCGGACCGCGCCCCCAAGTGATGCGAGACGTGGCCCTGTATACGGAGGAGGAGAACCATCTGTTCGATGTCCGTCCCGGCATCACCGACTTCTCCTCGATCATATTCGCTGATGAAGGCGAGATTCTGAAGGGCAGCGAGAACCCCGATCTTAAGTACAACCAGATTATTAGGCCTTGGAAGAGTCGTCTCGGCTTGTTCTACGCCCGGAACAATTCTCTCCTAGTTGATCTTCAGCTAATCATCCTGACCGTCATGTCGGCAGTGTCCCGCCAGCGTGCCCTAACGGATGTGCAATCAATTTTGCGGCGTTTGGGCGCTCCGGTGGAGCTGATCAAGATTGCATGCCGTAAGGATTCATTGGTGCCCTATCCGCCGCCGGGTGCAAGCGAGGTAGAATCCCGGTGGTAATATTTTGATGGTTTTGAACTACCGTGGGCTGATCAGGCGGGTGAAGTTTACCTCGAGATCCCGTGAGCCGGCTTGGGAGGCTGGAACGTATTGTGCTGACCAATGGCCGGACAACCAAGCCGCTTGTGAAGCAGGGCTGTAGAGTTGCCGAAAATCTGGTACTTCAAATAAGAGCCGAGATTGAATCGGCAGCTCCTCTAAAATAACGTCTGATAGCTCGGCTACAGATCTTGGGTCCGAGCGGTAGTTGATGAGCGCACCGACGCGAATAAAAGTGGCATTGCTAGGAATCGCAGCTATTTCGCCGAGACCGAAGGATACTGAATAGTGTGTCTTCTCGGGCTGCGCAGGCTGCCCATTCAAGCCATAGTAGCTGTATGTCCCGTTCGACCAACCCGACGGTTCACCCGCGCCATTAGGTTGTGAACCGTTGGATAATAATAAGGCACCGTGGCTATCGAACCAAGCAACCGCGAGGTAGTGGATACCCGAAGCTTCGCCAATTTGTCGCATCGCGCTGCTGAGCTTATAGCGTTTGTCGCGATAAATCGGGATCAACTCGGGGCTAAAGATTTCAGTCGATGCGCCATGCGGATTGCTCAGTACTAGCTGCCTATAGTTGAAAGTGATTTCGGGTTCGTGGCCGCTATAAATTAACCAATTGGTTTCAACGGCGGTGGGTTGGGCCACGACTCGTGTACGACTAGCTGCAGCGGCTGGTAGTATAGGGCGGTCATAGACGCCGTACGGAGCCCCAACAGAGCCCTGATCTCTCGAAATCCAAGATGCAGATGCTCGCATCGCAGCGAGCCAGTCAACGCGTTGCTGGACCTGTCGATAATCCAGTCTCGTGGGACTCTGGCGGGAAATAAAACCAAGATGGTTGGGGCAGAATACCTCGCGGATATCTATTCCCAGCTGAGTGTCGATTTTCAGTGTTTCTCCGTCCGAGTTCGCGATGAGCGACAAGGCATGCGGTGCTGAATAACGGACTATGCTTTGCAGCTGCAGATCTTGGGGGGTGGCACTGACCAAGTTCCAAAGCCGATTATTGGTGTTGCTCTGTGGGCTCACACTAACGACTGCCATGATTAGCAACCCCAGGCCTGCAAACACCCATTGGGACGAGTTATTCGGAGCGGTGATTTTACGGGTGGTTTGCTGGCTGATGCACAGCATTAGCGCAAGCCCGCTCGGCATGGCAAAAAGCAGTCGATGAAATGTGATGATTTCAACTGTGCTGCTCGCAGCTAGTTTGTTAGCAAATGGAAGCGCGACAACAGGGAGTGCCAAGGCGAGTATCGGGAGCGCAGTTAGCCAGGCGACAACGTGATTACGTCGTAGTAAGAAAACTCCTGCTCCTAGGTTAATGAGACCCAAGAGACCGAGTATTTGCATCGCACGATCCGCAGCTGGCGAGGGCCAGGTGAAAAAGTTGAATCCATACCATGCGTTCAGCCAACCGCCGGGACGATAAACGGCGTCGATAGTTGGGTGCCGCGGCCACCAGAGAACGGTTGCTGCTGATAGAATAATTGCTCCACCGAGTAGCCACCAGCCGGTAGATCGTTTCCATTTTAGCAGTCGCCAGATGATAATTGAGCCGGCGCTGAGGCCTGCGATTCCTAATCCTTGAACATGATTGAAGGCGATTAGGGCGAGGAGGCAGGTGGCAGAGACTAGTTGAGAGCTGAGCGTTGAGAGTTGAGAGCGTCGGAAGAAGTCGGGAAGTGAAAACTGCGAGTCTTTTGCGGTTTCGAGTGCGATGCGTGTAAGCGCGACGGCTCCGAGCTGGGCGTACATCGTGCTCGATAGGCCGTAGTATTTATAAAACGAAAAACAGACGTTTCCGAACGTCAGGGTGTTACCGAGGACGAAAAGAAAGGCCCACCGCTGATCAAGCCCCACAGCCCTTGCTAGTCGATAGTACTGCCAAGCGAGCAGGAGGCTGATGCCAGTGGAGTAGCTGCTCAGGCGGGTGAAGTGATCGAGATTCGGTGCGAGCTCATAGAGACTGTACGCAAAAAAATAGAAAGATTTGTAGCCAGCAGAATGTGCTCCGACTACGGGATGGATCGACCACTCGGTGATTCGCCGAAAATGCTCCCACGGATCAGACGGCCATTCGAGATAGACGCCGGGGATGGCGAAGATCAGTGCCAACAGTATCCACGGCAGAACGGGCCAGAGGCGAGCGAGGTTGGGCGGAGGACGGTGAACGGAGGACGGAGAACGGAGGGCGGAGGGCGGTGGACGGAGGACTGAGGACGGAGGACGGTGGACTGAAGACGGTGAGTCGGTGGACGGTGTATCGGTGAACAGTGAATCATCGGCAGCCTGTTCGATGGGCTGGTGCCACCATGTGCGTAGGGCGATGACGGCGAGAATTAGGTGGATTAAATGAAGCACCCAATAGACGTGCAGTAACGCGGGGATGTAGCCGCCGTTGCCAAGTGCTGACGGGGAGAAACTATTGGCCGGCCACTTCAGCCAGAGATAGAGCAGATACGCGGCGAGGTACGGAATCAGGAATGCCCAGCCGGAGTAGAAGTACCGGCGGAGGTGAAGCGCCGTTCCGGCCTGCTGGCCGGCCGGTATTTGTCCTCGGTTCTCGCCACGCGAAACCAAGGCAAAGGAGAAGGGAGAAGGGGGCACGGGGGAGAGGAGTTGATGAACGATCAACGCTCAACTTTTAACGCTCAACACTAAAGGTACAGTGGACGGTGGAGGGAGGGGGAGGCTGAAAGGTGAGAGTCTAGAGTCTAGAGTTGAGAGTCGAGAGCTGATCCGCCGTCGCCCGATGGGCTGTGGCGCGATAAGGAGTTGAGAGCAGTACTGAAGGTCTAGAGTTGAGAGGTGGTAGAAGAGAGAGGAAAGTCCAGAGTCGAGTGCTGAGAGTCGTGGAGTTCGTCCTAGTTGGCAGTCAGTTGTTCGTAGCGGTGGCCAAGATGATGGAATGCCTTGCGATCGCGCCCGACGATGGAGGCATGGGCGCGTTCAGCAAACGCGAGTTGCCAGGCATCGTTTTCTCCGAAGCGAGAGCCTTTCTTGCTGGCGCGACGCTGCAACTCAGCGCACTTGGTCGCGTGTTGAAAACCGATATTCTGCGGCAGGTAGCGGGTGATGAATTTCATTCCTTCCTGGGCATCGGCGCACCCCTCCAGAAACTCGGCGGCGGAAATGCAGCTCACAATAAGTGCACGCTGCTCTCCCTTGCGGTTTTTACGAAGCCAAGCCATTGCCGGACCAGCCACACCGGTCTCGATCTCACGTTCAAGGTCGATCAAGAAGGATGAATCAAGCAGCACGGGATCCACGGCGGGCCTTTCTGTTTGAGTTTTTGGCGAGTTCCGCTTCGGACCAATCGGCGAGTTCATGCGTGGTCACTATTTTGCCGAGAGAACGGGCGTGAATCAGCTCGGCGCGGGACATCTTGCACTGTTTCGCGGTGGCATCGAGCTGCTTCAATTCGTCCGCGGTATACCGCGTGGAGATGGGGAATTCTTTCATGATGCCATGTTGGAAAAAACTACGTCTGTAGTCAACTACGCCTGTAGTTTTAGCAGGGCGTCTTTCTTTGAGGATTTCGGCTCGAATAATTTACGCCGGGAAAAGCTACGCCCTAGGTTCACCGGGTCGTGTTGGGCGCCGACATAGAACAAGCCGACGGTGCGATCAAAGCGGCAGGCGATAAGTGGCGATGATTTTGCGACCGATCTGTCGACGGCGCTCGGGAGTAACCCGGCCTTTGACCGTAGATATTTTGCGCCGGTCAATGGTATAAAGGTGGCCGCAGTTGAATAAAGTCGGATGATCCAAACCGTCTGCGCCGTTGAGGGTGATTTCGTAGGTCTCAGGTGTCGCCGACGGGCGACGAGTTGTGCCGTAAAGCACATTGAGCGCATGCCGTCGTTCATCTGCACAAAAATCATCACAGGTGAGCACGACGGCAGGGTGTTCGTCTCGATCATCGGGCCGGATTCGCACATACACGATATCCCATTGTCGGCATGAGGTGCTCATGTCTCTTCAGGGCCAATATCCGGGCCGGCTAGTTTATCTAGAGCCAGCATCCGTCGATTGACTCTGAGCGTGCCGGGGGGCGGGTACTCGATGGGTTCAAAGGTCGGTATGTGATCGACCGGACGGAGGAATAAACCGCCTTCACGCTCTTCGATTTCCAACTTGGAGCGGGCCTTCAACTTGAGACGACGACGCATCAGTGCGGGCAGGACAATCTGCCCTTTGCTGGAGAGGGTGAGTTGCATGGCTTACTTTTTCCAACTTGCGGAGGGTTTGTCAAGGGACGGTAGTCGCGCTTCGCAAAACTACGCATGTACGGCGTCAACAGCGGAGCTGCGCAGAATGTTAAGGGGTTCCTCGCTATTTACGATGGGTAGAAGCGCGCTGGAGAAGCCGAAGAAACTCAGAGCAACCAAGGCGGGTTTACCACTAATGAGTTTCGCCAATAGGCGAAACTTTAGAATAGCCCTGCGACTAACCTGCCGTCCGTAGCCTTGGACATCCTGATCCCAGCCCATGGAGAGAGGGGGGATGAGGAAACGAGATGAGCCTGTCACGGCGCAAACCGGATGAACGGTATCGGAGGTGGAGCGCGACCTCCGGGCGCGCTTCTTGCGGCTCTCGCTGCAAAACCCGCCCGGAGGTCGGGTTCCACCACCGCAGAGGCATGCGCGGTAACAACTACAACGTCGCTGATCTCGCGGATAAACGCGGATACAGAAAAACCGCCTGAGGTCTTTATCCGTGAATTGATTCGCGCCCTCCGCGTTAATTTTTTTGTCCCGATTCGCGGCGGAGTTGAGCTCACCCTGATTCCTCGGGATCAGGATGTCTGAGCCTTGGCGAAGGATGGTCCGTCTTCGGGGTGGGTTCCGGGGAGTCTGCTGATCGCAGATTGAAATTGGAGTTTCGGGTCCAGGGTCTTGGGGTTGGGGTAGCCACAGGCCTCTGTGAGTGTGGGTGCATCGAAAACTTGCCTGCGATTAGCAGGCCCCAGAAACCCATCAGCGGAGACGACCAGCCTTCGCCAAGGCTACGGCTGGCAGGTCAGTCGCAGCTGCTCTTTGTAGGATTCATCCGTTGATGAAGCCTATTAGTGGTTAAATCCTCCGTATCTTTGAATGGATCGGTCGCGTCTACCCACTGGAACTAGCGAAGAACCTGTTAAGGCTACTTGCTAAGATCCGCTAAGTCTGAATCCACCATTAATTCGGCGAGGGCTTTCATGCGGGTTTTGGGTTCCCAGCCGAGGTGCTGTTTGGCTTTGGAATAATCACCGATGAGCAGATCAACTTCGGCGGGGCGCAGCAACTTATCGTCGAATTTCACGTAGTCTTTCCAATCGAGATTCACCCGGCCGAAGGCGACTTCGAGAAAGGCACGGATCGTGTGGGCTTCATTGGTGGCGAGCACGTAGTCGTCGGGTTTGTCCTGCTGCAACATCAGCCACATGCCTTCGACGTATTCTTTAGCGTAGCCCCAGTCGCGTTTGGAATCCAGGTTGCCGAGGATGAGTTCCTTTTGCAGGCCGAGCTTGATGCGGGCGGCGGCGAGCGTGATTTTTCGGGTGACAAAACTTTCACCACGGCGGGGCGACTCGTGGTTGAAGAGAATGCCGCTGCAGGCGAATAAATCGTATGACTCACGGTAATTGATAGTGAGCCAATGCGCGAAAACCTTGGCGCATCCATAGGGGGAACGAGGATAGAGCGATGTGGTTTCGCGCTGGGGGACTTCCTGGACCTTGCCAAACATCTCGGAGGACGAGGCCTGATAGTAGCGCACTTTCTTGCCGATACCGGATTCGATAATTGCCTCCAGGATGCGGGCGGCACCCACGCCTGTGATATCGGCGGTGTATTCGGGAATATCAAAGCTCACCCGGACGTGGCTTTGCGCGGCGAGATTATAGATTTCGTCGGGCTGGAGGGCGTAGAGCAGCTTTACCAGCGAGATGCTGTCGGCGAGATCGCCGTAGTGCAGAAACAAGCGTTTGTCGGGGCCATGTTCGTAGGACTGGAGATGATCGATGCGACCTCGGTTCATCGTACTCGCGCGCCGCACGAGACCATGGACCTCGTAGCCTTTTTCCAAGAGCAGCTCGGTAAGGTAGGAACCGTCTTGACCGGTGATGCCTGTGACAAATGCTTTTTTTCTCATGTCAGTTTCTTCATTTCTGATTCTACAAGTCGTGCAATCATATCTTTGAAGGGCACGGTGTTTTGCCAGCCAAGTTGACGTTTAGCCTTGGATGGATTCCCGCAGGGCGCAACGGGTTCGACAGTGGTAAGCAAAGCGGCATCATGCCGAACGTAGTCGCGCCAGTTCAGCCCAAGACAATCGAACGCGCTGGCGACCAGTTGCTCCACACTGTGCAACTGGCCGGTGGCGAGAATAAAGTCATCCACGTTTTTTTGCTGAAGTATTTGCCACATACCTTGGACATAATCGGGTGCCCAGCCCCAGTCGCGTCGACCTTCCAGACTTCCGAGCACCAATGATTCCTGCAGACCCTTTTTAATCCGAGCCGCAGCCCGGGCGATTTTCATGGTGACGAAACCCCCGCCACGCCGGGGAGACTCGTGATTATACAGAATCGCTGAACAGGTGGGCATCTGGTAAGCGATGCGGTAGATGCGAGCCATGTGCTCGGAAAATGCTTTGGCCGCACCATAGGGCGTTGTGGGGTTGAGTGGGGTCAGTTCATCTTGCGGCGAGTGGGGCGGAGAGCCGAACACTTCGCTGCTCGACGCGTAGAGAAACTTGGTGGGCTCGGGCAGATCGCGCAATATTTCCAAGAGCCGAAGCGTTGCCATACCGATACTGTCAACGGTGCTTTCGGGAAGTTCCAAGCTGAGCCGAGGACTTGACTGACCGGCGAGATGGTAGAACTCGTTGGGTTTGGCCTTGCTGATGATGCGGCGGAGATGGGTCGCGTCTTCGAATGCACCGTTGTGGAGAAATAATCGCTTGTTCAGTAAATTGGGGTCTGCGACCAGATGGCGAATATTGCTGGCTGGAAGTGCATCGGGCCGATGGACTAGTCCGTGAACTTCATAACCTTTCTCCAGCAGGAGTTCTGCGAGATAGGAGCCGTCTTGGCCGGTAATACCGGTGATGAAAGCGCGCGGTGTGGACATGTTTTAATTTTGACTGAAAAGAGTCACAGTACGTCGGCGAAGGCGGGCTTCATGCGGCGGAAGGCGAGGTGGCCGAGGTAGCAGGCGCCGAGACTTAACGCGTAAAGATAGGCGAGGTGGGTGAGGTTGAGCGGGCGTTGCCAGAGGGCGGCGTCGCGGGCGAGTTCGATGGCGAGAAGGATGGGATTGAAACGCATCCAGACCCACGCGGCGGGTGGGATTTTCTGCGCCGAATAAAAAACCGCACTCGAAAACATCAGGGCCATCGTGATGAATTGCATGATTTGCCCCACATCGCGGAAGAACACGCCGAGCGCGGAGAAGAACCACGCGATGCCGAGGCACAGTAAAATGAGCGGGAGAATTATGATTGGTAGCCAGAGGATGCCCCAACCGACTCCATGACCAAAAATCAATAAGCTGATCAGGGCCAAAGCCAGACTGATACCCATGTGAAACATCGCCGCGCCTACATTGGCGGCGGGCAAAATTTCCAGAGGGAAAACTACCTTTTTAACGAAATTGGGGTTGCCCACGATCAGAGTGGGTGAGACGCCCAAGGTTTCGGCTAAGAGATGAAAAAGTGTCAGGCCGAGAAATACACCGAGGGCGTAGTCGACGCGGGTTTCACTGGGTAGCACACCGAAACTGCCGCCGAAAATATAGCCGAAAACTAAAACATACAATCCCAGCATGAGCAGCGGGCTGAGGAACGACCAGATCAGCCCGAGATGACTGCCTTTGTGGCGTAGCTCTACGTTGCGGAGAGTGAACTGCCAGAGCAGTTCACGGTGGGTCCAAAGGTCGGTGGCGAAGGGGGCGAGACGGCGTAGCATCGGATTGATGCTGAATTCCTGAATAGCCGGCCTGAGGTTGTCGAGTCAAAGGGTAGGGCCAGAAAGTTTGGCCAAGCGTTGTTCCAATGGGTGCTTGTAGGTTGCGAGCTTGTCTCGCAACGCAGAGCGACAAGCGCAGAACGGCACGCCGGCAAGCCCGTTCGACAGGCTCAAGGCCCAGAGCGAAGTCGTGGGGCGGCGGCCCTACATCCAATCCCATTGAAATTGCTACGCGAGCGAGAGCTGGCCGGTTTCGGCCGGGGTCTTCATCGTGACGTTGCCGGAGCTGAGTTCGAGATGGATGGTGCGGTTGATGTTTCCACCAATTTCGGAACGGGCGACCATGTAGCCGTTCTTGGCCAGATAATCTATCGTGGCCTTGGTGTTGCGTTCGCCGATTTTAAAGGGGTCGTTGCCGGCGATGACGCTGGCTCCTCCGGCCACAAAGATTTTTAGCCGGGATCGTTCAGCCTTCATGCCGCTGAGTTGTTTGAAAAACAGGGGCAGTCCGCTGTCGGCGAACATCGCGGGTTGCTTCATGGCTTTTTCCGGCGAGATAGTGGACTCGGGCAGCATGAGGTGCAAAATACCGCCGGTCTTGATCGAGGAATCGTAGGCGATCACGCCGATGCAGGAGCCCAGCGCATAGGTGCTGAGGATGACCTGCATGTTATTGGAAGTGGCCATATCGCCGACGCCGATGACGACGCGTTGGGCAAACAGGGCGGCAATAGTGGGTGCTCCGGCCATGGGTTAGGGATTGGCCAAGCTTGAAGCCTGATCCGTGCGGTTCTGAGAATGGTTGGGCATGCTAAATGGGCTGCATCACACGAGGGTGACACGGCTTTGTTATATTAACGTCTCTGCCAAATGGAACTTAAGTGGGTTGCGATGAATTTGGCGTTTTTCATTTTCTTTGGGTCCGATGCCCCGGAGCTCGCTTCGGGGATCTTTACTGAGGTCAGGTGTAAACGAGGAGCCGTTGATTGATCGGCGTGATTTGGTTGTGATTGCGAATCTTGGCGATGGTGGCTGGGCCCAAGGCTTGGCCTTCGCCGATGAGGAGCAGGCCGTGTGGGCTGTAAATACCGCTGGCCAACACCATGCCGGGCTCGAGTTCTTCGAGCATGATTTCGCGGACCTGACGGGGCAGGTGGACCAAGTGAGTAACCTTAAGGAAAAGACGGACGGCCTCGGGATCGTAGGCGGAACCGGATTTGGCGAGAATGGTATCGATCGCCGCTTGTTTGGGCTGGCCGGATTCCACGAAGCCCACGGCGACGGCGAGACAGCGGGCGGGCCAGGGAATGTTTCGGCCGGCGATCCCGTCGGGATAACCGGTGCCGTCGAAGTGTTCGTGGTGGGCGCGAATGGTTTCCCCGACATCGGTGCGCGAATCCACGAGGGCGGCGAGGGTCTGGCTGTACACCGGATGATGATGCAGGGTGGCGCGTTCGCGTTCGGTGAGCACACCGGGATTGGCGCGGAAGGCGCGGAGTAATTCGCGCGAGACGCCGATCAGGCCGAGGTCGGAGAGCCAGGCGGCGGAGCGCAGGGCATGGCGTTCGGCTTCGGTGAAGTGTTCG
>ENA-ORBV01014269-ORBV01014269.1-microbial-mat-metagenome-genome-assembly--contig:-NODE-14269-length-11915-cov-4.950667_pt1 | contig 11915 bp, 10 predicted proteins | sample MGYA00237777_ERZ505514 | MGnify/ENA primary metagenome ERZ505514 (study PRJEB26160, sample SAMN06269048) | microbial mat metagenome | isolation source: Oligotrophic lake microbial mat | place... | reverse complement strand
GCTAACAAAGACACTAACAAGAACAACAACGAAAGCACTTTTGAAATCACCAAGGAAAAAAATGCCAACAACACCAACAGCAACACTAACGAAAACACCAATGCAAACACTAACGACAGAACAACAGAAGCAACAACAACACAAACAAGAACACCAAAGAAGACACTGTCAAAGAATGCTAACAAAGACACTAACAAGAACAACAACGAAAGCACTTTTGAAATCACCAAGGAAAAAAATGCCAACAACACCAAAAGCAACACTAACGAAAACACCAATGCGAACACTAACAACAGGACAACAGAACCAACAACAACACCAACAAGAACACCAAACAAGACACTACCAAAGAATGCTAACAAAGACACTGGCAAGAGCAGCAGCAAAAGCACTGACAAAATTGCTGCACCAAGGAAAACAATGCCAACAACACTGACAGCAACACTAACGAAAACACCAATGCAAACACTGACTGCAGAACAACAGAACTGACAAGAACACCAACAAGAACACCAATGAAGACACTGACAAAGAATGCCAACAAAGACACCGACAAGAATAGCAACGAAAGCACCGACAAAATCACCAAGGAAAACAATGCCAACAACACCAACAGCCACACTGACAAAAACAACAATGCAAACACTCACGACAGAACAACAGAACTAACAACAACACCAACAAGAACACCAATGAAGACACTGACAAAGAATGTTAACAAAGACACCAACAAGAACAGCAACGAAAGCACTTTTGAAATCACCAAGGAAAAACAAGATGAAGATTGCTTGTTGTTGAGCACACCTTCCTTTTTCTACTAAAAGTTTCGGAACAAAGAGACTGGGGGGTCAAACTCTCCCTTAGCTTCCATTTCATTTTGATTGTTGGATTGCAGGTCAAAGAATCTCACTTGTTTTCTGTTCTTTCCTTGGTCATTCAAGTTCAATGCTACAAAATTTCCTTTTTGTGCAACAGCGTTCAAAAAGTGTGATGGTGACACAATTGCATGATCATTCTCATTGGAATTCCTTAGGCAGTTTACAATGTGTAACTTCTGTGGAGATTAATGTTGCATTCTGAGCTTGACAAATCAAAAGTGTGAGCTCATTGTTGCTTTCACTGATGGCTTTCTGCGATGAAATTTGCATCAGAGCAGTGACAAAAGACAAACACGGTGCTGCATGTTTGACAAATCCACAGCACATGCAATGCCCTTTTTTTTTTCAACACCATCATTTTCTCTGCATGGACCTTGCAACATGCTAGCACCCACAAAAAGTTGTTCCCTGGAAAATCCTTCCATTGCAAGCAAATGTCTTCCACAATCTGAAACCTTGTCATTCAAAAATGCAGATTTGTGCAGGTGGCTCAAAAGAGATTGGTTTTGTGGACTTGCCACAAACATTGCTGAGACTGTTGGAATCACATCAACTTTAACTAGTTTACTACTGACATGGACAGTGTGCTGAAGAAGACAACAATGGCAGTGATTGTGATTGTTGATTTTCATCATTGAAGAATGGAGGAGCATTTTGGTGTTGGGGCACTGTGCGCACAGAGCCGGAACTGTACCGGACTACCGGTACGCAACAGTTTGTACCAGGTCCCAGGTAAAATAGTTCATTAATTATTAGGGATCACGCAAACGTCAGCCGGTATATCTTATTGTCTTTGAGTACCGGTAATGGCAGTCAAAAGATGGCGCGAAGCGCGGTGAACTTGGCCAAAACGACTGTTGTCGATGAAAACGCATAGACGGCGGGCACGCTGACACATCAAACGTTCAAACCAATTAATAATAATAACAAAAACCTCTAAATACACTGATAATAACCATCACCATCACTACAGTAGATTCAATACACTGCTCCGGGCAGCTATATAGCTAGTAAAGGGACACTGGCTAGATTCAAAAAGGGGAGAATAATACTGCAATAGCACACCCATTCGATCGACACCAAAATGGCATCTTCATCATCTACTAACATGGCATCGTCCTTGCTCATGATAGCCTCGGGTCCTTCGGTGGTGACTTGGGATTGTCATCAGGAGACTTCACCGACTTATTTTGCTCCGTTCACATCCTCCTTGTCCTCCTCCTCGGCAGGGTCGGGGGATCAAACGAGATTAACCAATACCAATCCCATCCATGACCCGCCCATGATTGCCGATTTGGCCTGGAATCACAATGGACAAGGTTCGTTTTGTGTTTGGTTTTGTGTTGTAGTTGTTGTTTTAGTTTGTTGTTGTTGGTGCAGTATGGCATTGCTTTTGTTGATACAGTACATTGTTGCCTACAAGCAACCATTTCTCGGCCGGGGTTCTTGGAGCTGTCGAGATTTCAAGCCTTGAAGTTGGCTAGTAGAGTTAGCAGCACTTTCACTGCCTCTGTGGAGTTCTTTGTGTTGCAAAAGGATCACGAAACAAGCAGACAACAACCTCAGTATTTAACCAGCTTTTTTTATTGCGACTTTTTGTCTTCTCGTGTACAGTTCTGGCTTGTTGCTCCAATGCAACTTCCATAGAGGAGGACACACGGAAAAATGTTGTCCTCTTGTCCTCCAGCACTGGCTCGATGCTGGATTCCTTTCGCCACACAGACTCCTCCAGTGACCCATCCAAGAGTTTGAGCAGCAAAGTACTCGCCAAGAATCCAACACCCAACAGCAATACTAGAACAGGCATTGCCGCTACGTGCGTCGCCTTTGGCGGAAAATCTCGTTATCTCTGCATTGGAGATCAACAGGGCGACGTCTGTTTGTGGGATTTGAAAAAGCAAAGTCGCGTCCGACAATTCAAATCCAAAACACGCGACCGACCTTGTGTTCAAGCATGTTTGGATCCGACCGCCACCTATGTTTGTTCGTTGACCGCCGATGCCTTTACCTTGTATCATTTGCGTCAAGCGACCTTTGCCAAGCAATGGAAGTTTAGCGGCGGCGACAACGGCACCATTGGCGGTAATAATAGTGGTCACAAAAATATGTTTCGATTTTCTCCTCTGACACCCTCGCTCATGGCATTTGGAGACAGTCATGGCCGCATTCAATTGCATGATGGAATGGACCAGGAACAACCAAAGCTGGTTTGTGGGGGAGGCTATACGACGCATGCGTCCACCACAACATCTCTCTTGAAACATCATGCCAGTCCTGTCACCGGATTGGCCTTTTCCACACAAAACTCCAAGCTATTGGCCAATGTTCGTGGCAATGGCATCCTGGAGTTTGTCGATACCAGTACCGGAGAAGTCATTCATCATCAGCAAACAGGTGGTGGAAGTGCCACAGCCTTGGCCTTTCAAGGTGTTTCCTGTGTCGTGGGTACCGAGACGGGGGAAGTGCAAGTCTATGATTTGCGTAAAATGATGCAGCAATTCGGAAAGGCCGTCACGACCTATCAAATGCCCAATCGTCAAGCCATTTCGTCCTTGGAATTTGCGCCCATCCCCAAGGCATCGGCGGCTACGACTGGAATCAGGTCTCGTTCGCCTCCTTCACGTCACCCCAGTGCCACAGGAAGTATTAATCTTGGCAATGGTGTCTCTTTTGATTTACAATCTCAATGCAGTACTACTTCCAATACTACTTCCTATACCTACACGGAACCTCCAGCATCCATATCCCACCTTTCCTCGATTATCCCCTCCACCACGGATGCCAAACTACGAGCAGCTGCTGCTGCCATAACCAACAATACTCCGCCGTGTCCACCAGCAGCCGGTGATGGAGTCGATCGAAAGCCGCCACCCACGGATCCTCCTGTGGTAGCTTCCGCTGCTGGTTCCGTGAATAGTGCCTCGAGCAATAGTCAACCCGCTTCGGGTAGAGCATTGGCTCCTACCAACAATGCCGGTAGTATCAGTTCCCGTTTGGAAAAGATCACGTCATCCTCTCGCCTGGTCAACCACCATACTATTCAGAGTACGAATTCATCGGCAAGCGCCCCGGTTGGTCCAACAGCAGCACCAATGTCACCAACGAAGGTTCGAGACATCAACTCTGTCAGCAGCAGTGGTAGCCAGCATCACCAGCGCAGCTACAGTGCCCCTACCAACAGTGCTCCTACGAGTCCTACCCTCACCGCCCCCACGACACCCACTCATACCAGTAAGGGACCCTCTCCCGAAGTGACGGCCTATCTCCAAAACATGGTCCGACAAGAATTGCAGCATCATGTGTGTGGTCTTCGAGAAGATTTGGATGGGTCCATTCGGAATGTCCATGTGGACATGATTCGGCAATTTCATCGACAATCCAAAGAACTGACCAGTGTCATCTTGAAGCAACAAGAACAGATTGATCAACTCTTGCAACAAAATGAATTCTTGAGGAATCAAAACGCATCGCTCCTTCAAAAACAACAACAGCAACACCATCCATCCTACCTTCCAAAGTAAACCACCAAACAAATAAAATAATCCGTAATCAATGTAGGAATGGGTGTAGACTTTTTTGTATTCCGGGAGGGGAGTTATTATTAGGAGCGTACCAACAATGCTCACGGTGGTCAAATTTCAGATTGCTAATGGTAGTAGATGTGATTGTAGCTAGTATGAATTGAACTGTAGTAATGAAAAAACAATTAATGAAGCCCTGGAACCAATGAATGTAGCTACGATAGTCCGCCTAAGAGGAAAATGACATGGTGCATCTTGACTAGTAGCTTATGTGGTTGAAGATTATGAATTATACGAATACTAGCAGGGTTGACTGTCGCATTGTCCATGGTGTTATACTGTATTTGTAGCTCAAAGGGGCGGTAAGGGCTGTCTTTCAATGGGGGACGACGACAACTGATTGGTCGTCACAAAGTACTTTTGACGCTCGAGCTGTTCGGCTAGAGCGACCGTGTCGCAAGGAGTCAAGGTCCAGACTTCTAAATTCCCAATGGAGAATTCATTTTTCGAGCTATTTCGACCGTACAAAGGCGGATTCGCAAAGGTAGCGCACGAATTGGTTTCTCCTCCCTCCAAATCTCCATCGACCAAAAGTCCAATCCCCGTTGGCTCGCCCGGATAAGGACAAGAGGCGCCGCCACTGCCGCTGCCCGTCCAATTTCCTCCCCCAATGGCCAACGTGGAAGATGTACAATATTGAACCATATCATCATTTCCGGTATACGGATATATTTCCATTTCATTGTTTGGCATTTGGTCATCATCATCATCATCCACAACATATCGCGATTGCTTGGACTTCCACAAAAAGGATTCTCCCGTCCCAAACCATTTCTTGTTATGATTGTTGGTCCAGGCCGTGGACAAAAAGGCCCCAAAGACCTCGCCATCCTCCGTTTCCACGGCCAGGATGGTATGTTGCGATGCCATGACCTTTCGAAGGAGCGACCGAATCGAGGCTCCATCGCGGACCAAGGAATATTTGAGCCAAAAGTTGTCTTCGCTGACGGCGTAGGGAAAGAATCCCCGTAACGATTCCATGAGGGCCGGCGTCAAGACCCTCGTCGCGGGTGGAGTATCCCGATCCAATCCCATGACATGAAAGGGAACTTGGTCTCGGGTGGCCAAGGACCATCCATCCAAGCGATACTTTGGGAGGGGAGGAGGCGACGTGGGTGATACTAGCTTCGGTGCGACAGTACTGCTCGACTGATGATGATTATGATTGCGTTCTTCCTCCAAGAGGTGTGGCATGGCTTTGGGGTTCTTTTCATCCTTCCAGGATCGTGCTCGCGTCTGTAGAGGCTGATGTTTCTCGGGTTTGGTGGTTCTTGGTTTCGGCTTGACATATACTTGAAATCCTTCTTCTTCCTCTTGGACACTCGTAGCGTCCAGGGATCGACTACTCGGAGTCGAATAACGAGAACTGTTGTTGGAATGAGACCGTGAGAGCTGTGCCATGGACGGTAACAATTGCTGCTGCTGCTGCTGCTGCTGCTGCTGCTGCTCTTGTTCGTCTTGCTTTAAAATCTTATACAAGGCTTCGTAGGCAACTTGGGATCCTGCCGCTTGGGATGTTTGAAAGCGTTCGAGCAAGTCTTCGAGTAGGTCACGTTCCATGGGCGTCAAAATGGGGAGCGGATGATGCTGTTGTTGGGATTGCAAAACGCGAGACCGCAACAACCGACAGGCCAAAATATATCGTTCCCGGGTTTCGGAATCCCCTCCCAAACTATGTTCGATGAATTGATCACTGCTCATGGGCTTGTGGTTGTTGTTGTCAAAGTGGTCGGAAAAGATATCACTGACCGATGCCAAATCATTCGTTTCCGAGAGATGGTCATCATCTTCATCCTCATGATGGGCGACCCTCCTGCTACTCCGCGGCGGCAAAGGATGGGCATGATTGGATCGTAAGAATTGACCTTGAATCCGTTCCCCATCGTCATCCTTCTCGTTCCTTTTTGGCATAAATTGGGGCTGCTGGTGCTGGTCACTTTCTTTTTCTTGTTGCCGAACGACATCTCGAATCATTTGATCCTGAAGGCCTTCATGATCATGATGATTTTGTCGACGTTGTGGTGGAGGCTGCTGCCTTGGAGGAGAAGACTTCTTGTAGCCAGAGTTGTTGTTGTTGCTGTTGTTGTTTGTAGGACTCTGACGACGATAAGGTTCCTGCTGTTGCTGTTGCTGTTGCTGCTGCTTGTGCCTTGGAAGTATATCAGCGGCGACATAACTTTGTTGCTGCTGAATGGCTGCTTGCGTAAACGCTGTTGGTTGATAGCTTTTTTGACTTGTTTTCGTATTCTTGTGGTGACTGGGAGATGCTGATCTGGAGGAAGCCGAGGAGGAAGACACTTCATACGGAGACCGTAATTCGTCCTTCCTCGTGGAGGATTGTCTTGTAGTATTCGGGTGATTTGTTGGACTCTGGCGTTGTTGTTGTTGTTGTTGCCAGGCTTGAACGGCTTTCAAGGGAAGCTGAGAGGGCTTGTGGGTTTCATTTTCCACGGCTAGTCGACTACTGCCCGTGGTACCACTACTAATACTACTACTAGACTGCTGCTGCTGTGGATCATCATTCCTCGGCGAACGCTTTTCTCTCCATTTCATTACAGCAGCTTTATCATCGTCAAAATCGTCTTCGTCTGGATGATCTCCTCCTCCACGACGTCCACACGCGGCTTTATTCTGAGGTTTGTGTTTGGCGCCCTTCTTTTTTCTTTGGTTTGCTTGTGGAGTTACCGACGACTCGGCTCGACTAGCCACGGCCACATGTTGATCGCTCCCGCGACAACACAAGAAACCAGGCATATTCTTTACTGTATATGTATAGTATTTAACTAACTACTTTGCCTATCTTGTGTGTGTTTACACAACAACTCCGATGGATTGGATGGGTCTCTCTAGTAACTTTTTGGCTGAAACTCCGACAAATAAATCGCTCGATCTATCTTGTGTACAGGACTACTATTAACTTAATTGTTGGCTTTTTAGAGTGGTGCGCGCCGAATTTTGTCATTGGCAGACAGGGGTGCGCAGTCATTTAGAAGTCGTGTGCGGCTTTTAATCAATCGCTTGCAGAAATCGTGTGCGACTTGAAATCGTCCAATTCCACGTGTAGCCAGCCTATTCAAGGCAAAAGATGGAACCATGATGTTCGTTCGATACATCTCGTGACAACAATGACAACAGCCATCGATCACCCTCATTTTTTCACCAGCCAGCTAGTCCAGCCATTTGATTGTTCATTGGACTGGAGCAAATGGCAATCAGACCAACCAAGCTCGGCCCATTGATTCATTGACAATCACCCCTGCTGCGCTGCTAGCTAGCAGTGGCACCTGCTGTTTGCTTAGCGCAATGTTCCACCGCTGGATCGCACCAGTGCAGAACATTGCGTGTTGTCAACACCACACGTTCTGCATGAGTTTTTGAACAGCAAAACAGCAGGAAAAAGCAAAACGCAAGTTGTTGGAAATGGCGGCCAACGCAATTCCTCAACAATGACAATGGTGCGATTTCACCCGTGATTCAGTCCACGAATCAGAATCGCATCCAGATTTCACCCGTGATTCAGTCCACGAATCAGAGTCGTGTCCCGAGTTCCAGACCAAGAGCTGATGTGCGCCCCAAAGGAAAAGACACAAGATCCAATCCGGAACGCAAAGTGGAACAGGAACGTTGAGTTCCCACGCCGTGTTCCATCACGATGTTGCACAATCCTGCAGGCTTGTGGTGACAAGAGCACATCGCGATGATGAAACATGCGCACCGTGCAAACAATCTTGCCAATGAAGATGTCGATCTTGTTGGAACAGTTGATCAAACATGGAGCCATTTCTGTGGGAGAGCAACACTCATGACTTTCAAATTTGCATGTGAAAGCATTGGAGCAGGAAAGTTTCTTCATTGAGGTGTTGTTCGCTGCATTTCGTCCTTTGTTTGGTCGAGTTTCCGGTGAAGAATTGTCGTTTGTCATGTTCAAAATCAGTCCTCTTTGTTCAAATCTTCGAAAACGGGTGTCAAATGAAAATGCCGGACTGAATCAGTCTCAGCCTCTGAGACTGGGACCAAGAAGAACCAATGTTGCTTGACATGTTTTTTTGCTGTGAAAATTTTGAGTTCAACCAGCAAAAAGATTGGGCGAAGCCGTTCTTGAAAACTGGTCTCATTGTTTGACGAATCCGGTCTTGACAAATGATGAATGTGAAAACCAGTCTTGACGTGCAGAAATCAGCGCCAATTTGAAAATCGGTTCCAAAACCAAATTTGAGCCAAATGGTCTTGAGCAGCATTGGTGCTGCAATTTTGCACGGTCCTGGAGGATGAGGCATTCTGGCATTCTGGCAAACTTTGACTGGATTTCTGCAGAGCTTCATCGCGTGACCAGAATGATGCTGAAGAGCCAAAAGGTTTCGCATGTCAGAGGACTGCATTGCGCATGATCAATCCAAACAACGCAAGGTTTCCAGTGCATTTGAATCAAGTGTCTTCTTTTCAGGGCAGTCAAACATGAGTTGATTGTTTGTCTTGCCAAGTTTTTCTGACACTGAAACAGTTTGAGTTGCAGCGACAATGGCTGAGTCAGTTGGTCACACAAAAAAACAGTGCAAAAAAACATTTGTCACACCCAAAATGATCTTTTGAAAAAAGCATGTCATGTTTTTTTTCAGCTGCATTCGGAGCCACTGACAAGCTGCACCCACTTTGTCAACGATGCGTTCGCCACATTTCAGTTTGTGAAAAAGCATGATCAAAAGCGATTTGAGGCAACCCGACTTCTTTGTTCAAAAAATGGTCGCACAAGCAATCATCATGATGAATTTGACATCTCAACATCGCATCTGAATGACCTCACAATCATCTTCAAAACTTTGCAATTGTTGGAAAAATTTTGAACCAAAAGCTGTGAAGACAGACAACAACTCAGCTGATGAGCAATGAGAAGTCTCCAAAACTGCTTCAAAAGTGTCTCAAAAGCAACGCAAGAACAAAGAATTGCAGTTCAAAAGACACAAACAAATCCAGGCTGAAGGTTTCAACTTGACATGACGTCCTCTGTGCAAGCGCGTTGCATCATTTTGAGTTCCCTTGTCTCCAACGCGCTTGCTCCAACGTTGCTTGTCCTTCAAAACCATCTTGTCCACCAACTGGTTTGATGCGTGAGCCAACATTCACAGAACATTTGCAGTTTTGTTGTTTCCATTGTGCAACCTGATCTGCTGAGCAGTCATCCAATGGCTCTGAACAATGACTTCATGGGTCACCCACTTGAAGCACAGCAGGAGCTAAAAACGCCAGCTGGCTTGCATGTCAAATGTTGTTTCGCATTGTGCAACTGCCACAAGTCCCCTTCTGGCTGCTGCTCCTGTGGCTAACCACCAACATCGTGGAACGCAGAAAACCTACGTGGACAATTTAAAGGCGGTCAGACTTAAGTGCTGTTCTCAAAGTACGGTACTGTAGTACGTAGTCTGATGTACCGAATAACAGTTCTCAAAGACCACTCAGTACGTACTCCGAGTTTACGTACTGTCGCTCATATTCAGTCGCCCAGCTAACCAGTCTTCTCTGATTGGTGCTTTACGTTCGGTTTGAGTTCGAATTCTAAAGATCACCACTTCAGAAATTCGCTATCGGACAGCGTAGAATCGACAATGAGCTGTACCACAGAGGAAAAAGAAACTCATTTCTTAAGGGAATCCCCCAGGCCCATCTCAAGTCAGGCCTCCTATCGGAACGAAGAAAGCGTTTGCTTACAGTAACGACTACCTCCGAGTAGTGTTACTTTTGTGGGGAATAAGAAGTGTTCGAGTGCTGCTCGTACGCACTAGTAGGAGTACCGGTGGAAAGGGGCTCCGGACAAACTGCCCTTTGAACCTCAACGGTCTTAATTATGCTCTATCTTTCTACGTACTTCAAAGTAGTGAAGGTACTACTTCAGAAGTAGAAGGATACTGGAACTGGTAATTAAGGGAATAGTCTTCTTTATATATCTGTGCCAGCTCCGTACTCCTTTAGTACAAGTTGCTATAGAACATTCAATTACGGCCGATGGAAGAGACAGGCTTCACCTGGTTACGGAGTTGGAAGGATGCCCATTTGGTCTTCGGTACACCTTCTTCAACATGTTCCGGTCTACCGTAAAAATGCTACGTTTTTCGAAGCAACCCAAATGAGATGCAGTTGAAGTCAGCATGCAGGGGAACGAGCGCAGAACCGAATTTACCTAACGCAGATACTCCTGCCTGTACCGTAGTTCTGCTCCTACCTAAGGACCCCAAGGTCTACGTACCTGGTACCATTACAAGCACAAACACAAAACCGCTGTCCCAAAACTCCCCCGCGGTCTAATTTTTCGCAGCGGAGGGATTATTATGGCCTCGGCGCCTCGACATTCAACAGAACCTTGCGCTACTATCGTAGTGCTCCATCCTGAGATTATCACATTTTCTATATTCCTCCCTCAACTCCTTACACAAACAATACAATAGACGTCTAGAAGAGCTTGTAGGAGCAATCATACTCAAGGTCTATTCACCCAAGACCAAGACGACGATCCTTTCATTCAATTGAACAAAGTCTATCCAATACTGCGGCTAGCAACAAGAGTAGGTCAAACGAATAACTTGTCTTCTTTGCTGTAGCTGGACTCGCCGATATCCTAATATACTTATCTATTACTTCTTCTACTTGACAATGAACTCTTCTTCCTCCTCCTCCTCTTCCGGCATTCTCATCTCCTCAGTGAACAAACCGTCCGAAGTAGCACTGAATGCCCCCAGCAGCTTTCCTGGAAAGTTGCATTACATGCTGACAGATATTGAACAGTTAGGAGATGACAGTATGGAACGGTGTGTCCACTGGGCACCCCATGGAAGATCCTTTGTTCTGCGAGATCGAGAGACCTTTATTTCCAAAATCATGCCAAGGTAAGTTCACAAAGAAACAACAGACGTAGACGTGTGTGGGGTGGGGCGACTAGCAAAGGCTTGTGTGGATGTGTCTTGATATCTTCCTAACAAACGGGTGTCCTTTCTTCTATAACATTGATGTACAGGTACTTCTATCAGTTAAAGTACAATTCGTTTCAACGCTTGCTCAATGTACATGGCTTTCGAAAGATTCTGGGCCAAGGTAAGCAACGCTTTTGTACTTGCAATCATTTGTTGGTACACAATCAATTATTGAGGACAAAGATGTCTGACTCTTCTGTGTTGCTTGCCACCTCTTTGTACCTATACCACAGGCAGGGACCGAGGTGGATATTATCATGAACTCTTTCTCCGAGGACGACCCGACCTGGCGGAAAAGATTCGACGAGGAAAAGGCAAATGTGACCCTAATAAAGGTGCAGACATGGAACCCGACTTTTCGGCCTTGCCTCCTCTGCCAAGAACTTCTGGGACAAGATGTTCTATCGGTGGTACCGTTGGGCAAGATACCTGTACTGCTCCTGCTACAAGTAGTAGTACAGCTGCCCCTCCTCCCTTGTCAACACAAACGTACCACC
>ENA-ORBV01014268-ORBV01014268.1-microbial-mat-metagenome-genome-assembly--contig:-NODE-14268-length-11915-cov-22.512924_pt1 | contig 11915 bp, 11 predicted proteins | sample MGYA00237777_ERZ505514 | MGnify/ENA primary metagenome ERZ505514 (study PRJEB26160, sample SAMN06269048) | microbial mat metagenome | isolation source: Oligotrophic lake microbial mat | place... | reverse complement strand
AGCCATTCCAGTTGAGCAGCATCGGAATTCTGCTTCTCGCTGTTATCACTGACGCGGACCAGCCGCACGTATGGTTTGTTGCGGTACTTTTCTAATTCGTTCATGTCCATCGGAACCCCCTTCAAGGTGCTTGAGAACTTCACTCTTCGAAATCTGCGACAGGAACCTTTCCAACGCCGCCACAAACTGTTGCTCCGTCTCGCCTGCAAAGGCGGACGGATTCAGTTTCACGGGCGGCTGCCGCAATCTTGTTCTCTTGTGTTGCAAAGGGGCCACGTACAATCCTTCAATTATTTTGCCGAGTTTTTTGTAGTACGCGGCAGTCCCGCCAATGTCTTTCCGCGAGAGCCGTCTTAATGCGCTTTGGATGTCCGCGTTTCGCAAGTAGGCGTTCGGGAAAACCACGACTACTCGTGTTCGATAAACCTGAAGAATGGCGGTAAAGCGAAAGTCCTCAATCCTGTCTGGCCCACGTTAGATCGGGCACAGTCGTGCATGGGTCGATGTGCTCGGACAGAGCGGCCAGGGCAACTCGTGCATCTACTGACGACAGTCGTTGTTGCACGCATGCGGCTGTGTCGGCGAACCGCACCTCGTGTTTGACCCTGTCGTCCTCATGGTGGTCGCCGCCGTACTCGATGGACAGGTGTAAAGGGATGCTAGGGTCAAGAAGCGGGTCATATGCTGGACTCCTGTTTTCGATTTGTCTTTTGGCAGTACGCTCTCAACGATCGAGCTTATGGGCGGATGAATGCTGGATCGACACATTTCAACACGCGTTGCGGCACGCCATTGACCAGGCGACCGACCCGCTGTGACCGGAACAGTCGCTTGTACATCGCCGCGTCAATGCATCTTCGGACTGATCCGTGCTTGAACGGCTGTGCGACCAGCAGCGCAAACACCTGCTCCAGGTCGCCGCCAAAAGAACTCAAGATCGCGTGGCCGGTCTGAGGTACATCGAGGCACTTGAAGGTCGTCGTGTATCCGACTGAATAGTGCATCGGCCCGATGTCGAACTCGCCATTGCAATCGATCCAATTCATGGCGACCTGTCTCACGAGCCGATCGATCATCTTGGCCCGCCCAAGCAAGCAGTCGCTGGCATCGAGCGCAGCGGCGAGGTCATCGAGCGATGAACCTGTGGTGACGCCGATCACCTGTGCTTCAATGGACGTAGGCGTTCGCTCGTTTTCAAGTTTCGCAGCACCGCCAAAGCGCTGGTCGTTTTCAAGATCAATCGGCTCGTCTTCCACTGTCGCTCCTAAAACTAGGTCTGAACGCGGTCTTTGCACGAAGTCGCTGGCTGAACCTCACGACTAAGCTGGCGCAGGAGGACCTCAAGATCGTTGCGCCCAAGCTCGCTCGGCGTAGCCATCGCGTTGCATCGGCTTACTGTTTACCTGTAATCGTCGGCAAGAACGACATCATCGTCACCGACAACGACCTGATCGCGGACGACCAAGTTCGGCGTCACGTGAAGTGAAAGCGCCTGCGCAATCTGCTCTGCATCTTCGGGAGCGAACTGACGGCGAAGCCAACGCGTGATATCCGCAGCCGTCCATGTGCCGCACTCGCCGCCTTCGTCGATCACGAAGCCGGCTACTACACGGAAGCAGCCGATGGCCAGGACATCCATCAGTCGATCCGGCAGATCGATTCCGCCATTCTCCAACCGCTCGTCGATCGCCGGATCGCGAAACATGTCGCTCTTGATGATCACCTTCGCGGGCTTCTTCACGCCGACAACGCCGAATTCGAGAGTGTGACGGACGCGATCATCGATTCTGTCGTGTTGAACAAGACGAACATGAATCGGGATTTCGGGAAATAGATTCTTCATCGACAAAACTCCTTCAGGAGCAATAACTATATCGTCATCGAAATAGTTTGCAAGCGAAATATTTACGGAACAGGAAGTTTTTGTCGATTACAGCTTCGTGAAGCTCATAGGCACGCAGAAAGCGGCGCAACGGCTGCGGGTCACACCCACTCGGATCGCCACAATGATTCGCGCAGGCATCATCCGCGCGCAGAAGGTCGGAAAAAGTTGGGTCATTGAGGAAACCGAAGTATCCCGCATAGAAAAGCTACCGAGGCCACCTGGGCGACCGCGCAAGAGCGAGTAACGGTTTCACCCATAACGGATCGCCCGGTCCGTTTGATCTCCTGCACCCAAAGCAGAATCGCTAGTCGAATCGAATTTCAAGAATAATTGATTGAACGATCTCATCCCCGATCATTTCGGATGTTCCGCCCCGTACGTGAAGCAGCTTTGCTCCATTGTGGTCAATAGCTCGACACGCGCATCGTTGACACACTGCGCCTGTCGCAGACTCCTCTTGATTCGATGTTGTCGTATATCGCTAAGTTCACGCAGGGTAGAAAGCCGATCAACAGTTAACGGAAAGGGCCGCAGCCGCGACTTACACGCGGCAGATCGCGTCGCCAGCACGATCCGTCTCCACTGCGGCCGAACGCCAGCGACGAGCGTTTTCATCGCTCGATCCGCTGGCGTCATATTCACTTGTAAAAGAACACTGACCGTGGGCGGTCTGGGCAGAGGCGTCGCGTAAGAACGATCCATCGAAGTCGCCTTCTATTAAGCTATGCCAGCAAATTCACTCGACTACGGGATGAGAGATCAAAATTAAAAAAAAATCGTCGTGGAGCGGAATCGAAAGCGATGATTTTGTGTCGCACGCGCTATGGTCGAGTGAAAATTCATGATTAGATTAGAGAACCGGCGTGGACAGTGGTGCTGTGCCGGGAGTTCTATGTGTCTGATGTAGCTGAAATCGCAGAAGTGCCGAACGCTTGGCCGACCAAGCCCGCGGTGTTCGGAGAATTGCTCACCCCCTTCGAAGCCGCCCAATATCTGCGACTCGATGAAACCGGCATGCACACGCCTAATTCGGCGGCGCGCACGCTTAAGTATTGGCGCGATCGCGGCGAACTCCGCGCCACGAAGTTCGCTCGCCGCGTCTGGTATCGCCGCGCCGAACTCGACGCATTCCTAATCAACAAGACCGAAGCCAAGACGCGGTGATTCCGCGCAACGTTCCGGCTGATGGTATAGTGCCCATGGGTCAGTCGCCCGTGATGGCACTACCAGCCCGTTCTGGGCAGGAGTTTCCAACATGGCGACGACGAAAATCGGCATCTACCGCAAATACCACGGCCCGATGCCGAAAGACGAGGCCGGACAACCGCTCCCGAAGTCGGAATGGCGTGACAAACGACCTTTCCGATGGTCGGCGCGCTGGTACGGCAGCGAAGGAAGACGGTACAGCAAGAGTTTTGATACGAGAAAGGAGGCTGAACGCTTCGCCGAGCCGAAGCAGACCGAAGTTCGGCAGGGCAATGGTGATCCACCAGAGTCCTGCACGATGCGCGCGTTCCTTCAGGAGCACGTGCGACTCTCGCGCGGCGCGATGCGGCGTACCACGCTGCTGCTGCAGGTGGCTGCGTGGAAGCATCTCGCAGGGCAGGTCGGCTGGAATCGGGACGTTCGAAGAGTCTCGTCGAAGGACATTGAGACGTTTCGTTCGCTGCGAGCGGAGTCGGAGACCGTGAATTCGACGGCTACGCTCAACAAGGAAGTGAAGTTGCTCGGGCGACTCTTCAACTTGGCCATCCAGCGGAAATACCTTGCTGTCGGAGCAAACCCGGTAGCGGGGATCAAGCTGGCGAAGGTCGGCGAGAAGCGGCCCAGGTACGTGGCGCCGGACGCGCTGGAGAAGATCGCGAACGTGGCAAACGAGCCGGAACTGCACGCGTTGATCGTCTTCCTCTACACGGCGGGCGTTCGGAAGAACGAGGCCGCACACATGACATGGACGGACATCGACATTGACGGCCGTGTGGTCCATGTGGCGGCGCACGACGCGGACGGATACGTGCAGCCGTGGGAACCGAAGGATCACGAGCGGCGCGAGATCCCGATTCCGGACCGCGTGATCGAGATAGTTCAGACACTGCGGCGCAGCGCCCCGCAAGGCTGCCCGTACGTCTTCATGGACGCGGGACGGTGGACGTACTACCGGACATGTGTTGATGAAGGAGAGTGGCCCGGCACGAGCGAGTTGATCAACAACCTGCTCAGGCGCTTCAAGACGTGCTGCAAGCGCGCAGGCGTCGGCAAGTTCACGCTGCACGACCTTCGCCGGTCGTGCATCACGAACTGCGCAAAGAAGGGTGTTCCGATCCACGTCGTGCAGGCGGTCGCCGGGCACGCCGACATCGAGACGACCCGGAAGTATTACTTGTCGATTCAGAATGACGACATCTGCAAAGCGCGAGCAATGCAGCAGGAGATTGTCGGCCAGATGGACTTGCGTCAGCCGACTGACCCAAAACTGACCCACTCGGCCTCGAATCGCTCTTTTCGGGGCAGAAGGGAGTTTACAGACGGTGTGAAAGTGCGTTCTTGAGGCAATTTCGAATGCACTCGGCAGGACTCGAACCTGCAACCCTCGGTTCCGAAGACCGATGCTCTATCCAATTGAGCTACGAATGCGACTTTGCATGTTTTATCGATCAGCGGGTGGGTTGTCTAATCGAAGCGCACGACAACTGCATATGACCCGGACGACGAGCCGCACGCGGTGTCGATCGGTTGTATTGCTGCGGGAATCGGGACGCTGACGCTTGCCGCCTGTCCTATGCAGTGGACCTGATTTGACGGGCGATGGGGCGCGGGCTGATTTGACATCAACTTGCTTCTACCTTAGATTTATTAGTTTCCCCTTCTGACAGCCGGCGCAGCGTGGGCGTTGGCGGTGGGTGTTACCGAGAAATTACTTATGGCTCACGAACTTACTGCGACATCGATCAACGAAAAGGCGGCGGAAGAGTTTTTCCGTCGGGGGCTTGAGGCGGATAAGGAAAATATTCATGAGAAGTCGGTCGATTTCTTCGAGCGAGCGCTCAATGAAAACCCCGACCATGAATTGGCCGCGTTCCGGCTGGCTGTCCTCTACGATCGGCGGGCGGAAGACGCCAAGGCCATCGAGTTGTACGAGCGCATCTGCACCAGCGCGCCGGTTCACGTGAATGCGTTGATGAACCTTGCGATCCTCTACGAAGACAATAATCACTACGAAGAGGCCAAGCGATGCCTTGATGCGGTGCTGTTGACCGACTCGAATCATCCTCGCGCCCGTTTGTATCTGAAGGATGTCGAGTCGGCCCGTTCGATGTATTACGACGAAGACGGCGACCACCGCGGCGATCGGCGTGATGCGGTGCTTAACGTCCCGATCAGCGATTTCGAGCTTTCGGTGCGCAGCCGCAACTGCCTGAAAAAGATGAACATCAAGTCGCTGGGAGACCTGCTCCGCACGAGCGAGCCGGAATTGCTGAGCTATAAGAATTTTGGCGAAACGAGCCTGAACGAAATCAAGGCCTTGCTGGCCAGCAAGGGTCTGCGGCTCGGCCAAGCGGCAGAAGAGCCCAAGGCGCCGGTGCGCCGCGCTCCAACGATTTCCGGGGACGTGCCGCCGGAGATTGTTAACAAGCTGGTGGCTGACATGGAACTGAGCGTTCGCAGCCGCAAGGCGCTGCAGCGGCTCAATATCATGTCGGTGGGCGAGCTCGCGGCCCGCACGGAAGATGAGTTGCTCGGCTGCAAAAACTTTGGCCAGACGAGCCTGAACGAAATTAAGCAGGCTTTGGGCACTTATAGCCTCACGCTGCGCAAGCTGGAATCGTAAGACCGGCGATCGCAATAGAAACATCGCGGCCGAAACGCCTGGAGGGCGTTTCGGCCGCGTTCGTTATTCTGCTGCCGAGATTTTTCGTTGCCTTGCATTTGCCGCAGCATAAAGCGACGAACCATGCGTTCACGCGCCATTCGCCATGCCCGGCGTACCAGAGCGTTTGATTCTGCCGCCGGTGCGCGTCACAATCTAATCTCAAATCAAGAAAGGCAAGGATGCCTATGAGTGCTTATCGTTCGAAGCTTTGGACGATGCTTCTCCTTAGCTTCGTGATCATTCCCGCCGGTTGCGCCGGGCGAACACGGCCGGGCAGCGAAGGCCTGCCCGTCATCCGCGTGCGGCTGGCGGCGGGGGCGGATCAGGTTGCAATCGCCACCAACCAGCCGGCGGTGTTTGCCAGCAGCGGTGAGGGGTCGTCGCGCCGACTCACATTCCCGGACGGGCAGCCCGTTGCGATTGCGCTGGAAGGAAGTCAGTGGCGCGTCGGCACGGTGACATTTCCCGGCGGCGAGTTGACGGTGGTGCCTGATGTTGATGGTTCGATGCAGGTGAACGGCGCGCTCTACCGAGGCAAGTTCAAACTCGTACCGACCGGAAGCGGCAAGTTTGATGTCGTCAATCACGTCGATGCCGAATCATATCTGCTCGGCGTGCTGGCCAGCGAATTGTTCAAAGACTGGAACATCGAAGCCTTCAAAGCCCAGGCGATCGTCGCTCGAACCTATGGGCTTTATGAAGCAAAGACGCAGGGAACCGGCAAGCACTGGGACGTGTGGGCCGACACGCGCAGCCAGGTCTACGGCGGAGTGAAGGCTGAGACGGATAAAGCCGCCGAAGCTGTCGACGCCACCCGCGGGATTGTTGCCGCGTGGGGGAAAAACGGCGACGAGAAGATCTTCAAAGCCTACTTCAGCGCCTGCTGCGGCGGCGTGGGGCAGAACGCTTACGACGCATTCGGCGATCAATATATTCCGCCGTTGAGCGAGCGCAACGTGGGCGGCTTGTGCAACATTTCACCACGGCACAGTTGGGCGCCGGTGACGATTGATAAGAACGAATTGACGCGCCGCGTGCGCACATGGGGAACCACGCGCGGGCACGCCGTCGCGCGGATGCAGGGGCTGGATCGTATTGATGTCGAATACGTCAACCGCTTCGGCCGACCGGTGCGATTCATCATCACCGATGTCAGCGGCCAAAAGTTCAGCCTCGGCAGCGAAGAAACGCGCTGGGCCTGCAACGCCGACCGTGGCAGCGGACCGCAATTGCTCAGCAGTTTTTTCAAACCCGTGAACCAGCCGACCGATATCGTTTTTGCCGACGGCCACGGCTTCGGCCACGGCGTAGGCATGTGCCAGTGGTGCGCCGAAGCAATGGCTCGCCGGGGAATACCTGCTGAAGAGATCGTGCGCTATTCCTACCCCAAGGCGGTGTTGGTGAAGGCGTATTGAGTGGAAAAGTTCCGTGGAGCCGCATCGAACCACACCGCTGTGATTTGCGATATCCTTCGGCCGCGTGATTGATTTCGAGCACGAACTTCGCCTGCTATGGGCGATCGCGATGAACGCGGCACTGGCGGTCGGGGCGTTTCGCGCCGCGCGCGCTTTGGGTGCGGGTGATCGTGTGCAGGTCTGGCTTGATGCGATGCTGCTGTGGTGGGCGGGGCAGTATGTGATCGTCGGCGGGCTGGGAATTTGCGGGCTGCTTTCGCCAATTTGGATCGCCGTCGTCACACTTTTAATTGCTGCGATTGCGCTGCGCGTGTTTTCCAAGCCGCACGCCATCGAACCGATGACGAAAGCGGAGCGATTCGCGGTGCACATCGGACTGAGTATTGTCGGCTGTACCGTCGCGGCGCTGGTGTGGAATTTTCGCGTATTGCCGCCGATGTCGGACGACCCGCTCACCTATCACCTGCCCGCCGCCGCAGTGTGGCTGCAGAACCATCGCATCACGGTTTATGAAACGTGGTTTTTCAACCCGGCCAATACCTATTCGCCGCTGGGCGGGTCGATCTTTGCCACATGGCTGATCGCGCCGTTCGGCAGCGATGTGGCGGCGCGGTTCATGCAGGCGCCGGCGGTCGTGGCGATTTATCTGGCCGGTGTGCAGCTCGCGCGGCGGTTGGGCGCGAGCATGCTCGTCGCGACGCTGCTCGGAATCGCCGGCGCGGTCTGTGGCCCGATCGTGCGGCAGGCGGCGTTGGCGAAGGACGATCTATTTCTTGCCGCGTTCGTCCTGATGTTTATCAACGCGATTGCGCGCATCGACAAGCTGGCACCGTGGCGAATCGGGATCGCATTCGGGCTGGCGGCGAGCATGAAGTTGACCTGCGTTTACGCGCTGGCGCCGGCGCTTTTTTTAATGATCATCCCGAGAAAGCGCACGCCGATGCCGCGGCTAATCATCGCCGTAGCGTGCGCCGCCGTATTGGCGGGGCCGTGGTATTTGCGAAATTGGGTGCAGTTCGGCAATCCGGTGTTTCCCGTGGCGATTCGGTTGGTGGGCGAAACGATGTTCGAAGGCCTGTTCGTCACAGTGCCCAGCCCGCGATTGAGCGATCCGGCGGGGCTGCGCGAGATTTTTGTCGACGGCTACTTCAGCCTCGGCCCTGTGTTGGCCGTCGTCCTGCCGATTCTGCTTCTGGGCGCGGCCCTGATGGCTCGCGGCAGGTTGATTCGAGAAGCGGTGCCGCGCGCATTGGTGATCGGCCCTCTCGCGGGCACGATCGCTTTCATTCTCACTTCGCCTTATGGCGAACTGCGGTTTCTCTATCCGTGGATCATCACGGCGATGTTGAGCGCGGCGTTATGGCCGCCGCGTGCAATGTTGCCGCTTGCCGTCGCGATAGCGGGCGCGGCAGTCGGGACGAGTTTTGCCCAGGACTGGGTCGCCGAACTGCTGCTGGCAACCGTCGCAGGTGTGGTCGCGGTGCAACTGATTCGCTTACTGACGCGGCGGCCGGGCCGGGTTCGTAGCGTCACGGTGATCGTCTCCGCCGTATTGGCCGCTGCGACGATCTGGGTGAACTGGCGGGCGTACGTCGAATCGCTTCCTGCATCGGCCGACGTCGCGTGGCAGGCAAAGTACGGCGGCCTCGCCGAAGCGTGGACGTTCCTGCGCGCCCAGCCTTCTTCTGATCAGCCGATTGCTTACAGCGGGACTTACCTCACCTACCCGCTCATGGGCCATCGCCTCGACCGCCGGGCGATGCATGTGCCGGTCAGCGCCTCGGTGACCGACCTCAGCAAGCTGCCAAGGTTTTCCATGCCAATGTCGGAGCGCAACATGCTTCGCGAAGCAATCCCGGCGATGCAAATCGATCCGGATCGCGATTTGTGGTTGAAGCGTTTGGCGGAATCGAAAGCGATGTTCCTGCTGATCGGCCTCGAACCGCTCGCGTCGTCGCCGCCGCCGCTGGAGTGGGAATGGGCGCGGTCTGATGCGCGGTTTCGGCAGGTCTTCCAGAACGGCTCGGCGGTGGTTTACGCGATCTCGCTCAATGGCGATTCGCCCGCGAGTCGGCCCGTGCCGCCGTAGCCGTCGTTTTTCTGCTAACCGTGTTTGATGGATAATGTCTGGTTGGTGAGAGGCCGGAGGATTTGCCTATGCGATCACTTTTATTGCTTTGCACACTGGTTGCGCTGGTCGCCGCAGCGCCGGCGGATGACCTGCAGCGGCAGATTGATCAGGCGAAGGACGAGCTGCGGCAGGCGACCGAACGGCTCGATCGCGTGAACGATCGTGTTCGCGCCGCCGAAGATCGCGCCGACGCGCTTCGCCGCCGGGCCAACCTCATCGCCGCCGATGCCGATCGACTCAACGCCGAGGCGGCGCGACTGGAGCGTGATCGCGCCAGTGCGCTGGCGGCGCTGCCCCGGCTTCAACAGCAGTATGAAAGCAGCGGGCGCGCGATTCCGGCTTTTAAGGACAAACTCGACGCGTCAAAGGGCGCCGAGCAAACGATCGTCCAAGCGGCGGCGCAGCGCGTGGCGACGATGGAGGCCGAGTTCAAGACTTCGGACGCGATCCAAGCCGCTCAGCGTCGAATCGCCGAGATTCAAAGTCAGCTAGATCTTCGCCTTGCCGAAGTGCAGAAAACGCTGGCGGGCGATCCGACTTACAGCGCGTTGCGTCAAGAGACGGATCGGTTAAAGAACGAAGTCGACGCGCTTCGCAAGACGTCGGGTGCCGACGCTGCGTTATTGGCCAAAAGCAGCCAGACCTGGATGGCCGCCGAAACCCGCGCGGGGGAGATGCTGAAGAAGGCCGAGTCGGGTGATGAGCTTCACAAAGCATTGCGGCAGAAAGCTGCCGACGCGCGGAAAGCCGAGAAGAAACTGTACGACGATTTCGAGTTGTCGAAGCGCGACGACCCCGCGTTGCGTCAACTCGCCGCCGACGGCCAAGCCGCGGTCGCTGCCGTGCGCCTGGTGCACAATGAGTTGGGGCGCGCGGAAACGGAGCGGTCGAGCGCCGAATTCCGGCTGCGTGAAGTCACCACGCTCATCGCCACCGCCGACGATCAAGCCGCCGCCGCGCGGTTACGGGCGCAGTCGTTGCGGAATGACTACGACAACACGATGCGTGAGCTGGAACTGGCCCAGCTCGAGCGCCGCCGGGCGGAGGGCGAATGTCAGGACGCCGAGCGAATTGTGCGCGCCGCGGCGGAGAAACTGCGAAAGTTGATCGAGCAGGAGAAGCCGCGCGGGTAAATTGGTGCCGCGTATGACCCGAATGACGAGCCGCGCGCGTCAGCGACCGGTGTTGTTGTAGCGGGAATCGGGTCGCTGACGCTCGCCGCTCGTCATAGGTGCCGGCCATGGCTGATTCTGCATTCATTCGCGCCAATTGCATTCTCTTTCATTTCCTTCGATAGTCGCGGGCGAACGATTTATGCCCGCCATCACCTACCAGCACATCCGCACCGACGGCCAGGCCCGTGTCGGCAAAGTTCACACGCCGCACGGCGTGTTTGATACGCCGGCGTTTATGCCCGTTGGCACGCAAGGGACGGTGAAGGGGCTGCTGCCGGAAACCGTTGCGTCGACGGGGTCGCAGATCATCCTCGGCAACACCTATCACCTGATGCTTCGCCCGGGCGAAAAGACGGTGGCGGCGCTGGGTGATCTTCATAAGTTCATGGCGTGGCCGGGGCCGATCCTGACCGACTCCGGTGGGTTTCAGGTTTTCTCCCTGGCCGACATCAACGAAATTTCCGATCACGGCGTGGTTTTCAAAAGCCACATAGATGGTGCGGTGATCGATCTCACTCCCGCGCGCAGCATTCAGGTGCAAAATGACTTAGGGGCCGACATCATCATGGCGTTTGATGAATGCCCGGATCCGAACAAGCCGCGTGAGTATCAATTGAAGGCGGTCGATCGCACGCTGCGTTGGGCGGAGCTGTGCGTCGACGCGCATGCGCGCAAGGACGATCAGGGGTTGTTCGGCATCGTGCAGGGCGGGGTTGATCTGGAACTGCGCGCTTATTGCGCTTCAAAACTCATCGCGATGGATTTCCCCGGCTATGCCATCGGCGGTTTGGCGGTGGGGGAGGGGTTTGACGCGATGAAACTGGTGCTGTCGGCGGTCGCGCCGATGCTGCCTGCCGACAAGCCCCGGTATTTGATGGGCGTGGGCTTTCCGCGGGATATTATTGAAGCCGTCAGCCACGGCGTGGATATGTTCGATTGCGTCATGCCCACGCGTAATGGCCGCAACGCCTACGCCTTCGCCGCCGAAGGGGCGATTCGGCTTCGCAATAGCAAATTTATCCGCGACTCAGGCCCGATCGAGGCCGGTTGCGACTGTGTTGCATGCATGACATTTACCCGTGGGGCGATACGCCACTTCTTTTTCGCAGGCGAGATGCTTGGCCCGATCCTCGTTTCCGTGCATAATGTGCGATTCTACCAGCGGCTGATGGCAGACGTTCGCGTCGCCATTGCCGCCGGCCGGTTTGAGCAATTTCGCCAAACCGATCCGCGTTGCCGACTGGGACCGGGTGAGGAAGACGGTGTTGGGGTGGTTGAGTCGTGAGGTGGTTGAGTGTCGTTAAGTGACGACTCCATCACACAATCACTCCACCACGCCACCACTTCCCCAATTAACGGAGACCGCTTCTGTCTCTTATACACATCTCCGAGCCCACGAGACTAAGGCGAATCTCGTATGCCGTCTTCTGCTTGAAAA
>ENA-ORBV01014267-ORBV01014267.1-microbial-mat-metagenome-genome-assembly--contig:-NODE-14267-length-11917-cov-3.554814_pt1 | contig 11917 bp, 9 predicted proteins | sample MGYA00237777_ERZ505514 | MGnify/ENA primary metagenome ERZ505514 (study PRJEB26160, sample SAMN06269048) | microbial mat metagenome | isolation source: Oligotrophic lake microbial mat | place... | reverse complement strand
GCACGAATGTCGCTGCGCGGACGTACCTCACTTTGGAGGAGGAGGGGTATGAAATCGAACCGTATCGAGCGGCTTTCGCGCCGCTTCGTTTTCGCACTCGCCCTGTCGCTGATGGCGGTTCCGCCGCTTGCGGCAGCGCAATCCAGGGAGCCCATCAAGATCGGCGCGGTGCTGGCGCTCACCGGTCCCGGAGCCGGGTTGGGTCAGGCTGAGCGCAATGGCATCCAGCTCGCCGAGAAGCTCATCAACGCGAAAGGCGGCATCAACGGCCGGCCGCTCAAGATCCTGATCGAGGACGACGGCTCCAAGCCGGACATCGCCAAGGGCAAGGCCGAGAACCTGATCTTCAACGAGAAGGTCGTGGCCATCATCGGGCCATCGCTGACCGCGAGCACCGGGGCCGTGGCCGCGGTCACCAGCTCACCCATCGGGATCGGCAACGGCCGCTTCCACTACCCGCTCGCCAAGTGGAACGGCGTCAGCGACGCGTTCGGCACAGACCGTGGCGCCGGCACCTACCACACCGGCATCGACTTGGACCTCTTCAGTTTCCGTAACTCGCCGATCTACTCCGCCTGCGATGGTGTGGTTACCACCGTGGAGTACCTGACCTACAGCTACGGCTACCACGTCATCATCAACTGCGGCGATGGATGGACGACGCTCTACTCGCACCTGAGCACGATCATCGCTACGCCCGGGCAGCGGGTTAGTGCCGGCACCCAGATCGGCGTCTCAGGTGTCACTGGATTCACAACCGGCGAGCACCTGCACTTCGAAATCCGCTTCAATGGCGGTTACGTGAACCCGGCGAACTACCTTTTCTTCCACAGCTACTAAGCGTTCGAAGCGCAGCTTGACCGCGGAACGTCCGCTAAAGCGGCAGTAGCCCGGAGCGCACCGCCACGGTCACCGCTTCCGTGCGGCTGGCGGCGCAGCCTTTGCCGTGGACCCGTTGCGGCTGGCCCAAGGGGTCGACGTGGTCGCGCAGACCCTGGCCTGGGCGCTGCCGCGTCTCGGCGCGGCGCCGGTGCTGGTCTACGCCACCGCCGGAGTGCAATCTGCCAAACTTTGCCGCGTCTTATATAAGAAAGGCTATACCCAGCTCTACAACTTAGCGGGAGGATACTTGGTGTGGCGTACCTCCAACATGCCCATCGAAAAACCGCGTTAGACAATCCCTAGCGGTCTAAACGACTGATAATAATTGCGCACACAACACATCGACGGGTGCTCTTTTGGGATTGGCAGGAAGGTCGCCTTTGATGCCGTAATCGAAGAGTCCCATGAAGCGGAAACCGCGGAAGCCTTCCTTCGCCAGCGTTTCGGCGAGGGGCCAGCGGACCAGCACCACGGAAGCCGCGAAGGAAATGAGCAGGCCGAACAGACTCAGCCACCAATTCGCGTGCAGCGCGGAGATGATCTTGTGCGACGCGGCCATGACTAGCGGACGGTGGCGGGTTGAGCGGTGGCCAGCGGTGACTTCGCCGGAGCCGCCGCGCGATGCCTGGCGCGGCCCACCTCCGCGAGGATGCGCTCGGCGAGCCGCGGCAGGGAGTGCAGACGCTCGACCTGCGCGCGCAAATCAGCCCCGATGGCGGCGCGTTCCGCCGCGCTTTTGCCGAGCACCGTGCCCAGCTTGGCGGCCAGATCTGCGACATTCCCTGGATGGAAAAGCAGCGCGTCCGTGTGAGCGCCGAGGGTTTCACGGAAATCCGCATTGGCCACGAGGCAGGGCCGCGCGCAGCTCATCGCTTCCCATGCCACTTTGTCGCCAAAGCCTGCGGGCGTCAGATTTACATGCACCGCGCAGCGGCCGTAGTGTGCGGGGAGTTCCGTCGGAGGCACCGGTGGGGCGAACGTCACGCGCTCGGTCAGGCCCAATTCAGCGACCAGCGCGCGGAGTTCGCCCGCGTAGCGTTCATCCTCGGGTCCAGCCGTCGCGCCGAGAATCACGACCCGCACCGGCGCGGACAAAAGCGCCACGGCGCGCAGGAGCGTCGGATGATCTTTCACCCGCGAGATCCGCCCAACGCAGAGCACCAAATCATCCCCGGTATTGGCCTCGTCCGCGGGCGTGAAAAGCGCCAGATCGATACCCTGACCGATGACGGTGAGCTTGCCGTGGTGATGGGGATAAGCTGTAGGCAGGCTCGTCACCATGCGGTTCGAGAAGAAGTGCGCGAGTTTGACGGGGAAGGTCAGGCTGGGGTGCGCATACCAGGTGACCAAAGGAACTCCCGCGATGCGGAGCACCGGTCCAGCGAGCGCCGAAAACTCCACGATCATGTGGGAGAAACAGCCGTCGATATTTCGCGTGCGCAGGATGCGGAAAAGGTGCCGGTAAAACTCGAATATCCGCCGCGGCTCGGAATACCCGAGTTCCCGACCCGCGGAATAGACGCGCACGTTGGGCGGCACATCAATCTCGCCGACGCGCATCGTGATCACGTCGATCGTCTCTACTCGCGCCGCAAGTTCGCGAATCCACTGCGTCGTAAAGCCGAGAATCGGATCGCGGATATCCGTGACCAGATTGAAAAGCAGCAGGTGTCGCGGCCTCGGCACTTCGCCGTCGGTCGGCGCGAGTCGACTCCAGATCGCCAATTGCGCGGGGGTATTGGAACTCGGGTCGAGCCGCTCGCGAATGCGCCGCCGACCTTCGAGGCCCATGGCGAGACGCTGCTCCGGTCGCTCGATCAGCCACGCCAGTTTTTCGACCAGCATTTGCGTGGAGCGGATCGGAACGATGAAGCCGCTCTCACCGTCGAAGACGGATTCATCCGACCCGCTCACCGCCGTCGTGACCACCGGCAGGGCCGAGGCCGTCGCTTCCATGAGCACCCGCGGATTGCCCTCATAGTCGGAAGTGAGCACGAAGACATCGGCGTTCGCGAATTCACCCACGATCATCTCTCGCGCGATCGAACCGGTGAAGGTCACGCAGTTTTGTAATCCATCGCGCTCCACGATCGCCTCCAATTCCGCTCTGGTCGGGCCATCGCCAACAAGCCGCAACTCGAACGGTGTCCTCGTCTGCCCACGCAGTCGCTTCACGACTTCGAGCAGCAGCGGCAGATTTTTCTGCGGGCAGAGTCGCCCGACGAAAAGCAGGCGCACCGGCATGTCCGCGGCCCGTGTGCGCGGGATGTCGAGGAACTGATCCACATTCGCCGGGACCATAGGCTTGAGCGCGACACGATCCGCGGGAAACCCTCTCGCGAACAGGCTCCGGGCGGTCATCGCGCCATCGACCTGGATGCCCTGGCTGGCGCGCAAAACCCAGCGCCCGAGCGGCGCGAGCAGGCGATTCAGCCAACGGCTGCCGATCCAGTGCTCATCATAAACGTTCGGCCCATAAACACAGACATTCACCGGGCAGCCGAAGAGCCGCCCGAGCAGGACCGCCGCGAGACCAAACACAAAAGGATCCTGCGCTTGGATCAGACTGATCGGACGCCGCCGAAGAATGCGGCGACCGATGGCGAGCATGCGCACGAAGCTGTCGAACGGCGTGAAGGCGTCGGTTGGGATCGCCTCGAAATTGGGCGCGAGCCGGAGCGAGCGGAGGCGATGCTTTTTATAGGAATTGGCGACGACGATGTATTCGTCGAGATGTTCGGCGTAGCCTTTCATCCGCACGACATCCTCCGCGTGTTCGCCTTCCCATAGGCCCCGGGTGCCGCCGAGTGAAAGAATCATGAGCCGACTCAAGAGGCTTCCTCCACGGGGGCGGTGCGCGCTTGATCAGACGAAGCGAGGGCGGCGCGCAGGGTGGCTTCGGTGGCGGCGACCATGGCCTCGAAATCGAAATGCAACCGCGAGCGAGCAGCGGCTTCCGCCACGAGGCGCTGGCCCATCGCCGGATGGTTCCACAGCTCTTCGATCGCAGCGCGAAGACCGGCCGAATCGCCCACGCGCACGAGCAGGCCGGTGACTTGATGTTCGACGACCTCGCTCGTCCCGCCGGCATCGGTCGCAATCACCGGAATGCCGGCAGCGATGGCCTCCAGGACGACGTGCGGCAGGCCTTCGTAGGTCGAGTTGAGGACGAAGGCATCAGCCTGGGCCAGATAGCCGGCGACCGCACCGTGCGGGACTTCACCGAGGAAAAGAACGCGCTCCGCGACGCCCAGCGATTGAGCGAGCGATTCGAGCTCGGCGCGCAGATGTCCGTGGCCGGCAATGACGAGACGCGTCGTCGGTAATTCCGGCAGCAGGCGAATGATCGCCGCCACGCCTTTCCACGCCACGAGCCGGCAGACGGTGATCAGCGTGCGTCCAGGCCACGGTGGCAGCCCGGGCGCGTTTTCCGGCACATTGGGTTTGCTCACCGCGTTGGAGACGACGCGCACTTTTCCCAGGTCGATTCCCCACCCCGCGACGATGCGTTGCAAGTAGCGGCTCGGCACGATGATCCGCTCCGCCCACTTCAGCGGGAGCGTGCGGATGGCGTCGATAAGACGAAGAGCCCGCGTCTTCGGGAAGATCTGGTATTCGTCGATCGTCCCGCGGAACCAGCCGCGGCCGACCACGCGTTCCCACGCGTAGTCGCCGACGATCTTGTGAACCGCTGGTCGGCTCGCGAGCGCCGCCGCGAGGGCCGACTCGGCACCGAGGCCGTTGACATAAACGAGGTCATTCCGCCGCGCCGCACGCCAGATCGCGAAGACGGTGAGGAAAATGCGCAGTGGCCAGAACTGCCCGCGTCGCAGGCGATGAAGAGCGAAGGGATGGGCGGAGTCGTCGTGGTCCAAGCGGTCGCTCAGGCAGAGGACCTCCACGCGATGCCCGCGCCGAACGAAAGCGGCGGCGATGCGAGGGACGTAGCTCGCGGGACCACCGCCGTCGGGCGGAAAAATACCGGTCACGAAAAGGATCCGCATTGCTCCGGATTGGCCAACCCTGGGCCGGCGACGCACCCGTCGCGGGAGGAGCAAAATCAGGATCAGTAGACCGCCGACTCCGGCGACAATCGGAACGAGGGGAAGGCCGGCCCGCGACTTCGGTGCGGGTTGACGGGCCGCGCGGAACGCGTCGATGTAAGCTGCGGGCAACGCGACCGGCGGGAAGAACTGCGGGTGCTCCTCCGAATAAATCCAGACGTAGCGGTCGCTGGCTTCGAGGGCGCCACGAAGCGCGGATTCGAAGCGCGCGGGCGAGAAGTAGTTCCGCTCGGGATTGCCTGTCCGCCACGGATTGCGCGGCGCTTCGTAATCGATCCGCAGGCTCATCCCAGGTGAAAGGGCGGACCGATAAATGTCGGGAATGGCGGTGCCGGCGCGCGTGGCGTTTTTGATCTCTTCGTGTCCTTCGAGGAATTGGCCACGCTTTTTGTAGCCATGCCCGAATTCCCAAAGATCGACGAACTTCGCCCGCGGCGCCGATGCCTCGATCAGCCCATCGAGGAACGCCGGCAGGAGCGCGTATCGCCAGGCCTCGCGCGGCTCGCCCTCCCGCGCTTCCCGCACCGCGAGGTGATAGCCATAGAGCAGGCTAATGGTGATCTCCGGATAGACTTCACGCACCGCGGCGCCGAGTTGCCGACCACGGGCCCGTGCCTGTGAGGTATAATCCGTGAAGGGCCGGTTGACTCGCTGAGTGCGGTGGTGACGGTAGTTGAAAAGCTCGCACTCATAATCGTAGTGCTCGGGATCGAGGAGCAGCCCGCGGCAACGCCCTTCGCGCGCGATCGTCAGCAGCACGCGCCAGTTGTTTTCGATCGTCGCCCAGCGGTGATCATCGAACCACGAGAGCTTCGCATCCTGGTCGCGCGTCGCGATCGAGAGCGGCAGAAAATTGTCCGTGAATCGCTGCCACGCCGGTTTTTGGAGATCGACGACCGCGCGCCTGAAATCCTTCTGGCGAAAGGCATGCGCGCCGAAGACCTGCCAACCGAGCAGGTTCCAGGTCGAGCCGTCGCCGACGGTCGGCTTCGCGGGGTCGAGCGCGATGCCGATGCCGACCCCATCGAAGGGCATTTGCTCCATCTCCGCCCAATGCTGCGCCACATAGGCGGAATCGCGCGTATTCCAACCGTGGTAGATGACCTTCTTGTCCGCGCCCTCCGCGCATGCGTTTCCAAAAATAGACACCCCCGAAACGATCAGCAGGCAGACCGACTTGCTCATGGCTAATCCTCAGCGAGGCGCAGCCGTCCCTGAGCCATAGACCTCAGCTTCGCCGTAACCGGACGCGTGGTAGTGGTAGTAATAACCGCCGTTCTTTGTCGGCAGGCCATTGAGGACAAAGCCGGGCACCTTCGCGCCGCTTTCGCGCAGTCTTTGCAAGGCGCGACTGGAGGCCGCGGCGGGCGTGTGGGCGGCCCGCACGACGAAACAAACCGCATCGGCCTGCGACGCTAAAACGAGCGTCTCGCTCACCGCGAGGACGGGCGCGGTGTCGATGACGATCCGATCGAAACGCTCCAGCGCACTCCGCAGCAGTTCGGGCAAAGGCCCGCTGCCGACTAGCTCCGCGGGATGCTCGACCGGCGCGCCCACGGTCATCACGGAAAGATTGTCGATCGTCGTTGCGCGCACGGCGTCATCGAACCCCGCGCGCGCGAGCAGCAGGTCGCTCAGCCCCACGCCGCATTCGCCGCCAAAGAACGCCCGCCCGACGGTCGGCAGGCGCAGGTCGGCATCGATGAGCAGGGTGTTGTAGCCGTGCTGCGCGAGGGCGACGGCATAGTTGATGGCACAGAAACTTTTACCCTCGCCGGGAATCGCGCTGGTCATCACGACGGTGCGGAAACCTTCTTTTGGCCCGGCGAAGTGCAGCGCGGTGCGGAGGGCGCGGAAGTTTTCCGCGACGATGGAATGCGGACGATCGACGAGCAGGCGGCGCGCGGCTTCGATCGGAGTTTTCGGTCGCTTCGCGATGGCCGCGAGCGAGCGCAGACCGAGGGAGCGTTCCGCTTGGTCCACCGTGCGCAGCGAACCATCGAGCAAGCTGGAACCCATCGCCACAGTCAGGCCGATGGCGGCGCCGGTGCACAGGCTGAGCAGCAGGATGAGTGGGCGTTTCGGTTTGGAGGGGCGATCGGGAAGTGGCGGCGGCGAGACGACATTGATGGCGTGTTGGGAAATGCCCTGGCCGACTTCGGATTCCTTCACGCGGGCGAGCAGCGCATCGTAGAGCGCGCGGTCGGAGGCCACTTCGCGGGCCAGCTTGTCGTAGGGAATGGTGATCTTGCTTAGTTCGAGGGCGAGCGATTCCTGCGCCTCGAGCGCCTGCTCAAGCTTGCTCTCGGTGATGACCGCCGCATCCAGCGCGGTGCCGAGCGTTTCGCCGGCCTTGATGATCGCCTGGTCGAGCGCAGACTTGAGTTCGGCCAGTTCGCTGGCCGCCTGGATGTAACGCGGGTGCTCGGATTTGTAGCGCCGGCTGAGCGCCGCGATTTCGGTTTCCTTCTCGCTGATCTTGCGCCGGAGTTCGCCCACTTCCTCCGCGCCCGCCACGCTCGGCAGGGAGAGCAGCCGCTCCGGTGCTTGCCCGATCATCCCCTGAATTTGTGCGCGGTCGGTCTCGAGCTTCAGCCGCTCCGCCTTGGCCGCGGTGACTTTCGCGCTGAGTTCCTTGAGCCGCGCGCCGACGACGTTTTGCTTTTCTTCGATCGAGACCGCGCGGTTCTTTTCTTTGTACTGCTGCAACGCATTTTCGGACGTCGAGAGGCGGGCCAGCAGTTGCGCCGCTTCTTCGCGCAGGAAAGCATGCGCCCCGCGCGAGACCTCGACCCTTCCCTCGACGCTGCTGCGCAGAAATTCATCGACGAGCAGACGCGCGAGCCTCTGCGCCATCACGGGGCTTTCGTCCTCCACGGTCACGTCGATCAGGCGCGTGCCGCGGCGCACTCCGACGGAGATTTGGTCGGAAAGTGCGGACCGCAGACGCTCCTCGGAAGCGGGACGTTTGACGCGGGGGAGAAAAGCCGGATCGGACTGCAACTCGGGATGGCGGACGAGACGCAACGCGAGCGCGGGGCTGAGCAGGCTCTGCTCGATCGTCTTGAGCACGGCCTCGTCGGTGGCTTCCTCCGGCGGGCGATTGTCGGCTTTCACCAGGCGCTGCTGCTCGACTTCGACCTGCACCGTGGTCGTGGCGGAATAGAGATTGGGCAGGCGCTGGGCGTAGATGAACCCCGCCGCACCACAAACGACCACGATGGCGGCAATGAGCCAGGCTTTCTCCCATAACACGCGGAGATCTGGCAGGGCGATGGTCGTCCGGGACTGGGAATTTGATTCCATGGTGCGGTCAGAAAAGTCGCTCGCCGACCGTGATCAAGTCTCCGGATTCCACGGAAAAAGCGCGGGCCTTTTCATCCCGAGCGAGCTTCTTGCCATCGACCCGCAGCACGGTCTCGCCGGCCGCAGTGCGCCGCTTGATGGTGATTTTGCCGGGGTCCGCCAGCCGCGTGTAACCGCCAGCGATACCGATGACTTGGATGAGATCGAGCTCCTGCCGATCGGGGAAGCGGTAGGTGCCCGGCTTCTGCACCTGACCGAGCACGGTGAAGAGCCGCTGCGCCTGCTCGGTGACGGTGATGGTGACCTGCGGATTGACGAGAAAGCGTTCCTGTAATCGGTCCTGAATGAGTCGCGTGGCCGCCTGCACACTTTTGCCGACGATCATCACGTCGCCGATCAGCGGGAAAGTGATCCGCCCATCCTGCGGGATGCGGCTCGCCGTGGTCAGATCGGGCTCCTGAAAGACCTTGATCTCGATCAGTTCATTGGCCGCGAGGATGTGACCGGGCCCAGTTACGGCCGCGGAAGAAGCTGGACGCGGTTCCTCGGGAGCCTGACCGAAAGCGATCGCGCCGAGCAACATGAGCGCCCCGCCGATCAATGGAAAAAGTGGCGTCACAGGTGAAATGGAGTTTGGATGATTTCCATCCGCCGAGAGTCGACAAACAATCCCCGCTCGTTAGTAGAGCAGAGCGATTTCGACGGATGTGAGGTTGTTCTCAAAGCTGGAACTACGCCGATCCGACCGATCCCGTCGAAATTCGTAGCTGACTCCTGCGCTGCCCCATGCCGCAAAGCTGTAGAAAAGGCCCGGCCGGATATAGACCACCCGGTCCTTCCGCGCCCCATCGTCCTCGGTGGCCGTGTAGTCCGCGAGGTAGCCCCCGCCTTCGACACTGAGGTGCATACCGCCGCGGATCGTCTGCCGGATCGCGAGCCCGAAGCCCGTCCTCGTAAAATCCTGGTCAGGCAGAAAGGAGGACGTTTCCACTTTGCGGAAACCCTCCAGTGCGACCGTCGTATTCGCCGTCGGCCGCCAGAGCGCGGACAACTCGAAAATGGGATTTGTGCGGTCGCCCGAGTAGCCATCCGATTGACGGAACTCAACACCGCCGCGGAAGACGGCCTCGAATTTCTCGCTCAGCGAATACGCAGCCCGGGCGAATATCCGCTCGAAAACCGCATCCGAACCGCCCTCCGAATCGACCCGTCCCACCGCGCCACCGAGGCCCAGGCGGATCATCGGGGTGAGCGCGTAGTCGAGTCCCATTTCGCCGCGCCACTCGGTCGTGCGCACAAAGTCCTCGGGGTCGTTTTGGATGGCGTAAAAAGCCACCTCGAGCGCGGTCTTCGGTGACATCTGGTAGGCCGAAGTGACCTCTGCGGAAAGCGTCTGGCGTTTCACCCGCCCGCCAATGTCGGCATTCGCCTCCGACTTCGACTCAAAGCGCACGCCGGCCCCGAGCGTGAGCTTTTCCCGCTCCCAACGCGCATCGAAGCGCGCATCGTGATCGAAGGCGTTCTGCGAGCTGGTCTCGGCGAAACCGAGCAGGATCGCCGTGTAGTCCACGACGAAGAAATTGCCGCGGCTGCTCTCGACGAGCGACGGCCAGCGCAGCCGATCGAGATACGCCTCGCGCTCTTCGTCGGAATCCCAGTAACCGATCCCCAGTCCCGGAGCGAAGGTCACGATGTAGTCAGATACCTCGTTGTCCGGCTGGATGAAGATGTTGTCGTCGTAGATCCCTTTGATCTGCAAATGCGGGGCCACACGCCACCGCCCACGCCGACCCGGAGTCCCGGCATCGACCGGCAGCAGCGGTTCACCCGCGGGGACGGCGACCTCTCGGGCATCCACCCGCACAGCTTCCGAAATGAGGAGCGAATCCCCCAAGGACTCAGCTTGGGCCAATAATGCGCCCGGAGCGGGCTCTGGCAAAGCTGCCTCCTGGGCATAGCCATCCAACGGCAGTATTAAGCAGCAGATGAAAAACGCGGAAGTCGAATTCACAGCGGCGAGCGTACACAACCGCCGTCCGTCGTCACGAAAAAGGGCGATCCATCATCTCTTGGTGCCGCCGAAGTTGTGAATCTGCGCCACGGCCTCGGGCTTGAGCACGATCAGCGTGTGGCCGGAGTGCGGGATCTCAGATTGAACCGGAAAAATCACCAGTGGCCGCGCCGACGAACACTCGGGACATTCTGAAGTCGGCTCCTCCCCGCGATGTCCGGCAGAACCGGCGAAGGTGAGTTCCCTGGCCCGGGCGGGCGGTTGGCAGTCGTGGTTTTTAGTCGCCTAAGCGGCGGCTGGTGCGGTAGATTTTCCTTCCGGTTCGAGAATCTGAAACGCGCCCCATGAAGCACATCCTTGCACTCCCCTGCACCGCTCGATGCCCGGCCCGTTTCCGGCGGGGCGGCGCGGTGAAAAGCAAATTCCTCGCAGTGTTAATCCTCGCTGCGCTGATCGGTTGCACGGCGCTTCCGGAGGCCCGGGCGCAGTCGGCCCCGAAGGGCACGGCTTTCGTCCAGCCGGCGACGGACGCGCGTCCGGCCCAGGCACTGACGATCATGTCGACGCCGTATTTTTCCTACGCACTGCCCCAGGGCTGGCGTGTCGGAGAGAGTGGCCAGTTTGCGCTGACCCTGGTGGCGCCGGACAGCAAGGCGCTCACGGTCATGGTCGGCAATGCCGGGCTGCCTCGCAATGCCTCGCCGGGCCAGTACGCGTACCAGAATCTATCCGCGATGCGTGTGGAGAACCTGCAGCTCAGCCAGGCGCAGGAGGCGCGGCCGATCGCGGGCTTCCAGCACGCGTATGCGTTCGAGGTGCGCTACAGCGTGAACGGCGTGCCGTGCCAGGGCGTGGCCATCGTGCACGTGGCGCTGTCCTATGACGCCTCGGTGATGGCGATGACGGCGGCGCTGTCGCGGTCGGCCCAGTGGCCGGGCTATTCGACATGGCTGCCCCTGGTGGCGCAGCAGGTGGCTGCGACCAACGGCGCGGCGTTTGGCGCGCGGGGCATCATGCAGCAGAATCTGCGGAACTCCACCGCCTATGGCGAGGCGGCGGCGAGGTATCGCGACTGGTCGCAGAAGAACTGGCAGGGCGTCACCGATCAGCGCAATGCCTCGGTCGACCGCCAGAACGCCCAGTTTCGCGAGAACCTCGGCGCGGTTCAGACCTATGTGAACCCGTATGACGGGCGCGCCCCGGTCGAGTTGCCGACGACCTACCAGTATTATTGGGTGAACCCGCAGGGCAACTACGTGGGCACCAATGATCCGAGTGTGAACCCGAATGACGGCTCGACGCAGGAATGGAAGAAGATGCCGGTCCGGAAGCCGTGATCGCTGCCGACCGCGGAGAGTTGACCCCGCCGGGTTGGGGTTGAGGGGTGTGGCATTATCGGAGCACACGCCAATGACATTTCTGGAATGGGGTTCGGGAGAGGTAAATATTCCATGGTCAGGTCGTCTCCCGGCCGAATGTGCCCATCCTACTTAGGAGGGGTTGTAGCCATCGGCCGCCTCTCGGCGCTCCGCTGACCTGCGCCTTCCCGACAACCCGAAAGGAGAGCCCATGGCCCAGGCCAAACACTACTCTCCCCCGGCTCGACCGTGATCTGATTGCGGGTTGTGTGCGTCAAGTTCTGCAAAAGCAGGTC
>ENA-ORBV01014261-ORBV01014261.1-microbial-mat-metagenome-genome-assembly--contig:-NODE-14261-length-11919-cov-5.936159_pt1 | contig 11919 bp, 10 predicted proteins | sample MGYA00237777_ERZ505514 | MGnify/ENA primary metagenome ERZ505514 (study PRJEB26160, sample SAMN06269048) | microbial mat metagenome | isolation source: Oligotrophic lake microbial mat | place... | reverse complement strand
CATAATGCCGACAAGAAGGGCCACAATGAATCCTTCCTTGAAGGACAACAAAAGCGAGTTGGTACTAGCGGCCGTTGGTTCTACCGTCGTGACACTTGGTGCTGCCTTTTCCGTTTACCAAGCTATCAAAGCTCGCGAACGACGTCGAGAGCGTATCAAATTTGTGCAAGCCGAGATTGACACGCAGCGAGCCGCCAATGCCGACGAAAAAGTGTTGCTGCCTTCGATTATTAGTCATTTTAGTGACTTTAAATTGGAGTACGGCGCTTCGGTGGAAGAAGCCAACAAGAGACGGACGACAAAATATTATGAAATGGCAAGAGACGCACACAAGTTTGACTTGGTGCCCGGCATTCGCAGTTACCCGAGATTGCGCAATCTACGAGAAGAAGAAATGAAGCGCATTTTCCGCTACAAGGGATCTGGCAAATCTCATCGAACCGTCATTGCCATGTGCGATCAAGTTACCAGCGACATTTTGTGTGAAGCACGCGATGACATTTTGCGTCCACTCAATTATTCTCATGACATTACTACCAGTGGTGTCTGGATGCCAGCCGCCAATTTACTGGACAGGGAAAGTTTGCATGTCACCATCGCGACTCCCTGGTGGTGGCATACCATTCGACGAGGAAATCGAGAATTGTCTCAAGAATTGGTGGCACGATTCCGTCAAGCTCTCGTGTTGGAAATGCATCATGCCTTTCAAATTGAGCTGGAACGCATAGTGCTGCTAGGAGGGAAAAATTTAGTCGCCCTTTGGAGGACCGTGGGAGAAAGAGAAGCGCCCGATAATTATGTGATTTTTGATAGGCATGGAGAATTACAGGTAAATCCAATCAAAAATTTGATCCCACTCATGCATGTTTTTAAATTATTCTTGATGGTGCAATTGAAATTGTAGACAACCAGCGCACTAAGATTTTTCTTTATTTTTATTTTATTTATTTGATGACAGGACCCGGTGGTCAAATTGAGGCGGGACATTGTGCAATGTTTTACCAGTGAAAATCAGTGGGGACAACGACCCTTGACATATTCCAACAGATTTTGCGACAATCCCACTTCTACAGAGCCAACAACTCCTACTCATAGGGAGAGCGCGATTCAAGAGCCGCCAGCGGTTGTCGATGTTCCACCAGAGGCAGAAGCTGGCTCATCCCGACCCAAGTTGGAGCGTCGCAACACTATTGAATGGAAAACACCAGGTAGGTCCACTTTAGTCTGATACTAAGGGAGAAACGACGAATCAATCGTTTCATTTCATGTTGATTGTTTTGGATGTGACGAACCGTACAGTATCGTAATGTGGTGGTTCATGATGAACTTATCTGAATGGTGTTGGACCGGTTTCCTTGCTCACCCACTATGGCTCTTCTCTCTCTCCCACCCCGTCGCTGCAGGACTTGGAAACCACGATGGATTTATTCACACAACACTAGGCCGACTATCCATTGACTGTTTGAGCATGACGGATGTCGAGCTAGAGCCTATCCATCGCTTGTGTCGAGAGGCAACGGCTACCTTTTGTGGCCACAGAATGGTTGTTTCGAAATTCCGATTTGTAGAAATGAGCGGCGAAGGTGGAGAATCCGATCCATGTGTTGCTCCCATTTTCGATGAGTTCGTCGATGCACCGTCCCGTGTCGAAGTGGGCATTACAGGTGAAATTCAGCAATCCAATGACTTGCACGCGCCCAAGGTTGTAGAGCGAAGTGCTACCATTGGCAATCTACCCGGGCACAGAGTCATGCCATCAATGGACGGTCTCTTTGATGATCCAGCCGTACTCGCATCCATGGTGTCAGACGGAGGTGTGGTATAGGTGTGGAATAAGGACGAGTATTACATTGTTTCGGTGCAAACGAACTGTTCAGCTGCCAATTCAAAATCGCAGTTTAGTTCGTCCTACGATGGTGAGCACTTTCTGTGCCTAAAGCACCGGACTGGCTGGGTTGCGGCAATGGATGATAAAAAGGAACCAACTTGGATAGCTTTCAAGCCGACCGCGACGTTTACAATTTACCGGGCTGGCTAGCTAGATTGCATTGACAAACTTTTTTCCAGGTCTCTATTTAGTGTTTCATGTATTTTGTAATAGAGTGCAGTGCACCTAGTTTCAAAATTGCAGACGCACGAAAACGAAGGTCTGCAGAGTCAGTAGCTATCCCCGGGGGACCTTTTCCCCGGTATAGGCCATGGTGCTGTGGCTACAAGTTGGTTTGGCTTTCTTGAAGTGTCTGTTCTACGAAGAACCTGAAATCCTTGTCTCTTGCTCCTCCTTGTGCTCCGCCACCACGCATGAAGTTGTGCACCCACTAGCTATATATCATTGAAAAGCTCTAGGTTAGGTGTCTATAATGTCTTGATGTAGTTTGTAACATAGTGTGGTTCATCTAATTTCAAATGCAGACACATGAACACAAACGCCTGCACAGTTGGTATCCATCCCATGGGGACCTTTCCAGCGTGCTTGGCAATGGGTGCTGTGATGATGATGACAAATTCAATTGGTTTTTAGTGAAGTGTCTGTCCTGAAGAAGAAACCTGAGCTCCCTCGCTCTTGCTCCCACTCCCCCGCCGAGAAGCTATTGGCGGGCTAGCTACTAGCCTGGATTGGAAGACAAAAGGTGTATATAACGTATTTATGTATTTTGTAGTGTAGTGTACTTAATCTAGTTTCAAAACTGTGGAAGCATTGAACAAAAACTACTGCACAGTCATAGTCTATCCCGAGGTCAGCATTATCATGCCATGGGTGCTGCAATGACAAGTTCGTTGGGGTTTTCTTGAAGGGTCTGGTCTAGAAAGAACCTAAGCTCGTCATCTCTTGCCCCTCCTTCTTGCCCTACAACTCGAACACTCATGAAGTTGTTCAGCACATCGTTCATGAATGCGAGGCACTGGGTCAGCTCCCGGACTCTCACGAATTGGGAATGTAGGTAGCCAATATTGTTCAGCAGAGCCAACAATACCAGACGATGATGCCTCTCAAATGGTCCAGTGGTTTTTGTCACAATGGACAAGGCTAGTTGGAACATGTTCAGTGCCATACCAAAGGCTTGCGAGCTTTGATGCATCGTCGTGGACGCCGTCAGACAATGAGCCATGCCAATGTTATAGATGATAATCGCAAAGACGGCGTCATATTGCTCAGTGACAGGAGATACTTCTTCTTCTGGACCCAAGACGTCTTCTGGTGCTTCCAAACGAAAGGCGCGCTCATAGAAAGAAATCAGATTCATGCCACTCTCGGGCATCAGTGAACGTTGAATATCAACGGCTCTAGTGGTTGCCACCGACACTTGCGCCACGCGGCTCGCCGGGTTGGGAGAACCCGATGAACATTCAGGTGCAAGAGCGTGATTCGATCTCAAGCCTTGCTGTTGCTGTTCTGGGCCTTGCGACGCAACACACTTGCTGAGCTCTGCTTGCGCCATTTCAAGTGCTACGCGAAGCAAAGCCACGGCATGGTAGGGCTCTTGTTGCCGAAGATGATCCACAGCTCGGTTGTTCAAAGCAAAGATCTGTGCCTTGAGGTCACGGTTGCTGGTGTAGGTGCTATGTTGGTTCATTGTATATTTTGCTCGTTGTCTTTCAAACAGACAGGAAGTGAGATGGAGGAATAACGGGAAAGAAGAAAGGGAAAAAAAACTCTACAGAGGAAGGACGAAGCAAAGAGCGAGCGGCGTGTAATTTGTGATCTATTCGAGTGTTTCCCCGACTGCTCCTCATTTGTTAAGTACTTGTACAATAAATATGGTGCTCAAACTAAGCCAGGAAAAGGTTAGCCTTCCACTGACTCTCCGCAGTCACATGGTACAGTACAGTACTAGTACTTTACCCGGTACTAGTACATGTACTTGGAAATTGGAATAGCTAGTAGAATCACAATATCAAACTTGCGTAGCCTTCTAAAATGCATACATCACCGACAAAGAAACCGTCCACCATGATTCCCGGAAATGCAAGAACGTCACTGCCACTTACGTCAGTTGATTACCTGGTGAGTACTGTTAATTATAAAACTCGCATACGAGAACGCCTCAGAAAACGATACTCTGGAGTATTAGATTCTACTGCCTTCAGAAATTGAACTTACATGACGCACCCGACCTAAATCCAACTAAGGGCTCATACTTACTATTAAGCTTAACCACTGAAAAAGACTGACATAATGGTGGCCAAATGACGTGAACCAAGAGGGGTCTTGCTGGGGCCAGATCAGTGAGATCACGCGAGCAATCGATTATTATTATCAATCGGGATTAAAGGGAATGAAGATATTGGCTTCTATTGTTTTCATTTACTTTGCTTCCTGTTCGGAGGCCGAACTTTTCTTACGCTGGTCGAGCCAAAAAAAGAAACGACCGATTGAATTAGGATCAACTTTCCCCTCCAGCGAAATGCAGTCTAGCTAGTACTTACTAGCTAGTATCATCCGGTTCCCTATCTACCCCCCTTCGGACTAATTCAGCTAGGCTTTCAATGAAATTTTTTTGTACGTAAAAGTACAAGATTCGCTCCTTTCCTCTTTTGACTACTGAAAGTGCTCCGCGGCCACCACTCCATTACAGTAGAACTACTGAAAGTGCTCCACTGCCACCAGAACCCAGGGAAACAGGTTGGAAGGGTGCACCCTGACTTCCCCTGGCTGAACCTAACTGAAATGGCCAATTGGGCCAAACCTCAGAACATCAAAATGACGAGCTGGGCTTGAGCTGGCTGATTGGATTGCCGAGTCACATGTTTGTGCTGAAATTTGACGAATCTGCACTGATGCAGATGAGTGCACATGACATTCAACTGCGAGGAATGATCCATCAATTGTTGATGCATCCGATGACCGGCAATCATCTGGTTTTAGCTGGATGACATCACCTCAATCTAACTGAAAACTGGTAGCTAGAATGAAAAAAAAACTCGCTAGACGAGAAAAAGGAATGCAAGCGAAATTAAGATTTTCAAATGGAAAATTTGTGTCCACCCCACTTGGTTGCCCAGAAGAAATCTTTGACAACAGCTGCCCCTGTCCTCCTTAGCTTCACTTTCCTCACTTTCAAAAGGAGATGACCAGTAAATTGTGCATGCATGGTTTGCCACATCTCATGAACCCAAAATACAAAATGGCTAGTTTTCAGCTTAAATTGTTGTCACTGGTGGTTGCTTGCAATCAAAAGATGATCATGGATGACACATGGTTTTCCGAATCATTGCTTTCTGATAAAAACTGCTTTTCTATTTCCAAAGGATTCTCCTCGTTCATTGTCTGGGGTCAGAAAGTTGACCCATTTCGAAGAAAGGAGAAGAAATTTCCCACTTTTTGTTTCTGGAACACTTTCCAATGAAGGTGAGAAAAGGGGGTTAATTAGACTAAGATGGTCACCACTCAATCTGTTCAGTTGTCCATGTGTGCCTTCTGTGTTGCAACTCTCAAACAATGCAGAGCCCTCATCATTTTGTGTGGAAAGATGCAAGCTCATTCAGTGTCCTCATTCTTTTGTTCTTTGTAACATTGTAATGCTGGTTTATTTCCCATTCATTGTCACAAATTGATTCAATTTTTTTAATGGGATGCCGCTATGGCAAGGTTTTTATGTGGCGACACCGACAGTTGTTAAGTCTGTTGTTGATCCGCCGATTGCTTTGGTGTTGAAACTTGGCATTTTGACCTGCTTTCAGACACTCTGATCATCACTTAAGTGTGACTTAATTGTGCCTTTTTTTACTTGACAAGGATTGTGCCATCTTTTTTAGTTTGAGATGTTTTCTGTTGTTTGTGCAAGAGTTGACAATTGACAGAACTGAACTTGTTTTAACCGAATTCTTCTGCAAATTCAGCAAAAAAACCTTGCTATTTTTCCCATGCCCTACTTGATCCAATTGAAGAAGAAAACAAGCACCATGAAAATGGCTTAGAATAGATTGATTTTGAAATTTTTGTCCCTCAACAAGTGGGGGAGAGAGGGGAAACACATTGATGAACAAAACCGTGTTCCGAGTGAGCTGCTGGCAATTCAGTCAACATGAACTGTTAAAATGTTGATTCGAAAAAACCATGTCTAAATTATGCAATGGTCTTTACTCATTCTCAATTTTTGGAAATTATTTCATCATTGTCTTAGCTCAAAAGCTGCCTAAATTAAATGAGGTGTGGCCCTACTCACCTACTGTAGGGCTAACCTGTGCTGGTACAGCAGGAGCTCCCTCAAACTTAGCTGGGCTTGTCGTGATTTAACTCCAGTCACGAAACAAACTACGCAGTCACCCGGTAGGTACTAGTACCTGGTACTAGCTAGCTACTACTAGCTAGCTAGTTCTGTAGTAGGTGTGACTTTTTACAACGCCGGTGGTGACCCATCAAATTTTTAGATAGACGCGCACACTCACTCATGACGAGAGGCATCAAACAACAAACAGGCTAGCTACTATAGTAGCTAGCTAGCTATCTACTACTACTAGCTACTAGCTAGTACCAGTACTAGCTAGCTACGATGCACGACGGCAGCACATGTGTGAGGTGCTTCCATAATAAAGAAAGCAATCGAATTGCTTTCAACTGCTATTAGCAAAAGTGGAACCTATTAGCTACTAGCTAGTTCTTGCAAATAGTCCACACCGTTTCCTGCCCTCTTCTTGCACATGAAAGGTAGCAACTTTGCAAGGTAGCGCTTTTCTACCATTTGAATGTACGCAGAGAGGCTAGAGAAATCAAGTAGTGCACAAGATTAAACGTTCGAATCGATTCTTCGAAAATGTACAGCGGAGATATTGCCGATTCGACTCCCCGTGTGACCAATAACAACAGGGGCGGTCAGCTTCGATCCCTTGGTGTTCAGGGCCTTCCCATGACCGATGACTCGGCTATATCGACGAATTTGCGAGGGCCCGCAGGAGGACTCGAGGTACCACCACAGACACCGATGCAGCAGCAGGGTAATGAATTTGACCTCGGGGGTAGTGATAGTGACAGCGACAGTGACATCCACAGCAGTAGTTACAGCCGAGGGGGCGACGACGGCGAAGAGGACGATGCTAGTAGCGGCGAGTATGACACTGAATATGACAGTGAAGAAGACGACGTGCCTTCGGTTGACGACGATGAAGGGTCACTTGACCTTGAGTCCCTACGCCCAGACCAAGAGGACTACGAGGACGACGAAGATTCAGAGTCTCGATCGGATTCGGAATCCTATTCAGAGTCCGAATTTGAAGAAGACATGTTTGACGATGAATACGACCTTGTGAGTGGTGAAAAGGCCAGTGAAACGAAAACAGGAGGTAGAATCAACAATCTTGACGAACCGCCCTCTCCCGGATCCTTCCAGTTCACTGGGCTGGAAGCCGTCAAAGAAGTAGAGAAACTCAAAGAGGAGGCTGCCAGGACTGACAGTCTTCCTCCACAACAACCTCCTGCACGAACTTCATCACGTGATGGGGACGACCTGTTGAGAAATTATATGGGAGTATTGCATGGAAGCGGGACTCGCGGTGGTTCTAGTGGTGGTTTAGGTGCTAGTGGCGCTACAGGTGGTGCTGGCACTCTCAGATCTGCCCGTTCTGCTGGTAGCGATGACACGGGTAGCTCTGGTTTAGGTGCCATGGAGGACAGAATTAGCAAAGGCGCTGCAAAATCGGGTCATGACAGAAACAACTTTATTTTGAATACAAGCTTGTCAGACGTGAGTGTCCAGAGTAGAAGCACCCGAGTAAGTCGACGCGAAGCCGTAATGGTCGCACAAAGAATCAACTTTCTGCATGATGATCCAGCCGAAATGACATATACACGACAGATCGCGCTCCACATGATGAAAAAATACAAGTGGTACAACCCTAGATTGGGAGAACCGTTAGAAGAAACAGAAGAATGCGAATCGACCCAAATGGGAGGCGCCTACCGTACTCCGGACGGGTATCCAATGCGCAAGGTCAAACCAGAAAATCCATCTCTTGAAGCTGCGTGGGCCTATTTTGAACATTTCACGCTGAGTAGATATGTATACGAACCCAAACCAGTCGAAGAAAAAGATATGATGACCCGAATCAAACACAGATTTCAAAAAGGAAACAAGATCATGGAACGGGCAGAGCGCAATGAAAATATTCTGCCCACCAAACTCTACGAACCCGTCTGGACACCGCATAATCAACTGGGAGATTGGGGGATCGGATGGGGTTTATACTTTGCATCTGTTCGTGGTTGGATGGTCTTGTGTTTATTAGCAGGGTTGATGAGCATCCCAAATATGATCTATTTTGCGGGGCAAGAATACAGTAATGGCCCAGTTACCGATGAACCCCTCTTGAGAGCATCAGCGATTTGCACCGACACTGATTGGGTGCCCTGCCCGTTTTGTTCTGGGTTGACGCGGCGGGAATTGCCTTATGATCGTCTAGCTTATGTTTACAACGAGAACTTGCAGCTGAATATCACGTTCGCCATAAAAAACAATTGCGATGGAACGACTGTCATTTCCGGAATGGTCAATTTTGGCGTTGTGCTCTTGGTTTTGGTTGGACTGTTCGTGTTCAACCGGTATCTGATGAAGATGGAGGCTATTTACAAGAGCGACGAACAAACGGCACAAAGTTACACTGTTGTCGTAAGAAACCCTCCAGATGACGCCACCGATGCTGATGAATGGAACAGTTTCTTCACCAAGAATTTGGGGGTAGCTCACGTGGTTGCTGTCACTGTTGCCGTGGACAATGATGAACTTGTCAAAAGGATAGTCGAAAGGAGAGAAAAAATGAAGATGTTGGAGTTGTTGCTCGAGCCAGGGACAATTTTGGATATGAATACGTTAGCCGGGATTGCAGCAAGAGTGGACAGAGAAAGAGGACCGTTATCGAGTTTTCTTTCCTTCATCATTCCCGGCATTCCAGAATTATTTCGACGAATCGTTGTTTTGACAATCGACATTCGAGGCTTAGCCCAGCATGATTACCCCGCAAGAAAGGTGTTTGTCACTTTTGAGACAGAAGCTGATCAGCGCCGCGTTGTGGAACAAATGGCTGTTGGGTCGTACTTTGTTCGCAATGACGACAAATCTGTGGTGAAAGACCCTAAGTACCTTTTCCGTGGCGAGCATATGCTCTACGTGAGAGAACCGTTGGAGGAGCCTAACTCTTTCCGATGGATCAGTATGAATGAGAGATTCCTCGATCGAACGTGGCAGCAGATGCTTACCTTTATTGCTACCTTTGCCTCCATCTTGTTGGTTGCTTTTATTGTCCGGATTGTCAACAGCTGGAGTCAGGTGAGTACGCCTTACTTGTGATGCGATGTGTCCAATAAATTTATACGCTGTGTTTTGAGTGTCAAGAAAAATGATACAAAACGAACGAACGAACTCACGGAATTTGAAAATGAATGAAATGAAACCTGGAGATTTTTTCTTCGTTTGCCATCAGTATCTCCAATGGCGTTTTTCCAGAGTTTGCGAAGCTTTTGACAAAATTTGAGGGTCATGCGACAGAGGCTGGCGTTCAAACTTCTATGTATATCAAGATTTGCCTCTTCCGTTGGGTCAACACTGCTGTTGTCATCACAATCATTACTCCATTCACAAGTACGCTGGCCGAAGAAAATGGTCTTTTGACTCAGATCTACGCGCTTTTTTTCACAGTAAGTGAATTCCTGTTGGAGTGCCTTTCGCTCACCCTTAAGACATGTTTTGCTCAGACTGTTTGTTTGGATCTCGGCACTTGACCAAAAGGAAATCTTCACCATGAATGCCATCCAGCTGAGTGATCCTTATGGTAAGCCATTTTCAGTTTCAGTTGTATCCTACGAAAAAGGAGGAATCTGATGCACAGAAACTAAAATGACTTTCGTTTATCCAATCTCGCGTGAAGGCCATTTCATGCGACATTTTCTGGCACCGAGAGCCAAGACACAAGACGAAATGAACCTTCAAATGAAGGGCCTTGAGGTCGAACTTGCTGAACGTTATACGAACATGACGAAGATTATTTTCCTGGCGCTTTGGTATTCTTCCATCTACCCGGCTGGTTTCTACATGGCGTTCGTTGCTTTGTCAATCAACTATTTCACTGATAGACATAGTCTGATGCGCACATGGAAGAGGGCACCACCCCTAGGTCCCGGTATCTCAGAATTCAGTCGAAGGTATTTTATCTCGACTGCTTATTGCGCGATGGCCTTATTATCATCTTATTTCTGGGGTAAGCATAAACCCACCAGTCTATCCCTTTTTCGCGACTTAAATTATGCTTTCTAACCTGTCGGCTCGCCGTCTTTCAAAATAGCCTCCTTCCCGATGGACAACTTGTGCCAGGACGATACGCCCGTTCCTTCTGTCTATCATGGGAACTACACTATAAACAGATTCAGTTCGGCTGAGACTGCATATGTGGTAGTAAATCCCGGTGATCCTTCTTTTCGGTACTGCAATCAGGACTTGTTTCGCTCCGATTCTAGAAAATTTCCATTTACCAAGGCAAATCAACCAGAAGGTGATGAGTGGATGACCGAAGAACAGGAAAAGGTTACAATTATTTTTGGATGGGCATCCATAGCAGTGTTTGGAGTTATGGCGCTTTCATTTTTCCAAGGTTGGGCCGAGGAGATTTCGCACTGGGTGTGGGGAGAGACGACTGTAAGACTGCAGTGGTGCTGCATGTACGAACACGCCGCAGCCACGTTTTGTAACTGACTCTTCTCTTTCTTCGATGCTTGACTTGTTTTCGTAGAATTCTTCGGAAGACCAAAGGATCAACTTTAGTGACGTAACCAACATTTCTGCTTATATTCCGCAAGTAGGAAGCGACGTCTTCTCGTATCCCCTCTTTGTGTGCAACATGGATGAAATTGGCGAGGAAGTCATTGATTGGAGAGACCCACTCCGGACCCATGCGTTTTACGATCTGACAAAAGATGCTGAGAAGATTCTTGAAGGCATTGACATTTCGAATAAGTGCGTGTTTTCGCAAATGAGACACTGGCCTCCAACGACCACATCCGCGCGAGACTATCGAGGTTCTTTGCTTGGAGGGACTGGGGTAAGCGACGAGGATCTATCAATGTCGGACTCCTCATCTGGGTCTGGAGACTTTGGTTTTTAGGAATCCATGAGAGAAGTTCATCCAATCCACAATGAGGGGCAGGGTACCACGACAAAGCCGAGGGCGGCTTTTCTGGCAAGTGATGAAGCCGTGAGGTCGTCTGGTGCCAATTGTCACCTGTCGAGATTGTTGTTGCATAAAGAAACAAACAATTACGCTATGACCTTAGCGGTTCAGCAATTGTCGCACACTACTCGATGCATTTTCGACCATGAAGATATGCGCTATCAAATTCTACCACATCAACGACACGAAACAAAATTTAATTACAAGAATGAAAAGCTAGAAGCTGGTGATGAATCTGAGCTCCCTTTGGCTTTCTCCATGATGCTGATGCGTTTGCTCGCTGTCACCCCCCGCTGAGATGCTTTTGTCACCCGTCCGTCTCTTTTTAGACAACCTGCTTTGATGCTCACTTTCATCGCCATTGAACTCGTCGGCCCAAGCATTGCACGTGCATTGTGTTTGTGGTTGTGCATGCACCAACCAATCAGCGTCGTTCCCAAATTGCTTGTGTGAAGCGGTGGTGAATGTGGAATGCCATTGCTCCGGTTTCACAGAGTCTTTTCGATCTCTGCAACCACTGATCTGATCCTCCTTGAGTGTCAAAAAGCACAGCAGATTGTCAAGGTTAGATCCGCTGACACAGTTGTGTGCAATCGCGATGTTGAACGTGTCAAGATCAGTGTCACTGCAGAATTGCTGGCAGGTGCCCGGGCACTCTCTCTTGCTGACAGACACCACTTCGACCTCAACTTGTCAGACCTCCTTGACAAGTCCACACAACACAAAAGGGACTGGCTTCTTAATGTCATTGCAGCCAGGCAAAGG
>ENA-ORBV01014260-ORBV01014260.1-microbial-mat-metagenome-genome-assembly--contig:-NODE-14260-length-11919-cov-27.334319_pt1 | contig 11919 bp, 9 predicted proteins | sample MGYA00237777_ERZ505514 | MGnify/ENA primary metagenome ERZ505514 (study PRJEB26160, sample SAMN06269048) | microbial mat metagenome | isolation source: Oligotrophic lake microbial mat | place... | reverse complement strand
GCACGGGCGTCGCTGCGGATCGGCGGCACGGAGCGTCCGGGTCACCCCCGGGCGCTCCGCCGCTCGCCGACGGGAGACCATCTGCGACTTTTTAGGAGGCTTGCCCCATGAGTGCGACCGAGTTCCGCTTCCAGTTCAAGCCCAACGTGGACCTGTCGGAGGCCGAGGACACCATGCGGCTGTCACTATTGGCGGCGGAAGGCCTCTTCGGCGAGGCACGCGTCCGCACCGAGGTGTCGTACACGGTCGACCCGCTCCGCGCGGAGATTCTCGTCGCGGGCGACGCGCCGGTTGGCGAGGCCGTCACGCAGATCTTCACCTCGCTCCTCTCGCACGAGTTCGGCCGCGGCGCTTTCGCGGTGCGCCGCGAGTCCGCCCGCCAACCCGCAACCGCGCCCGCCGCATGAGCACTCCGCTCCCTCTCGTTCGCCTCGGCCAGGGCGACTTCGTCCGCGACATCTTCCCCGAAGACCTTGATCCAACTGGAGACCTCATGACTGCCACCAGCCTGATGACCCAGATCACCAAGGGCCGCAATCCCAAACCGCGCCGCGTCATGCTCTACGGCACGCACGGCATCGGCAAGAGCACATTCGGCGCGATGGCCGAGAGTCCCATTTTCATTCCCACCGAGGACGGCCTGGGCGACATCGAGTGCGAGTCGTTCCCGCTGGCCAAGAGCCTGGGCGACGTGATGGCGGCGCTGGAATCGCTGTACTCCGGCGAGCACGGGTACAAGACCGTCGTCATCGACTCTCTGGACTGGCTCGAGCGGCTGATCTGGATCGAGGTCTGCGAGGACGAGCAGGTAGAGAGCATCGAGAAGATCGGGTACGCCAAAGGCTACGCATTCGCCATCGAGAAGTGGCGGACGGTTCTGGGCGCTCTCGACGCACTCCGCAGCGATCGAGGCATGACGGTGATCGTGCTCGCCCACGCGAAGATCGAGAAGTTCGAGAACCCCGAGACCGTCCCCTACGACCGCTACAGCCCCCGTCTGCACAAACTCGCGTCGGCGCTCGCGCAGGAGTGGGCCGACGAGGTGCTCTTCGCCACCTACAAAGTCCACACCGTCAAGGTGGCCGAGGGCTTCAACCAGGCCAAGCACAACGGCATCGGCACCGGCGAGCGGATCATCCGCACCGTCGAGCGGCCGGCGCACGTCGCCAAGAACCGTCTGGGCCTGCCCGACGAGTTGCCCCTCGATTACCGCATCTACGGCGCGTTCGCCCGCGGCGAGAACCCCTTCGCCGAGGCCCCCACGTCTGCCGCGCCAGCGCCGGCGACCGACGCCACCGCCAACTGATCCGTTCCACATCACCACTCCGCACGCACCTCTGAACAAGGAACCTGACTCATGGCCACGCTGAACAACTTTGATGCAAACCAGGTCGATCCATCCGTGGCGCTCGACCCGCTCCCCGCGGGCAAGTACACCGCCGTCATCTCCGACACGGAGTACAAGCCCACCAAGGCGGGCGGCGGCAAGTACCTGCAGCTGACCTTCCAGGTCATCGACGGTGAGTTCAAGGGCCGGCTCGTCTGGGCCCGCCTCAACCTCGAGAACAAGAGCGAGATGACTGTCAAGATCGCTCGCGGGGAGCTCTCGGCGATCTGCCGGGCCGTGGGTGTCATGCAGCCCAAGGACTCGGTCGAGCTCCACAACGTGCCGCTGGAGATCTCTGTCGGCCTGAAGAAGCGCGACGACAACGGCGAGTTCACCAACGCCATCAAGGGCTACGCCAAGAAGGGCGGCGGCGCTGCACCGCAGCGCCAGACCACCAGCGCCGGCCCGGGGAGCGTGGGGGGGACGCCGCCCTGGAAACGCTGAGTCCATCTGGTCGCGTTCTCGAGCTCCCGTACCCGCCCAGCGTGAATCACATCTGGCGACGGATGGGCTCGAGGACCGTGCTGAGCCGCGAGGGCCGGCGCTACCGCGCAAGCGTGTGCGCCGCCCTCGCGGCGATGCGTGTGGTTCGGATGAACGGGCGGCTGGAGGTGCGTGTCACCGTCTGCCCACCCGACAACCGCCGGCGCGATCTGGACAACGTGCAGAAGGCCTTGCTCGATGCCCTGGCAAAGGGCGGGGCGTACCGCGACGACTCGCAGATCGATCGGCTGGTTGTTGAGCGTGGCCCCGTGACGCCGGGGGGCAAAGTGCTGGTAGAGATCAACCACATCAAACCATGAACCTCAGACCCTATCAATCCGAGTCCATCGCCGCGGTGTACGAGCACCTCCGGGTACGCGACGACAACCCGTGCGTGGTCATTCCGACCGGCGGCGGCAAGACGCCGGTGATCGCGACAATCTGCCGCGACGCCGTGGGCCAATGGGGTGGCCGCGTCGTGCTGTTGGCGCACGTGAAGGAACTGCTCGAGCAGGCGGCAGATAAACTCCGCGTCATCGCGCCCGACGTGCCCCTGGGCATCTACTCGGCGGGTCTGAAGCGCAAGGACCTGGGATACGCCGTCACGGTCGCGGGCATCCAGAGCATTTGGAAGAAGGCGTGTGACCTCGGCCCTGTCGATCTGATCATCGTCGATGAAGCCCACATGGTCCCCGCCGAGGACGACGGGATGTACCGGCAGTTCATCGCCGACGCCAAGGTGGTGAACCCCAACGTGCGGATCATCGGGCTCACCGCGACGCCGTACCGGATGAAGTCGGGATCGATCTGCGCCCCCGAGAACATTCTCAACCACGTCTGCTACGAGGTCGGCGTCCGCGAGCTGATCGTGCAGGGCTTCCTGTCGCCGCTCAAGACCAAGGCGGGCCTTCAGAAGATCAGCACCGACGACCTGCACGTCCGCGCCGGCGAGTTTGTCGCCAGCGAGGTTGAGGACCTCATGGACAAGGAGGGGCTCGTCGAGGGCGCGTGCGCCGAACTCGTCGGGCACACCAAGGACCGCAGTGCCACGCTCATCTTCTCGTCGGGCATCCGGCACGGGCAGCACATCGTCGATGTGCTCAAGGCCAAGCACGGCGTTGAGTGCGGGTTCGTGACCGGCGACACGCCCGACGGCGTCCGCGGTGCCATCCTGAACCGCTTCCGCAAAGGTGACCTCAAGTACCTCTGCAACGTCAACGTGCTGACCACGGGCTTCGATGCGCCGCACATCGATTGTGTGGCGCTGGTGCGTCCGACGATGTCGCCGGGGCTGTATTACCAGATGGTCGGCCGGGGCTTCCGGCTACATCCGGGCAAGGCGGACTGCCTCGTGCTGGACTTTGGCGGCAATGTGCTGCGGCACGGGCCGGTCGATGCCGTCCGGATCGCCACCGATGACCGGGGCGATGGCGAAGCACCGGCCAAGGAGTGCCCGGAGTGCCATGCCCTCATCGCGGCGGGCTACCAGGCATGCCCGCAGTGCGGCCACGTCTTTCCCGAGCCCAACAAACAGAAGCACGAGGCGCAGGCCAGCACCGAGGGGATCCTCAGTGGTCAGACCTCACGCCAAGAACACCAGGTCAGCGAGACGACCTATCACGTCCACTACAAGCGGGGCGATCCCTCCGCGCCACTAACCATGCGTGTCGAATACCGCGTCGGCTTCAACCGTCACTTCCGCGAGTGGGTCTGCTTCGACCACACCGGCTACGCCAGGACGAAGGCCGAGGCCTGGTGGCGGGCTCGCTCCGTCGAGCCGGTCCCGGGCGGAACGGAGGAAGCGGTCGAGCTGGCCAGAGCCGGCGCTGTTGCCTCCACGCAGGCAATCACCGTTGAGAAGAAGGCCAGCGACCAGTTCGAGCGGGTTACGCAGCACGTGCTCGGCCACAAGCCACCACGACTTGATAGCGATGAAGGCCTGCCCGACCGATCGCAGGAACCCGCGGGCATGACGTACGGCATTCCCGACGATTCGATTCCATTTTGAGTAAGGCGAGGCGACATGAAGGACTGCTTCAAATGCCATCACACCAAGCCATTCCGCGAGTTCTATCGACACCCGCGGATGGCGGACGGTCACCTCAACAAGTGCAAGGCGTGTACGAAAACCGATGTGCGGATCAATCGCGCACGCCGCGACGAGCAGTACCTCGCGTACGACCGCGACCGCGCATCCCGTCCCGAGCGCCGCGCAACAAGCACCGCCCGCGTGCGAAAGTACCGCGAGCAGCACCCCGATCGGGACGCCGCGCACCGTGCGGTCGCTCGGGCGCTCCGCGCGGGCCGGCTGGCTAGACCCGAGGGGTGCCCGGGATGCGGCCAGCGCCGCCCTCTTCACGCGCACCACGAGAACTACCGCGAGCCTCTGCGCGTCACATGGCTCTGCGCCAGATGTCACCGGCATCACCACTCTGTCCGGAGCTTCTTCGGGGAGAGAGCGTGAGCAATGGCCCATCCAATCTGCTCGAGGCCGCCCGGTGGTACCGGTCGCGCGGCTACGCGCCCATCCCGGTGCCCGCGGGATCGAAGGTCCCGGTGCTCAAAGGGTGGCAGACGCTGCGCCTGGCGGACGCCGATCTGCCCCTGCACTTCAACGGCACCGGCAACATCGGCCTCCTCGTCGGCGCGCCGAGCGGGTGGCTGGTGGACGTCGATTTGGATTGCGCGGAAGCGGTGGCGCTCGCCGCAGAGTTCTTGCCGGCGACTGGCGCGAAGTCCGGGCGTCCGGGAAAGCCCGTCTCGCACTGGTGGTACATCTGCGAGGGAGCAGTCACCCGCAAGCATCAAGACCCGGTCACACGCAAGATGATCGTCGAACTCCGCAGCACCGGGGCGCAAACGGTCGTCGGCCCGGGTACGCACCCCAGCGGCGAGCCGTACGACCCGCTGGAGGGCGAGCCGACCCCGATCGACCACGCCGAACTCGCGGCGGCGGTCCTGGCGCTGGCCGAGGCCGTCCTCGAGCGTCGCGGGCGCAATGAAACGATCGCTTCCCAGCCATCGCGGTTAGGAAACGATCGTTTCATTGCGCTTCCGCAGGACCACATCGAACGCCGCGCAGCGGCCTACCTCGATCGCATCCCACCGGCGATCTCGGGCTCGGGCGGGCACAGCCAGACCTACGCAGCCGCCACGGCGATGGTGCACGGGTTCGGGCTCGACGCCGAGAGCGCCTTCGGGCTGCTGTGGGACCGCTACAACCAGCGTTGCGAGCCGCCCTGGACGGAGAAGGAACTTCGTCACAAGGTCGGCGACGCCGCGAGCAAGCCCCACGACAAGCCGCTCGGCTGGCTCCGCGATGTTGGGCCTGTTGAGGCCAGCGATGTCGACCTCTCCGGCTTCAGCCCCGAGCGCCGCCGCAGCGATACAGAACGCCCGTCATCCGAGCGCGTGCCCGACCCCGGCCCGTTCCCCGAGCACCTGCTGCGCGTCCCCGGCCTGATCGAGCAGGTCGTCGCGTACAACCTGGCGACCGCGACGCGCCCGCAGCCCGTGCTTGCGCTGGCCGCCGGGATCTGCCTTCAGGCCGTGCTCGGGGGCCGCAAGGTCCGCGACGAGCGCGGCAACCGCACGAACCTCTACTGCGTGGGGGTCGCTCCCTCGGGCGCTGGCAAGGACCACGCACGCAAGGTGAACAAGAACGCCCTCTTCGCCGCCGACATGGTCGAGCACGAAGGCAACGAGGACCTGGCGTCGGACGCCGGGCTCGTCACGGCTGTCGAAACCGAGCCGGCGATCCTGTTCCAGATCGATGAGTTCGGCCGTTTCCTCCGCACCATCGGCGATCCCAAGAAGGCCCCGCACCTGTTCAACGTGCTCACGGCGCTGATGAAGCTCTACTCAAGCGCCGACACCATCTTTCGCGGCAAGGCCTACGCCGACTCGAAGCGCAACAAGGTCGTTGACCAGCCGTGCGTCAGCGTCTACGGCACAACCGTTCCGGAGCATTTCTACGAGTCCCTCACCGCCGACAGCCTGAGCGACGGGTTCATCGCTCGGCTCCTGGTGTTCGAGGCGACCACGACGCCGGCGCGGCAGCGCGTCAAGGCGCGACCCGTTCCCGACGCGATCAGGCAGGCCGCCGCGTGGTGGGGATCGTTCAAGCCCGGCGGCAACCTCGCCGCCGAGCACCCAGAGCCGCTGATCGTCGAGGCCACGCCGGAGGCCGGCGCGTTGTTCGATGCGCTCGCGGCGACGGTGGACATGCAACTCGGCAAGCCCGACCAAGCCGGACGGTCGCTGTGGGCCCGGGCCGAGGAGAAGGCGTGCCGCCTGGCCTTGGTGTATGCGTGCTCCGCCAACGCCCAGAAGCCCGTGATCGATGCGGACGCGGCCCGCTGGGCCTGCGACCTGTCGGAGTACCTGACCCGGCGCATGCTCTACATCGCCCACGAGTGGGTCGCCGACGGCGTGTTCGACGCCCGGCAGAAGCGGGTGCTCCGCATCGTGCGCCAGGCGGATGGAAAGATCTCCCGCAGTGAACTATGCCGAAAGACGCAGTGGCTGACCCAGCGGGAGCGGCAAGAAGTCATCGATAACCTCTTGGAAACAGGGCAGATCGAGCAGGTCACCGAGGAGACGGCAACCAGGCCAAGGGTGGTGTATGCGCTGGCCTGAACCAGATCATTCAATCATTCATCTAATCTCCGCGCGCGCCCACGCGGGTCGCGCCCGCGGGAGAAGGGGAGGTATTGAAAGATTGAAATATCTCTCTTTTTTAGAATTATCTTCCGACTCCAGCCCCGCTGCTCCCGCGGGCGGACTCATGGTGGCGGCGTTCGCCCGCGGGAACACGATCGTTCTTCTCGACCGGACGGGCCGGCGCATCGCGGCCGTTGACGCTCGCAGCCTTGGGCCGCTCGACGCAGCCACAGAGGTGTGTCTGCATTGGAACGAAGCCACCGTCCGCATGACGGAGCGGATGTCCCGCTATGTGCGGCAGGCGCGTGATCCGTGGTCGCTTCGGGCGGCATCGCTCGCCTCGTCGTTCAACAGGCGTCGGTACGACCACAAGCCCCTTGGCGGACGGACTCGCTTCGAGAAGTACAAGTCGCGGGATTGGGAGGCGGCCTCCCACCGGCTGATGGAGCAGATCACGAACAAGCACCGCGTCAGAATGAGGTCGGGATGGCAGCGATGGTCGTACACGGTCAGCAACAACCAAGCCAAGCGAGCAGTGGCCTATGAGCGTCGTCGGGAAGATCTCCGCAAAGCAGGTGATGGCGATGGTGGAACGCCAGCAGTTCCGCTGCGCGATCAGCGGTCGGGAGTTGACGCCCGAGACGGCATCTCTGGATCACATCACTCCGTTGTCGCGGGAGGGCAAGCATGAACTCGGAAACGTCTGGGCGGTCGACCATCAGATCAACACCGCTAAGGGGACGCTTTCGGTCGACGAGTTCGTGGCGATGTGCCGCGACGTTGTGCGGCACCAGGAGGCCGTTCGGGGGAGCCTTACACCCTCCGAGTCCGAAGGGGGGGAGGTGTAATAGGTACTCCGCCGGGGGGGACCGGTCTTGAAACGCCTACGGGAACAGCCGCGCTTGGCGACAGAGTTTGTTTCTCTTGTCCGAGCGCGGGGCGGCCAGGTGGCGGGGTTGGTAGACCCGCCCGTCAGGAACGCGACGTGGGCCAACGTGGGCGGACCCGTGGCCAACGGGCGGGGCCCGTAGCGGGCCAGGAACGAGCGCTGTTCTGCCGCCCAACGGACGGGCCCGACTGCCCGATCGATCCAGCCAACCCCGCCCAACCAGCGATCGACCGATCCCCACCCCCACTGGACCCGCCGCATGTGCGGCGGGCCACCACGACGCCCCATGCGCCGCGCTGGCGCTCATGACGGAGATCGCTGTGAACATCGAGACGCTTCCCATCGACGCGGTCCACGAATACGACCGCAACCCCCGCACCATCAACGACGCCGCCATCGATGCGGTGGCCAAGTCGATCCAGACCTTCGGCTTCAAGGTGCCGATCTTGATCGACGCCGACGGGGTGATCATCGCCGGTCACACGCGGCTCCGCGCCGCCCGGAAGCTCGGCCTCAAGGAGGTGCCGGTCATCCGCGCCACGGATCTGACGCCCGATCAGGTCAAGGCGCTGCGCATCGCCGACAACAAGGTCGCATCGCTCACGACCTGGGACATGGAACTGCTGCCCATTGAACTGGCCGACCTTCAGGGCGTCGACTTCGATCTGTCGCTCCTGGGCTTCAGCGCCGAGGACCTGAGCGCCATCATGGCTCCGGCCGGAACCGAGGGACTCACCGACCCCGACGATGTGCCCGGGCCGCCCGACGCCGCGACGACGGTGCCCGGCGACATCTGGGTGCTGGGCAACCACCGGCTCATGTGCGGCGACTCGTCGAAGCCCGATGATCTTGACCGTCTGCTCGATGGCCAGCCGATTCACCTCGTGAACACGGATCCGTCGTGAACAGCCTCCTGCAAAGATGAGTTTGTCCGGCTCGGGATCGTTCAGCGACCACGTGCGCGCCACTGTCAGAAGAGCCCTAATGCAACCGCCGTTGCGTCAAGCATGTCCAGTACCCCATCGCCGTTGACATCCGCGCGCATATCTCCGGCAAGATACCAGTTCAGGAACTGGAAGTAATCCTGCGAGTTCAGTTGGTCGTCTGCCACCGCGTCGAAGCACTGGGTCTCGGGGAGGAGGCCGGAGGGTTCGCCGACCTCCACGTTCCCCGCGGCGTCCACGCCGACCAGCAGCAGCCGGTAGCGATTGAACGCGCTGCCTGCAAACTGCAGCTCCGAGTCCTCCGGGCCGCCGGTCGCAACAGGCTCAAACGGGCCATCGTTGAGGGAGGCGTAGAGGGTCACACGCTCGAGCAACGATCCCTCGCCCGGCTGCGCAACAGACGCCCAGGGCACGCGGACGGTTGTGGCCGAAGATGGTGCGACCGAGCCGATCGCCGTCTCCGGAGGCGTGTTGTCGATGGTGTTGAAGACCACCGGCGTGTCGATCGGGTCGTTGAGGTCGAACACGATCCGAGCCTGCGCATCAATGCGTGTCCCGGTCGGCAGCCCGGACCGGGCCCGGACGCGATAGGCGATCCACCCCTCGCCAAGCGGCGGGGCCGTGTTGGGCGGAAGGATCCCGGCGAACGGATCATCGGGAAGCGCAAGCGTCTGCGGATCTACCGCCGCCCAATAGCAGGACACCAGACCGGATGCCGGGTCGCACTCCAGCGTCACATCCGCATACACGCCGCGGGTGGATCGGAGGTCGAGCCGCTGGGTCCACGTCGATCGCCCCGCGGGGATGGGATACGCCTCATCTCCGAGGCCGAAGGCGACAAACTCCAGGGTCTGCGGGTCCAATGACGGGTCGAGCAACTGGCCGACGGCGATCTCGTGCGCAGGAGCCGTCGCCGAGTCGAGGTTCTCGAACCGGATGGTGTAGAGCAACATGCCCTCGCCGGTGATCCAGTTTTCGATGCCAACACCTGCCGGGCCGATGATGTCGTTGGGATCCATGGAGCCGACGGCCGTCACAGCGACTTGCGCGAGATACTGTTCCGTGAGTGATGGCATTCGTGCGAGCGCCAATGAGAGATCGACAGGGCCGCTCGCGACGATATCTATCAGACTGCCGGTCACGGGATCGATCACGAACAGCCAGTTGGCGCCAATTTCGCGCTGTAGCTCTACCCAGTCGGCGATGTCGCCCGTGATCAGCTTTGTCCAGATCTGCTGAAGAGCCGGGTCGGAGCTTTGCGAGAGTCTCGCAAGCCACGGAAGAACCGCACTATGCAAGCACGCAGGCGTGCTACATGCACTGTCTGACAATGCAATATTCACGATGTTGCCATCGGCTGGATTCAGCGGATTGCTATCAAAGAGGCTTCCACCTATGAAAAGACACTGTGCCGCTCGACATTGAAACGGAGCCCATAAGTTCTGAGATGGAATGTTTGCCGACATGATCAAGGGCAACGTGCCTTGATTGCTCAGTTGAGCATACAAGTTCATGTTGTTCAGAACGTGTGTACCGTTGCTGTGGCCGATGCCAACAATATCAGATGCCGTCACACCCAGTTGATTCATCCGCACAAGTATTTCCTGTGCCACCTCAAAATTGCGAGACACAATATCGATCTGTCGCAGTTCGGCCTGCGAAGCGCCGTTGTTGCGGGCGTGGTCAACAAGAAATGGGGGTTGGCCATAGCCGTTATATGTTGCCAAGTAAATCTGAGCAGTAGCCCCCAGCGGCGAGTCCCGGATCGCCATGACCTGATCTGCCACCGTATCAAAGTTGTTGCAGTTTGGCGGGGCCCCTGGGCCACACCATCCCGGCACAATGAGGAACTTCCGCCCCGGCACTGAGCCTGCCGGTCCAGCGATCTGCGTAACCGATACGTTGAGGTCGTCTGGAGGCAAGCCAGGCCCCCGATACACCAGTAAACCTTGTTCATACTCAAAGCTCGACCAAAGAGCGGCCAAAGCGAGTTCGTGCGCAGGCGCCCCCGCCGGTTCTGCGCCGGATAGTCGATTTTCGTAGGAACGGAGTATGCGAAGCACACTCGCCCAGTCTTCGCCGGCAATATCTCGAATCCGTGCAACGGCGTTCGCCCATTGCCCCGCAGGCATGCTGTCTGGATTGTTCTCGCTGGCATAGTACTGCCAATCGAACAACTGATCCGCGTAGTCCTTCTTGGTCACGGTGTACGTCACCGTTCCGGGCTGCGTTTGCCGCTGCATAGACGAAACTCCCCCGCCTTGCTCGCCAGGGAGCATCACGTCGATGCTGCCCGAGCGTCCGCGCGCGATAATCTCCCGCCGGAAACCGTTCGTCCCGCGAATGGTGAAGACCGGGGCGGGCAGGTCCTCATACCCGCGGTTGTCGTATTCGAGCGAAAGCACGTAGTTCCGGTCGATCAGGACAACCGGCGGGGCGCTGAGCCTCGCGACAAGCCCGCCCGCGGGGAGCTGCGGCGCGTGTACGACGGCGATCGGCGATGGGAACTCGAACATATCGTTGGTTGCCAAGTCCCAGACGATCAGTTGGTAGGCCCCCGGGGAGGCGGAACGGAGGTCAAAGGTCGTCGCAGCGCGCGTCGAGTCCTGCACGACTACCGGCGCTGCGACGTACGCGGGAGCTTCGGGATCGCCCCAGGGTCGCAGGGCAAAGGCGGTGGTGCCGGGGCGGAAGCCCCCCCCACTGACTTGCAATGTGGTGCTTGCCACATTGCCCAGCGTGCTCCGATCGATCGAGAAGACCGCGAGCGGGAGCGGGGCGATCGTGAGCGAGCAGATCGCCTCCTGCGAGTTTGTTGATCTGGCCCGCACCAGCAGAAACCACGGCAGCGGCGACGACTCCGCAGGGATGTTGAGCGACTGGCTCGGGGCCGCGGCGGGGAGTGACGAGAAGGCGGCATCCGCGGGCGTGATCGCGGGGGAAGTGCCGGCGAACAGGTCGATGACGCCGTCGATCGCGCCCAGGGACGATACAACTGCGGCCCGCAGCGTCGTCGCGCCGGCGGGCCGTTCGATCGCGAAGAGCGCCTGCTGCCCCGGCGCAAGCACGAACGCGGCCGGGTTGAGCGGGCCGGCCGCGGCGGGCGCGACGGTGGCCTCGCCGATCGCGAGCCGGTTATTTGCGTGGTTCGGGTCGGCAGACTGGGCGGCGAGGACGGCAAAGACGGTGAACTCGCCGGGGGCGAGGTTGCCCGGGGCGATGAACACGAGCGGGATCACTATCGAGGCCCCTGCCTCCAGGTCGAGCGCGATGGACTGCGCGGCGAGGAGTTGATCCGCCGGCGATGGCGTCGCACCCCTGCCCAGGCGCAGGGCAAGCGTCAACTGCCCGGCAAACGGTGAGGGGCCGGCGTTGCGGACCTGCACCGATGCCTCGATCTGGTCCCCGGGCATGATCTCGGAGGAGGAAACCAAGCCCTCGACAACGAGAAGGTCTGATTGGCCGGGGGGGAGGGAGTTCGGGCAACCCCACTTCGCAATGAACGACGAGGGAACGCCGCCCGCGGTGGTGAAACTGCCCCCCGCGTACAAGGC
>ENA-ORBV01014257-ORBV01014257.1-microbial-mat-metagenome-genome-assembly--contig:-NODE-14257-length-11923-cov-5.026422_pt1 | contig 11923 bp, 10 predicted proteins | sample MGYA00237777_ERZ505514 | MGnify/ENA primary metagenome ERZ505514 (study PRJEB26160, sample SAMN06269048) | microbial mat metagenome | isolation source: Oligotrophic lake microbial mat | place... | reverse complement strand
ATTCCGACGATGGCCTTGGCGGCGGCGGCTTTGGGGGCCGTCCGGGAGCCAACGCTAACCGGATGCCGGGCGCGGGTCCGCAGATCACTGAGCGCGACTTGATGGGCTGCGAGATTCGGGCCAACCTGGCCGGCTACCGTTCGGATGTGATCAGCCTGTCGGGCCGGCGGACGCTGGACAACCCGAGCATCGGCATCATCATCCTGCACCGGCGCGCCAATGTCGAAGGCTTTACGACGAGTGGCACGTCGCTGATGGCGCCGAAGGATGCGAAGAAGGCGCTCGAGAAGGCGATGAAGTTTGCAAAGGCAAAGAAGCCGGCCGAAGCCCAGAAAGAGTTGGAGGGCGCGGTGGCTCTTTATCCCAAGTATGCCGAAGCGTGGTACGAACTGGGCATCTTACGGGAGCGCCAGAATCAGGCGGCGGAGGCTTCCGAGGCCTACGCCAAGTCAGTGGAGGCGGACGCCAAGTACATTAAGCCTTATTTGCAAATGGCCGGCTTGTATGCCCGCGAAAATAAGTGGAAGGAAGTATCCGAAACCTCGGCCCGCGCCATTAAGCTGAACCCCTACGACTTCCCCATGGCCTACTTCTACCACTCGGTGGCGAGCATCAATTTGCAGGATCTCGAAGGCGCCGAGAAGTCCGCGCGCGAGGGGATGAAGCTCGATAACCAAAAGCGCTTGCCGAAGTTGGCGCATGTGCTGGGCGTGGTGCTGGCGCAGAAACAGGACTTTTCGGGTGCGGCGGACAACATGAAGCTGTACCTGAAGATGGCGCCGAACGCTTCGGACGTGGAAACGGTTCGCAAGCAGTTGGCGGAGGTGGAAGGGAATTTGGCGCAAGCCGGAGGTCCGAAGGCCGCGCAACAGCAGTAGTAGGCGCCGGCGCGGGTAGTGTTAGTCTGTCAGGTGGGAGGTTCGTATGAATCGAAGAACTGCTATCGCGCTTTCGGGCGGAGTGCTGGCTGGTTTCGCACTCGCGCAACCAGGAGCGCCACCGAAGACGCATCTGAAAGTCGGCGACATGGCGCCCGACTTCACTTTGGCCACGATCGCGAACAAGCCGGTTTCGCTCAAAGACTTCAAGGGACAAAAAGGCGTGGTGCTAGCCTTTTTCCCCGCCGCCTTCACCGGTGGTTGAACGAAGGAAATGACCGCGTACCAGGCTGGTATCGCAAAATTTAAAGATTTGGGCTATGAGGTAATTGGCGTGTCGACAGACAATACGCCGAGCCTTAAGTATTGGGCCGATAACGTCATTCATCCGGAATTCACCTTCGCGAGCGATTTCGCCACGCGCAAGGCGGCCAAGGACTATGGGGTGCTGATGCCCGATCGCGGGATCGCCAACCGGGCGACCTTCGTGATCGACGTTGACGGCAAGATTGACCACATTGAGGAAGGCAATGCCGCCGTCGACATCAACGGCGCGCTGACTGCCTGTTCGCGCAAAAAACACTAAGCTGACGTTTACGCAAGAAGGCCCCAGGGAGCGATCCCTGGGGCCTTGTAGGCGTGCGTGCGGTCGAATTCCAGCCGAATCACTTCAAAGCCATCCGGCAGACGGTGTGCCAAAATCCAGCGGGACACGAACCACGAACGGACGTTCCAGCCTCTGGCGGCGGGCCTCGTCCCGCACGGCAACCGCATTGGGTGCGTGGGCGATCAGCGTGCCGCCATCCACGGCCATCCACTGCCCGATGTACTCATGACCATGTTCCCTCATCCAGAAGTGTTCGGCTTGCCGGTGATCAAACTCGGTCGCGTCCACAGCCAGGCTGTCGTCAATCGTGACCATCACATGCTGAAACTCCGTCAATTGCAACGGTTGTAGTGGGCGTAAAACTCCCCCTTCAAATACCGCTTCCAGATGCCGTACCATATCTGAATTTTAGCCGATCTGCTAACTGGTGCCCATCATCCCTCACCCGAAGTAAGCTCAAGCCCGCGGCACCTTCGCCGAAGAGACTCGTGTGGAGCAGTTATCGCGAGTCGCCGAACGCATCCTTGAAACCGCTCGCCTCACCCCCGGCGCTGACTGGACCGTGCTCATCACCCACGCCGGACAAACCCAAATGCTCTCCGCCAACGACTGGCCCTTGGACGCCTTACTCGCTGAACGTGGCGCCGCGATGGCCTTCCGGGTGACCCACCGAACCGGCGCGGTTATCGTCGAAGGCCGCAGCCTCCGCGATCGCTGCCGGCTCGAGTCGGTTAAGGCTTTTCCGCAATTTCGCACTCCCGCAGAAAGCCCGCGGCTTCTTCGGGCGCCGTGGGGTTGATGTAGATCCCCGTTGACCATTCAAAACCCGCCACCCGCACCACGCGCGGAATCACCTCAATGTGCCAGTGATAGTGCTCCATCGGCCCTTCCCGCACCGGCGAGGTGTGAATCACGAAGTTGTAGGCCGGCTGCTCCAGCGTCCCATTCAGGCGCTGCAACACTTGCTTCATCGCCGCCGCTAACTGCCGCACTTCCGCGTCCGTCACCGCCTCAAAGTGCGACATATGGCGTCGCGGGACGACCCAGGTTTCAAAAGGAAAGCGCGAAGCATAAGGCGCAAAGGACACGAAACTATCGTTGCTCCACACGATGCGCGATTGCGTCTCGATCTCCTGCTTCAGCATGTCGCAATAAATGCAGCGCTGGCGGTAATCGAAGTAGCGCAGGCTGCCGGCGAGCTCTTCTTCGGTAAAGCGCGGTATCACGGGCAAGGCGATCAACTGCGAGTGCGAATGACGGATGGTCGCGCCGGCGCTTTCGCCGTGGTTCTTGAACATCACCATGTAGCGCAAGCGGAAGTCGCGTTTCAGGTCGTTGACGCGGTCGCGGAAGGCCCAGAAGAGGTCGGCGATGCGGGCCTCGGGCAGGTTGGCCAAGTCGACGGCGGGGTCCGGTGTCTCAATGATCACCTCATGCGCCCCAATGCCGGACATACGGTCGTACATGCCTTCGCCCTGGTGCTCGATCACGCCTTCCACCCGCAGGGCCGGGTAGCGATTGGGCACTACCCGCAGGCTCCAGGCGCCGTTCTCGCCATGGTGGTACGCCAGCAATTGCGGCCCGGCTTGCGCCTCCTGGCCGGGCACAAACGGCGATGGCGGGGCAGCGGTGCGGGCCGCCTCGGTGGCGAAAGCCTGCGGCCGCCGCGCGCGTTCGGTGGAGATGATCACCCAACGGGCGGTGATGGGGTCTTTACGGAATTCCTGCAAGCTGCGATTATAACGTGGCTCAGGACAACGAGTGCTCGCTATGGAGCACCGGGAAGATATCGCGCTGATGCTCCAGCAACGGCCGGTTGCGAATCCGCGGACGGAAGATGACGCTCACCAGGTCGAAGCGCACGCGGTCCCACGGTACCTCGCTCCGCCGGGCAAACTCGCGCGCCACCCGGAACAGGGTACGCCGCTTGTCCTCGTCGAGCGCGCGGTCGGGCGAGCCGAACCCATCGCTCTGCCGGCTCTTCACCTCTACCACCACCAGCCGGTCCCCATGCCAGGCGATCAGGTCGAGCTCGCCGTGGCCACCGCGCGGGGTGAAGTTCCGCGCCACTACCCGGTAGCCTTGCCGCTGCAGATAGCGATGTGCCAAATCCTCGGCGCGGCGGCCGAGCGAGCGGCTGCGCGGCGTCAACTTCAGCAGCCTTACCTGGTGTCGAACCCAGTCGACGATGCGGAGAAAAACGAATAGAGTAAACACTTCACTAATAAGTGGATTTCGCGGGGTAAAATTCTCATTTATTTTTAGAAAATTTCATTTGGGTGTAGTACTTTGCGACAACTGCGATCCTCAAGCGCGAAATACGGTTGGAAAAACCCCTTTGCCGGCCTGACCGCCCCGCTTTGTCAACAGAATTCCATCGATTTTTCTGGTCGAAAAAATAAATGAGAATTTTCGGCCGCTCAACCCACTTAGTAGTAGGGCGCGAGTTTCGAAACGCCCCAGGAAAGGTTGATCCATGGCAAAAACCCTTGAGGCAAAAGAGCAGCAAGTCCTCAAAATCTTTAGCGACGACTACGTTTTTCGCATTCCCAGCTACCAGCGGCCTTATTCTTGGAAGGCTGAGCAAGCCCAGAGTCTATTGGACGACCTGCTCAGTTCTCTCACCACGGCTGGCGGTTCCGTTGAGCAGATGCCTCCGTACTTTCTGGGCAGCATCGTCCTCATTAAGAGCGATGCCGGGCCGGACGCCGAAGTGTTGGATGGCCAGCAACGCCTGACGACGTTAACCATTCTCTTAGCCGCCATCCGGGCTAACGTCGATGAGAAAACGGCAGCGGACATCACCCCGCTCCTTTACGAAAAGGGCGCCTCGATTCGCGGCACGCGCGACCGTTTCCGCCTCACGCTTCGGGAGCGGGACACCGCCTTCTTCCAGACCTACATTCAGCGAGAAGACGGGTTTTCGGCGTTGTTAAAGCTTGAGGACCAGTTGCCCGACAGCCAGGCGAACGTCCGTGACAACGCGAGACTTTACCAGCACCGGCTGGCGACGCTGCCGGAGAAAGACCGCGTCCGGCTCGCGGAGTTCCTTAACACCCGTTGTTACCTCGTTGTCGTAGCCACCCCGGACTTCGATGCGGCCTATCGAATCTTCTCCGTTTTGAACAGCCGGGGCCTCCCCCTCCACCCGACCGACATCTTGAAGGCCGACATTCTCGGTGCTATTCCCGTCGCCGAACGTGAGGCCTACACGAAGAAATGGGAAGACTCCGAAGTCGATCTAGGCCGCGAAGCTTTCAACGAACTGTTCAGCCACATCCGGATGGTCTATCGGCGGGCGAAGTCTCAGGGGACTTTACTCAAAGAGTTCAAAGACCACGTGACGGAGTTAGCTGAACCGACGCGCTTAATTGACTGCGTGCTCCTTCCGATGGCGCAAGCCTTCGGAGAGATTCGAGAAGAGGCCTATCTGAGCACCACCGGGGAAAGGCTGGTGAACGAACATCTGAAATGGCTAAACCAGTTGGACTTCACCGATTGGATTCCGCCTGCCCTGGCCTTCACCATCCGGCATCGAAATGACGGCGCCGCCATGGCCACGTTTTTTCGTGAACTCGAACGGCTGGCCTTTGGCTTAGCCATCCAACGGGCCGGCATTAACGACCGTATCGAGCGGTTTTCCCGCCTCACCAAAGCCATTGACCTTAAGGCTGATCTATCCGCCCCCGACTCTCCCCTCGAACTGACGCCTAGCGAGCAAACGGAGATCTCCCAACACCTGGCAGGCGATTTCTACCAGAGCTTCAACGCCACCACCCGCCGTAGCATCCTCTTGCGCCTCGACAGTCTGCTGAGCAGTGGCGAAGCCAAATATATCTATTCCAAGATTTCGGTGGAGCACGTGCTGCCACAGACGCCCACCGGAGACATGTGGCGCCAATGGTTTCCCGAGCCCGAACTCCGGGCGCAATGGGTGCACAAACTCGGCAACCTTGCCCTTCTAAGCCACCGAAAAAACAGCTCTGCCTCCAATTATGAATTTGACAAAAAGAAAGAGACCTATTTCAGCAGCAGCGAAGCTTGCCCTTTTGTTCTCACGACCCAGGTCCTCCAGCAAACAGTCTGGACACCGGAAGTGATCGCCGACCGGCAGCGTCACCTCCTTGGTGTCCTCGAGAAACACTGGCGATTGGCGAAGCCGGAGTTGGCAGCCGCCACCGCCGGCTAGCCCAGCGGCAGGCAACGCACTTCAACTCCGCGGGAAGTGTGTTATCAAAGCGTAGTGGTTTGTCTGTTGCCCAATTCCCTGTCGGCTGAACGGCCAAGCGATTGGCGGCTGTAGGCGAGTGCCCGGCGACAGACACTACTATGTTTTGGCCCACATCGCCTTTAGCGCGATCGTCCTCCTTGTCACCCTTCCCGGCGGCAATCTGGCGCTTGCGGTTTACGCGCTGAGCTTCTGGCACTACTACCTCTACTGGCTCGCTTTCCGTTACCGCGCGATCCCCCTCGCCGAATTCCGTCGCCACGCGGTCCTTGCCAAAACCGTCGCCCTCCTCGCCTTCGCCAGCGTCTATCTGGTGGCTCCGCTCCACTGGCTTTCGCTCACCGTCGTCGCCGGTGGCTTCCTGCTCAACATCCTCGCCGTCCGCGTGCTCGGTTCCGACCGCACCTACTTCGGCCATGAGCTGGCCGGACTGCCCCACCGGAAGATCACAGCCTTCCCTTACTCCTGGACCTCGCATCCCATGCTCTTCGGTAACATGGCGGCCTTCGGCGGCGCGCTCCTCAATGCCGACTTCCGTCAGTACTGGTGGCCGCTCGCCGCCGCGCACGTGGCGCTGAACTTCGGCGTGCTGATCATGGAGATCACCCTGCGGCCGCGGCGCACCGGTAAGTGCGCGCCATCCATCGGCGCACTACTCACCGCGATCGGAGCGGCCGTAGGCGGCGTCGGGGCCGGACCAACCGGGGCAATTCTTGGCGCATTACTAACGATTTACGCGTTTGTAATCTGGCTGCGCTATTCTGCGCTTGCGGACCGTAATATCAAGAATCTATGAACAACGCCATCCCGTTCTCGAACGATGAGACCCGAAGTGAAGGTAGTAAGCTGTTCCCCGCTACCCTCGGCCGGTTTGACGACCCAGACGCCCGCGCCACTATGAACTCGCTCGTCGCCTGGGTGGAAGACACTTACCGCGAAGACCTGTTGAAGCGGCCCTCCAAGCACGTTTACGTCCGCACCCTGCCCGAGGCGGTCATCCAAAAAATCGACCAGCTCCGGCAACATGCCATCGTCCATCAGGCCATGCTGCGCCACTTTGACGCCACTCACGTCATTACGCCCATGCAGCACACCGACGAACTCTACATTTCGCACTACAACAAGGACTTCGGCGGCGACCAGGGCCTCTACAGCAAGCACTACGATGGCAACCTGCGCTTCCTGCCCTTCGGCGTGGTCGTGCGCTCGTTGATCTATCTACAGTCCGACGCCACCTACACCGTAGTCTTTGGCGACAGCCAGGTGCGCAAGGCCTTCGCCACCTATGACTTTGGCCTCCTTGATTTCCACCGCGAGCTGCACTGGGTAGAGGGCGAATACAACCCCGACGACAAGCAGCGCATCCTGCTCAAGTGCAACTACCTCATCGCCCCGCGCAACGCGGGCTGGCTTGCTCGCGCCACGCTCGGTGCCAACACCGCGGTTTTCTTCGTCGTGAAGGCGGCTATGGAATACTCCAAAAGCCCCCAGAACCCGGCCCAGATCTTCGTCGGGTTACTGTGCAACGTTTTCCGGGTGATGAACAACGTCCATCCCTTGGTGCCCCTGGCCTTTATCGCCCTGGTCTTCGCCGCCGCCATCTGGGGACTCCGCCAGCTATTCACCTAAGCAGCGGGTTGGCCCACCGCCACGGGTTGGATTGCTTTGGCCAGCCTAACCCGTCGCTTACGCGAACGAGCTCAGGCGATTGCGTTCGAGTCACAGCACCAGGTGAAGGGCCGATAGGAACCGCCTATCCCAACGATAAGTGCCAAATTGCGACTATTCCCCTTACACTGAGAGCGGAACGGACTCCCCCGTTCTCATCAAGGAGAATTGAATGAAGAAAAACCTGAAGTCGCTGCTTATCGCCATCGCGGGCGTCGCAGTACCTTTCTTGTTAACCAACGTTGCCCAGGCGCAACAGCCGAAGCCCAACCAGTTCTGGTGGCCCGAAAAACTCGATCTTTCCCCTCTCCGGCAGAATTCCGCCGAATCGAACCCCCTAGGCAAGGACTTCAACTACCCGAAGGCCTTCGCCACGCTCGACCTCAAAGTCGTGAAGCAGGATATTCAGAAAGTCCTCACCACTTCGCAGGATTGGTGGCCCGCCGACTATGGCAACTATGGCCCTTTCTTCATCCGCATGGCCTGGCATAGCGCCGGTACCTACCGCACCGCGGACGGACGCGGCGGCGCCGAAGGTGGCCAACAGCGCTTCGACCCCCTCAATAGCTGGCCCGACAACGGCAACCTCGACAAGGCCCGCCGCCTGCTCTGGCCCGTGAAGCAGAAGTATGGCCAAAAGCTCTCCTGGGCCGACCTGATGGTTCTCGCCGGTAACGTTTCCATGGAGTCGATGGGCTTCAAGTCCTTCGGCTTCGCCGGTGGCCGCGCCGACGACTGGGAGCCGGAACTCGTCTACTGGGGCCCCGAAAAGAAGTTCCTCGACGACCAGCGCTACAGTGGCGACCGCAAGCTGGCCAAGCCCCTCGCCGCCGTGCAGATGGGCCTCATCTATGTGAACCCTGAAGGCCCCAACGGCAACCCCGATCCCCTCGCCGCCGCCCGCGACATTCGCGAAACCTTCGGCCGTATGGCTATGAACGACGAAGAGACCCTCGCGCTGATCGCCGGCGGACACACCTTTGGCAAGGCTCACGGCGCACGCGACCCCAAGTGCCTAGGACCGGAACCCGCCGTCGCTGGCGTCGAGAAGCAAGGCCTCGGCTGGGAGAATAACTGTGGCTCCGGCAAGGGCAAGGACACGCTTACCAGCGGCCTCGAAGGCGCCTGGACGACTACGCCCACCAAATGGTCAAACAACTACCTCGACAACCTCTTCGCCTACGAATGGGTAAAGACCAAGAGCCCCGCCGGCGCCACCCAATGGATTCCCGCCGACAACCAGGCCGCCAACGCCGTCCCGGACGCGCATGACCCTTCGCAGCGCCACGCGCCCATCATGTTCACCACCGACGTGGCCCTCAAAATGGACCCCAGCTATCGCACCATCGCCATGCGCTTCCGCGAGCATCCCGAAGAGTTTCAACTTGCCTTCGCCAAGGCCTGGTTCAAGCTCACGCACCGCGACATGGGTCCGCTCGCTCGCTACGTCGGGTCCGAGGTGCCGCGCGAAGCTCAGATCTGGCAGGATCCGCTCCCGCGCGTCGCCCACAAGCTGGTCGATGCGAAGGACATCGCTTCGCTGAAGGCCAAGCTCCTCGCCTCTGGCCTCACTATCCCCGAACTCGTCCGCACCGCTTGGGCCTCGGCCGCTTCCTTCCGCGGTACTGACCAGCGCGGTGGTGCCAATGGCGCTCGCCTGCGCCTGGCTCCGCAGAAGGATTGGGCCGTCAACCAGCCGGCTGAACTCGCCAAGGTCCTACCGCGCCTCGAGACCATCCAGCAGGACTTCAACCGCACCGCTTCCGGTGGCAAGAAGATCTCGCTGGCCGACCTGATCGTCCTGGGTGGCAGCGCCGCCATCGAGCAGGCCGCCAAGAGTGCCGGCCAGACGGTCCAAGTCCCCTTCGCCCCCGGCCGCGCCGACGCGACTGAAGCGCAGACCGATGCCAAGTCGTTCGCCGCTCTCGAACCCGCCGCCGACGCTTTCCGCAACTACTACGGCAAAGAAGCCAGCCTGCCGCCGGCGGAGATGCTGGTGGACCGGGCCAAGTTGCTGACGCTGACGGTTCCCGAAATGTCGGTGCTGCTCGGCGGCCTGCGCGCCTTGAACGCCAATGCCGGACAAGCCGCCTACGGCGTCCTGACGGCTCGCCCGGGCACCCTGACCAACGACTTCTTCGTGAACCTGCTCGACATGTCCACGAAGTGGGCGAAGTCTTCCACCGCGGAAGGCCTCTACGAAGGGCTCGACCGGAAAACCGGTCAAGCGAAGTGGACCGCCACGCCTGTCGACCTGGTCTTCGGCTCGAACTCTGAGCTGCGCACCATCGCCGAGGTCTACGCTTCCACGGACGGCAAAGACAAGTTCGTGAAAGACTTCGTCAAGACCTGGGCCAAGGTGATGAACCTCGACCGCTTCGACCTCCGCTAACCGGGTGCGGCCGGTCATCGGGGCCGGCCGCTTCGCGTCGTTGACATCAGGCGACAGTTGCCCTGACTAGCGTTTCCCGAGTATCCTCCAAGATTAATGGCAAAAACGAAAACGACCCCGCTGCCCTCCACCCCCCTCAGTACCAATAAGCACCTTCTGCGCTGGGTGGAGAAGATGGCCCGGTTAACCAAACCCGCCCGGATTCATTGGGTAAGCGGCTCAGAAGAAGAGAACCAACTCCTGCTCGACCAGATGGTGGACTCGGGCACACTTACCAAGCTGAATGAGGACCTGTGGCCCGGCTGCTATTACGCGCGCTCCGATGCCGGCGATGTTGCCCGCGTTGAGGACCGTACCTACATCTGCTCGCTCTCCAAAGACAACGCCGGCCCCACCAACAACTGGGAGGACCCGTTCAAGATGCGCCGCCGCCTGAAGGAGCTCTTCCATGGCTCGATGCAGGGCCGCACCATGTACGTGCTCGGCTTCAGCATGGGCCCGGTGGAGTCGCCCATGTCGCGCATCGGCGTCCAACTGACTGACTCGCCCTACGTCGTCGTCAACATGCGCATCATGGCTCGCATCGGCACGCGCGTTTTCGAAGAGATCGACAAGGGCGAAAAGCGCGTGGTGCCCTGCATGCACTCCGTGGGCATGCCGCTCACCCGGGGCGTGAAGGATGTCACCTGGCCCTGCAATCCCGAAAAGTACATCGTGCACTTTCCGGAGACGCGCGAGATCTGGAGCTACGGCTCGGGCTACGGCGGCAATGCGCTGCTCGGCAAGAAGTGCTTCGCGCTCCGCATCGCTTCGAACATCGCGCGCGACGAAGGCTGGATGGCCGAGCACATGCTGATCCTGGGCGTCGAAGATCCGAAGGGCGAAAAGACGTACGTCGCCGCCGCCTTCCCCAGCGCTTGCGGCAAAACCAACTTCGCCATGCTGGTGCCGCCCAAGAGCTTTAAGGGCTGGAAGGTCTGGACCGTGGGCGATGACATCGCCTGGATCAAGCCCGGCCCCGAAGGCGAATTGCGCGCCATCAACCCGGAGCGCGGCTTCTTCGGCGTCGCCCCGGGTACTTCTGTCAAAACCAATCCGAACGCCATGGCCGCGCTTGCGACGAACTCAATCTTCACCAACGTCGCCCTTACGCCCGATGGCGGTATCTGGTGGGAGGGCATGACCGACACGCCGCCCGCCGAATGCCTCGACTGGCAGGGCAAGCCCTGGACGCCCGAAATTGGCCGCGAAACCGGCGCCAAGGCTGCCCACCCCAACGCCCGCTTCACGGCGCCCGCGTCACAGTGCCCCACGATCGATCCTGCCTGGGAGGACCCGGCTGGGGTCCCGATTAGCGCCATCATCTTCGGTGGCCGCCGCCCGACCACCATGCCGCTGGTCTTCCAGGCCTTCAACTGGACCGCCGGCGTCTACATCGGCGCGACGATGGGCTCCGAGATGACCGCCGCCGCTGCCGGCACCATCGGCAAGGTCCGGCGCGATCCCATGGCTATGTTGCCCTTCTGCGGCTACCACATGGGCGACTACTTTCGGCACTGGATCAAGATGCAGCGCCGGCTCACGACCACGCCGCGCATCTTCCACGTCAACTGGTTCCGCCGCGACCCCGATGGCTCCTTCATCTGGCCCGGCTACAGCGAGAACATGCGTGTCCTCAAATGGGTGGTCGACCGCGCGCATGGCCGGGCCATGGGACGCGAGACGCCGATTGGCTGGATGCCCCGCTACGAGGACCTCGAGTGGAAGGGTCTTGCCTTCTCGAAGGAGAAGTTCGAGGATCTGCAAGGCTTCGACCGCGCGCAGTGGCGTCAGGAAGTGATCGACCAGGAGAGCCTCTTCATCGACCTCCACGACAGCCTGCCGCCAGAGCTGGTCTATGAGCGCGAGCTGCTTATCTGCCGGTTGTAAGGTTACGAAACGAACCCGGGAGTTGTTGATTCTATTGGGTCGTATTAGAAGTGATGCGCGTCTACTTGCGGAAGGCTGACGAATCGCTAGCCACTTCATCAGCTTACCATATGCCGGCAAGGAAAAATTGGTAAGTCATTGATTCTAAGTGGCTACTGTCGTTAGACGACTTATCCGTCGTCTCGAGCCGGACCATAGTCCACAGATCATTAAAATCAACG
>ENA-ORBV01014255-ORBV01014255.1-microbial-mat-metagenome-genome-assembly--contig:-NODE-14255-length-11927-cov-3.895781_pt1 | contig 11927 bp, 7 predicted proteins | sample MGYA00237777_ERZ505514 | MGnify/ENA primary metagenome ERZ505514 (study PRJEB26160, sample SAMN06269048) | microbial mat metagenome | isolation source: Oligotrophic lake microbial mat | place... | reverse complement strand
GGCACCGTCACACCCTGAACGAGTACCGGCGGCGCACGCCCAACGTACGATGCCACCGATGCCGAAGCTCCTGCTGCTCGACGGTCTCTCCCTGGCGTACCGGGCGTTCTTTGCGCTGCCGACCGATCTCGCCACGAAGGACGGCACCGTCACCAATGCCGTGTACGGCTTCACGTCGATGCTCACCAAAGTGCTCGCCGACGAACAGCCCGACTTGATCGCGGTCGCGTTCGACGCGCCCGGCGGGAGCACCTACCGGTACGAGCTCGACCCCGAGTACAAGGCCGGGCGGGCAGAGACTCCCGACCTGTTCCGGTCGCAGCTTCCCCTCATGCGCGAGGTACTCGACGCGCTCGAGATCCGCATCGCCCCGCCGCGCGAGTGATCGCAACGTCGGCTCGTAGTTGGCTTCGCCGCGTTCGAAGATCCGCAGGATGTTGCCCGGCTGAGTCATTTCAAACTTGGGAAGCGGGTCGAGAAACGGCAAAACGCCCTTGTACTTCATCTCATATTCGGTGGGCGGCGGCACGGTTTGCAGCCGCTGCGACGCGCCGTTCATGCTGTAGCTTTCGCCGTAGCGCGGCCATTTGTGGGGAACTGAGCCGTTGTTGTAGAGCGCGGCGCCCCAGAGCATCGCGCCATGTGTCATCATGCTCTTGCGCGTGGCGAGCGTTTCCTTGGGATGGCAATTCGTCGTACCGCAACTCAGGTGCGCGATTCGCAAGTCGCCGGGATTGACGAACCGCACGAATTCCGGGCGCTCGTGATTCAGCAGCGTGTAGGAGCGGACCGGATTGCCGGACGTGACCCAGGCGTCGGGGAACAGTGGGAGCACGTGCGCGGCTGCTTTCGACGTGGCCATGGGATCGCCGCCGTGGCAGTCGATGCAGCCGAGCTTGACGGTACGCTTACTATGCGGGTCGCCCGTGTTCTCGTGACATTGAATGCAGCCCCAGCTTTTTTCGTGTGCTTCGTCGGGAGTTTGCCGGGCGAGATCGATGCCCTGTAGCTCCGGCGGCAAGGGATAGGCTTCGCAATCTTCGAGACCCGGCGTATAGGTGGCGCGCGGGGCTGCCGGCAACCTAACAGGCGCATTGTCGCGCGACTCGAACGTCGTCGGGCGAACGCGCGGATCGCGCTGGACCGGTTCGCGTCCCCAGACGACGACGGTCGCCAGCGACGCCACGGTCGCCAACAAGGCGATGTTTCTTAGTCGAGTCGTTCTTGATGGAGCGTTCATATTTCTGTAGCCGACGTCTGTGACTTTGTTGTTCTACGAATCTTTTCCGTCCATGGGAGATGGCAACCACGAACGACACGAAAAGCACGAACGACTTGGAGAGAATCGAATTGCGCTTCAAGGACTTACTGGACGTCGGTTCGGCAGTTGACAAGGAAAGGGCCGCCATGGCTTTCCCAGTCAGCTCACATTTTCGTGCCTTTCGTGTTTTTCGTGGTTCCTTCTGGGATGTGTAGAGCACCGAGGTCTGTGACCTCTTCAGCGCCTGGTTGGGTGATGCATACTACGCAACCGGCCTCACAGAGGCCGGCTACAGAAGGCGGTCAATAGGTTAGCGCGATGTCCATGAAACTTGCAAAGAGTCCGTCGACATCGCCGCGCAAGGGGTTGTACAAATCCTCGAAGCCGGGGCCTGGCAGCAATCCGGAGACGCCGCCGATGATCAGGATGTTGTTGTTCAACAGCGGGCGCCATTCGAGCCCGAGGCTCAGGTCCGTGCCGATTTCCGTATCGATGTGATCTTGAAACGTAAATTGCTGGAGGACTTCGGTTTCCTGAAACCAGAGGAAGTTCACGTTCGAGATCATCTTCAGTTTCGGCGTCAGATCGGCGTCGAAACCGAGGTTGCACAGGTACAAGCCGGGATTCACGAAATTGGCTTGTCCCTGCGTTTTGCTGGAACGCAGGTTGGGAACGATACTGAGCCGATTGACTAAGTTGACGCCGAAGAGTTGGATCGCCTGGCGGTTCCAGTAGCTGAACTCGCCGCCGGCAAAGTTGGGATTGTCGAAGATGGCGTCGAAGCCTTCCGCCTCGCCGTCAAAGACGTCGTTGTCGCCAGACGCCCAAAACGCGGACGCGCGGAAGCGGGCCCAATCGCGGTCGTAGGAGAGTTCCAGCGCCGCCATTTGCGCGTTGATGTCTTGCTTCTGGCCGGCGATGGGATTCATCGAATCTTGCCCGAGCGCCCAATAGAATGCATGGCTGACGTTGACGCGATTGATATGGCCGTTGCCGGCCCAGCCGAGGTAATAGGCGCTGACTTCGTGTTTTTGGTACACGCCGGCGGGATCGGGGCGCACGAGGAAATCGTTGTCGTCGAACTTCTCGCTCGGCTTGTCGCGGTTGTAGTGAAAGCTGAGCTGCGTGGTGTAGCCGGGCCAAATGCAGTCCTGGCGATAGTAGTTGGCGATGACGACGTTTTGATGCCGGTCGTCAAAGGTGTTGAGCTGGCTATTGGTGTCTTTTTCGGTTTCATCGAACCAGATCAGGTTGAACTGGTCGCGGTTCGACAGACGCGTGCCGAACAAGCGCACGCCGCGGTTGATATCGGAGAAGACGAAGCCGCGGAAGTCGCTGACGAATGGCTGCGAGCCGGCGCGAACCGACATGAAGTCATAGTTCGGGCTCAGGTCGGCAAGTTTGGTTTCGACGAACCATTCCTCGAGCGCCCAATCGTCGCGGCCGCGGAAGCGCCCGTTGCGGACGTCGGGGTCGGTGACCGCGAGTTCATTGGCATCGAGATAGTTGGCGTTGAAGACCGGCGTCAGCTTGACTTGCCAGTCCATCGGCTTGAACGAGGCGTCGCCATGGAACACGCTGACCGAGAGACGCGTGTACTGCTGGAAGAAGAACTGGTTCGGGTTGCCGAAGAATTCTTCCTGAAACGGATCGTGCGTGCTCTCGAACGGCGTCGTCGCGGTCGGCACCTGGCGGCGTTCCAGCAGGGTGAGGCTGGCTGCCGTGATGTTCATGAAGGTGTGTTGACCCCAGAGCGGGTAGTCTCCCTTCATCACGTTTTGGTTGTACGGATCCCACCAGTTTCCTTCCTTGTACGGATAGTCGTCGCCGAGCGGATGCCCGCGGCCGTAGCGATCCCAAGGCATGAACCCGGCGCGCCAGCGGTCTTCGACCGGGACGAAATGGCTTGATTGTTGGTACTCGCTCGGCAACACGCCGGACGGCCCGGTATAGCCTGGGGGCAATTCGCTCGGCGTGCGGAACAGCGAGGTCTCGAAGTCGTCGACGGGGGGCGTGATCGGTTCAAGCAGCGGCGCGGCGTCCGGCGCGCGCAGCCAAGTTGGACCGCCGGGCGCTATCGATGCGGTTGGCGGCGGCAATGCCTCGATGGCCGCGACTGGAATGACTTGAGGATCGAAGATCGGCGTGACAACCGGCAATCGCTCGACACTTTGCGACTCAGCGAGTTGCTCCGTGACTGGGACGGAGATTACTGCCGGAGTTTCCAACAATGTTGGCTCAGTGACGACCCGTTCCAGCGAGTCGGTGTTCTCCGCTTCCGATGAACTGTCGTTTTGCGTGACAAAGATGCGGTCGAGCCAGCGTCGTGACGAGGTTTCCGCCGCGGTGGCTGCGTGCTGCGTGGTCAACCACAGCGCGCAGGCGAACGCGCATCGCCAATTGGAGCGATGTGGACTAACGCCATGGTTGGTCGGTCGCGCGTTCACTTCTTGGCTGCGCTTCCTGGTGCGCGCAGGACGCCACCCCGTCGTGACGGCATACGGCACAGTCCTCCTATCGGTCAAAGTCTGCTTAAACGTAAGAGTCGCCTGGAGTTTTCCTGTCTTCGCAACCGAGAAAGACGATGTAAGCAGAACTGTTTATCCAGCTCGCCAAGTTTGCTGGAGTTCTAGGAAGACAGCGCAAAATGCGCAGAGGGCCGCAGGATGTGGTCAAAACTCTGGGCGAAGCAGCGGAAACGCCTGACGACTGCGCCGCGGCCGGCGCCGGAAAAGCTGGAAGCGCGCGCTTTGCTGGCGGCGTCCAGCATCGTGGCGGTGACAGGCGACTGGTTGGGGAACGGCGTCGACACCGCGGGACTCTATAACCAAACGACGGGCGAGTTTTTCATTGCCACGGCGAATGCCACGTCGTTCGCGCAGATCTCCGGGAGCTACGGCCCGGACGGTAATAGCTGGATTCCGTTGGCGGGCGATTGGGACGGCGATGGCGACGACACGCTGGCGCTGTTCGATCCGGCGAGCGGGCGATTCTTTATCAAGAACGACCTCAGCTCGGGCGCTGCGGACCAGGTGTTTCGCTTTGGCCCCAGCGGCGCGAACTGGCAGCCGTTCGCCGGCGATTGGGACGGCAACGGCCAGGATTCCGTCGGTTTGTACGACGCCGCCAACGGCAAGTTCTATCTGAAGAATGCGCTCAGCGCCGGCCCTGCCGATATCACGTTTCAATTCGGGCCTAAGCCGACGAATTGGCGGCCCATTGCCGGCGACTGGGACGGGAACAATGTCGATGGCGTGGGGCTCTACGATGGCGCGCAAGGCCGCGTGTATTTGCGAAATGCGTTGAGCAATGGTCCGGCGGACACCGTGTTTTCGTTGGGGCCGAGCCCCGCGAATTGGCAGCCGCTCGCCGGGGACTGGGACGGCAACAACACGGAAACAGTCGGACTGTATAATCCGGCGTCGGATAAGTTCTTTCTCCGCAACACCAACACCAGCGGTCCGGCGGACAGCGTGTTCTATGTGACGCCGGCGCTCAACAACATTGCGCCCGAGGCGCTGGCGCCACTGACGGCCAGCATCACGGCCGCGCAACTAACGGCGCCGGAGGTCACGCAGTTGCTCGCCCGCGCCGCGGCGGCCACGGCCAGCGAAGACTACGTCATCGCCATCGTCGATCGCCAGGGGCACATTCTGGGCGTGCGCGTTGAGCAAAATGTATTGAATACGTTCGCTGGTCGCGACGACGAGCTGTACTTCGCGATTGATGGCGCCATCGCCAAAGCCCGCACGGCGGCATTCTTCGCGAACGGCGACGCCACTTCCGGTAACGCCACGCCGCTAACATCAAGAACCATTCGATTTATCAGCCAGTCGACGATCACCGAACGCGAGGTCGAAGGGAATCCGAATAGCCTCGACCCTTTGGTGCGCGGGCCAGGATTCGTCGCGCCGATCGGACTGGGCGGTCATTTTCCGCCGGAGATTCAGCACACGCCGCCGGTCGATTTGTTCGGCATCGAACACACGAATCGTGATAGCCTCGTGCATCCGGGGCCGGACGGCATCAAGGGAACCGCGGACGATATCAATCTCGCCTCGCGCTTCAATGTCGATCCCGCCTTCATCCCGACAGGGCAAGGTATCTTCGCGCCGGAGTCGTATGGATTCGTCACAGGACTGATGCCCGAAGCGCAAAGCCGGGGCATCGCCACGTTGCCGGGCGGGATTCCGATTTTCCGCGATTCCGCCGACGCGGACGCTTTCGGCGACACGCTCGTCGGCGGCATCGGCGTGTTCTTTCCCGGCGTGGATGGATACGCCACGCACGAACAGAACTTTATTCCCGGCGTCGGGCAGACCGAGGCCCAGCGGACCAATGCGCCGCGAGTATTGGAAGCGGAGTTCATTGCACTTTCGGCGATCGGCGGTAGTCGCAAAGCGGGCGTGCGCGTGGATACGCTCGACGGCATCGCGGCGATTCCGAGCATCGACTTGCCCTTCGGGCGGATCGATCTGGTCGGCATCACGCTCGAAACCGTGGGGCCGAATCCGCAAGGCTTGGAGCAACTCGTCGCATTCGGACGCACGCTCGGCGCGGGCAGCAGTGCGAGCGGGGCGGACCAGCAGGTTAACGCCGGCGGCGATCTGGCGATCGCTGGCCAAGCGGTGCCGCAAGGATGGTTAGTGTTGCCGCGCGCCGGCGGTAATCTCTCAGCGGCCGACGTGCAAGGAATCATCGATAACGCAGTCGATGAAGCACTGCGCGTGCGCGCGGCGATTCGTTTACCGCTGGGCAGTCGCACGAAGATGGTGCTGTCGGTCACGGATACGGATGGCAATGTGCTGGGGCTGTTCCGGATGCCCGACGCGACGTATTTTTCGATTGACGTGGCGGTCGCCAAGGCCCGCAATGTTTCGTACTATTCCGATCCATTGGCGATCCTCGACATCGATCGCGTGGACGGCAACGGGGACGGGATCCCCGACGTGCCGCGCGGGACCGCGATGACGAATCGCACGTTCCGGTTCCTGGCGGAACCGCGATTCCCGTCCGGCGTGGATGGCACTACCGCCGGGCCGTTCTCGACGCTGCTGACGCCGGGCGTAAATCCGTTGACTGCGGAGAACGTCAATCAGGCCGCGCCGCCGGCGAACACCGCGTTCACCACGGCGTTGGGCTTCGACGCGTTCACACCAGGACGCAATTTCCACGATCCGTCGAACATTGCCAACCAGAACGGCGTCGTGTTCTTCCCGGGCAGTGCGCCGCTCTATAGCGGGTCGACGCTAGTAGGCGGCTTCGGCGTCAGCGGCGACGGCGTCGATCAAGACGACACGGTAACGGCGTTCGGCGCATTCGGCTATGGACCGCCGACGAGCGTATTCCGCGCCGATCAAGTGCTGGTCCGCGGCGTGCGGTTGCCGTATCAGAAGTTTTTGCGCAATCCAGAGGCGTAAAGATACGCCGCGACACGTTATTACACATCTCAGAAGGAACCACGAAAAGCACGAAAGACACGAAAGAGTGGGGCGTCTCGTAGCGCCAATTTGATTAGTTCATCGCGAACTGCTGAGCTGGCCGTCCGTTGGTTCTTGCAGCCCATTCCCTGATCGAAGAATTGTTCGTGCCTTTCGTGACTTTCGTGGTTGTCTCCGGGCGCCCGGACAAAGATGTTCAGTGCAACGGTCCGACGGACCTTGGCTACAGGCAGGTTCTTTTGATGCGACTTCCATTCATTGCGGCCCTCCTTTTTTTGTTGACGGCGGCATCGTCGCTGTGCTTCGCGCAGAAGCCGTGGAATCAGAAGCCGCGCGCCGAGAAGATTGAGGATGACTATGTTCGCGCCGGGAAGCCGTGGGAATTGCGGCGTGGGGCGCAACCGACGAACACGCCGGCGTATGACCATGGCTATGTCGGCGGCGGGGCGGCGTTTCGTTGGGGACAGCCGCGGACGTTGGAGGAAGGAACTTGGGGCCGCGACTACGTCGGCGTGCTCTATCCGCGCCGCGTGTGGCTCAACTGGTGGCACGGGACTCGCTATCAGGGCGGCACGGGCGGTTATGCGACCGACGGGCCGAAAGTGTTTGGCGAGTAGACGGATCGTTGAACGGCGGCTATTCGTCGCTCGGCACGTTTCGCAAACATCCGATCGCGATGCGAATCTGGTCGTAGCTGACGTCGCCGCCGAGTTCGTCGAAGATTGGCTTGAGGCGTTCGGTGCCGACCTTGAGACCCGCGAGGCTGATGCGTCGAAACGTTTCCGTGTCGAGCCAGGGGCTGGCGTCGCTGATACGGTGATCTTCGATGAATTCAAAGAGATATTGCGCGGTGGTCGATAGCGCGCGGCCGGTAGCTTGCTGCACTGCTTCCAACGATTTCCCCATGGCGAACATCGCGAAGGCCGTGGCCTTGATGGGCGAAAGTTGTTTCGGCGCGGGCGCTTCCTCCGGCTCCGGCTCGACAGCTTCGACGAACTCGACATTCGCATCCAAGGCGACGCCGGTGCGTTCGCAATGCTCTACGATCGCGGCGACGAATTCCGTGCCGTAATCGGCAAGCTTCTTGTCACCGACGCCATGGACGTGGCGCATGGCCGGCAGCGTCGACGGCCGGCGGCGCGCCATGTCGCGGAGCGTGGCGTCGCCGAAGACGATGAACGGCGGGAGGCCTTTTTCGTCGGCTTTTTGACGGCGGAGTTTGCGGAGCGCGTCGAACAGTTCGCGATCGACGCCTTCCCAGGAGCCGAGATCGATCCGCCCGGCGTCCGTGGAGGAGCTACTCGAAGTGCGCGCGGTCTTTCGCGATTTGCGTTCACGGACATGCGGCTTCGCCAACATCGGCAGGGTCTCGCCGCGCAACACTTGCCAGCCCGGCTGCGTGACCTGCAATACGTTGTATTCGCCGGCGCGGACCAGAAAACCTTGTCCCTGAAGCTGGTCGATCCACTCGCGAATATGCCGCTTGTCATGTTCGCGCAGGAGCCCGTAGGTGCTCAGGCGATCGTGGCCGCGCGTGGCGATTTTTTCGTCCGTGTCCCCGATCAAAACTTGCGACGTGTATTCCGCGCCGAACGATTCCTTTAATCGCAGCACGCAGGACAAGATTTTCTGCGCGATGATCAGGCGATCCTCGATCAATTCCACGCCGCCGAGACAGACGTCGCAGGCGCCGCAGTTTTTTGCCTCCAGGTCTTGTCCGAAATGGCGGACTAGCAGCCGGTGCCGGCACTCGAGCGCCGAGCAATAGCGATCGATCCCTTGCAGAACTTCCATCGCAACCTGATAGGCGTCCGGCGGCAGGTCCTGCTGAATCTTGCGCCAGGTGAGGAAGTCTTGCGGCGACCAGAACAACCAGCACTCGGCCTCCAGGCCGTCGCGCCCGGCGCGGCCGCTTTCCTGCTGATAGGCTTCCAGACTTTTCGGCGACGCGGCGTGAATCACGTAGCGGACGTTGGATTTGTCGATGCCCATGCCGAAGGCGACGGTGGCGACGATGATGCGCGCGCGATCGTTGATGAAGCCGTCTTGGTTGCGGCGGCGGTCGTCGTCCCCCAAACCCGCGTGATAGGGCAGCGCCGCGTAGCCGGCCGCGCACAAGCGTGCGCAAAGTTCGTCGACATCCGCGCGGCGGATGCAGTAGACGATGCCGGAGTCGTCCGGAAAGCGCTCGACGACGTCGCGCAGTTGGCTGAACACGTCCTTGCGGCGCACGACGCGATAGTTCAAGTTCGGCCGGTCGAACGAGCCGACGAGTATTTCCGGATCGCGCAGATGCAATTCCCGGGCGATGTCCTCGCGCACCCGCGGTGTGGCGGTGGCGGTGTAGGCGTGGACGCCGACTTCGGGGAATTGCTCCTTGAGCGCGCGGAGCATGCGATACTCAGGCCGGAAATCATGGCCCCAGTCGCTGATGCAATGCGCCTCGTCGATGGCGAAGAACGAGACGCGCTGGTCGTGGAGAAAATCGAGCGTCCGCTCGTTCATCAGCCGCTCGGGCGACATATAGAGCAGCTTCAAGCGGCCGGCGCGGACGTCGTTGGCGACCTGCTGACGTTCGCCGGCGGACATCGCGCTATTCACGCTGGCGGCGGCGACGCCGTTATCGCGGAGGGCGTCGATCTGGTCCTTCATCAGCGAGATCAGCGGCGACAACACCACGGCGACGCCGTCCATCGCCAACGCTGGGGCCTGAAAGCAGAGCGATTTTCCGCCACCGGTCGGCAGCACGACGACGCTATCGCGGCCCTCGACGACGCTGCGCATGGATTCGGCCTGAAGAGGTCGAAAACTTTCGAACCCCCAGACTTGGCGCAGGATGCCGCGAAGTTGTTCCACGAGGAGATGTGATGCTGGGTCGTGATGCGATTATCGTCGCATCAAATTTACAGGATGCGCGCCCACTACCGATACTAGCCCGCAGCGCCAGCGAGGGAGAGGGGACATCGGGGATCGATCGACGTGAACGCCGGGCCGACGTTCCGATCCGCAAAAATCGCATTCGATCGCAAGTGTAGCGGTCCGCGTGGCGTATTCGTTTAGATGTTCACCGACGTCAACTCTCCCTCGCTGGCGCTACGGGCTAGTCATGGCAAGTCCCGCCTTAGGGAAAATAGTCCGGCGTTGGCGCGACGCGATTTCCGGCCAACATTTCTTCCAAGTACGCCGTAACGCGATCCTCGATGCGTTGCAGGAAGGCTGCGCCGGTGGCGGCTGTGGCCAGGGACGGTTTCTGGTCCGATTGATCGGTCCACATGTCGGTGCGGACGTTTTCCGGAAAGGCGGCTAGTGCGGTCGAGGTTTCGAATTCTTGCGCGTGGCCGGGCAGGTCGCTGGGGAGTTTGTGGCCGCCGCGCAGCAGGTCTTGGGCATCCTGTTCGTGGAGGACGTCCCAGTACGAAAGGAACTGCACGTTGACGCCGGCCAGACGTTGAAATTGATCCCAGACGCCTTGGCAGGGGGCGATGTTGCCGCCGTGGCCGTTGAGGACCAGGACGTGCTTAAAGCCGGCGCGGACCATGCTGTCGATCAGGTCGCTCACGACGGCCAGAAGCGTGCCGGGGCGCAGGCTGAGCGTACCGGGGTGCCGCATGTGGTGCTCGCTAACGCCGGCCATCACGCCGGACGCGACGATCACGCGCGGCGCGAGCCGTTCCGCCACGTGTTCGGCGACGAGCGTCACGCTCCGCCAATCGTGCTCCATCGCGAGGTGTTCAAGATGCTGCTCGATTGCGCCTAGCGGAATGATGCACGCTTGTAGTTCGCCGGACTGCATCCGTGAGCGGAATTCGCGGCGCGTGAGTTTGCCGAGTTGTGTCAAAGTTTTCAGTTTTCAGTTTTCAGTTTTCAATTCATCACTCATCACTCATCACTCACGCCCTCAGCCATTCGCGCATGACTTTTCCGCGGGATAAGGTATGCGGGCGGCTGAAGGTGTCGTGGAGTTCCAGGTCGGAGGGGATGCCGAGTTGGTGGTAGAGCGTGGCGAGGACGTCGCAAGGATGTACCGGGAGGTCGGCGACGAAGGCGCCTTTTTTGTCGCTGGCGCCGTAGACCTGGCCGCCTTGGAGGCCGCCGCCGGCGAGGACGGTCGTGTAAGCATTTGGCCAATGATCGCGTCCGGCGTCTTTGTTGATGATGGGCGTGCGGCCGAATTCGCCGGTATTGACGACGAGCGTTTTTTCCAGCATGCCGCGGTCGGCCAGATCGGAGATCAAGGCCGCGAAGGCCTGGTCGGTGCGCGGCATAAGGTCTTCGTAACGTCCTTTCAGGCCGCCGTGCGTATCCCATTCCTGGTTGAAGGCGTTGTAAGCGACGAGTTTCACGCCGGCTTCGATCAGACGCCGCGCCAGCAACAGCGATTGGCCGATCTTGGTGTGGCCGTAGCGTTCGCGCGTGGCCTCGGGCTCGAGCGATAGATCGACCGCTTCGCGGACGCGCGGGTCGATGATCAATTCGTAGGCGCTTTGGCGGAGGCGATCGTGCGTCGTGAGTTGCGACCGTTCCAAGCGGCGCGCGGCGTCGTCCATTTGTCCCAGCAGCGACCAACGCGCCGACATCCGTTCCGCGGCGAAGCCTTCGGGCAAGGTCAACGAAAGCGGTCGGAATTCTTTTTTCTGCGGCTCGCCGGCGATCAGAAACGGATCATGCACCGGGCCCAGGAAGCCGGAGTACTGGCCCGGCATGCGATTCGAGGGTCCAGGGATGCTGAGCCAGGTCGGCAGCGAGACGCTCAACGGCACCGGCGAGGGTTCGCGCTGCAGATAGTTCAGCACGGCGCCGGGACCGGGGAAATCATCGCCCTTGGCTTCGCGATCCTGATCGGGTTGATCGTTTGATCCGGTCAGCGTGACATACGTGCCGGCGATGTGGTTCGTGAAGCGATGCTCCATCGACCGCACGACCAGCAAGTGCTCGGCGATGCGCGCGGCGCGCGGGACCATCTCGGTGAATTGAATGCCGGCGACGTTCGTGCTAATCGATTGAAACGGGCCGCGGACTTCCACCGGAGCGTCAGGCTTGGGATCCCAGAGGTCGAGGTGGCTCGGGCCGCCTTGCAAGAGCATGAAGATGCAATGCTCCGCGCGCGGTGCGGCGGTTTGTTCGGCCAGTGCCGCTTGCCGTGGTAGCAACGAACCCAACACGCTGACGCCGCCGATGCGCAGTAGCTCGCGACGGGAGAGGTCCGGCCTCATGATGCGCCTCGC
>ENA-ORBV01014254-ORBV01014254.1-microbial-mat-metagenome-genome-assembly--contig:-NODE-14254-length-11927-cov-5.235527_pt1 | contig 11927 bp, 7 predicted proteins | sample MGYA00237777_ERZ505514 | MGnify/ENA primary metagenome ERZ505514 (study PRJEB26160, sample SAMN06269048) | microbial mat metagenome | isolation source: Oligotrophic lake microbial mat | place... | reverse complement strand
CAAGCAGAAGACGGCATACGAGATTCGCCTTAGTCTCGTGGGCTCGGAGATGTGTATAAGAGACAGTATTTACATTGATCCACCAGCCTGGTACTCACACTTGTGTCGAGGAAATCGACATAGAGAAAGGTAAAGAGCGCGACACCAACCCCCGACATGTCACTGGTAAAATTGGCTAGTAACTTATCGAGTTTTTCAATCCGCACCACTTGTTTGAAATAGTCAAAGCGTTCATTGCCAGCATCATCATCTGGGAAGTAAGTAATGGCCGTATTGCGGAACCAGGAAATAAAGGTAATGAAGCCAATTCCCACGATAAAGGCCGAACGGTTTCTGTAGAAGAAGACAACGCAGTAGCAGGTGGTTGCGTCGCCAATTGATCCTGACAAAATAAACAATGTCCATCCAACCCCCAAAAAAGATAATGTATGATTGTAGAATACACAGCACAGTCACTGACTGCCTTGACTTGACTCACCTGTAGGCCAACATGATCAACATAATCATCAACCCCAAAATGCCTACCCACGTTCGTGCCGAGGTCATGGATCCACCCAAATCATCACACGTATAAGCATCACTAAAGACACAAATTCCTTCGTCGGCACAGGCTGGAGTATACGCAACAATGGGCGTTCGTTTGTCGGGAGGACATGCTCCCAACGTGACGGCCGTGGCAATATCACTGACGACAACCCCAATTCCCTCGGCTGTTTGCAATCCCAGATGAGCCAAGAAAAATCCAATGGCAGCGGGAGTGGCGACTCGGACGGGTTCGGGGATGAGTCGAATAATCGCATATCGAATACCGGTCAAGGCCAAGACGGAAAAAATCACACCTATTGGTTGTGTTGTTTGGGGAGGAAGAAAAAGAAATGTTAGTCCGTCTGGCCAGCAAGAAACAAACAAACAAAGAAGAAAGCGAGTACAGCACAGTACAGCACCCCAAAACAAAACACGCAACGCACCTTCAATCATGACAGCGGTAATGGCCGCATCATAGGCGATTCCACCGGTTCCACGCCATCCCACGACACTGTACGTAAAAAAGGCATTCATACCCATTCCAGGGGCCAGCGCAATGGGTAAATTCGCGAGCAAGCCCATGGCCAAACACCCAAACATACTGGCAATGGCGGTCGACGTGACAAATTCGCGTTTGATATCTTCAATACAGGCTTCATAGGTAGGACCAAAGATTCCACCATCGTCGGGATTGGGTTCGCAAGGACCACCACTATCCGCGAGAATGCGAGGATTGACGGCCAAAATATACGCCATGCTCATAAAGGTAGCCGTGGCACCCCGAAGTTCGGCCGTGAATTTGGCATTTCGAGCTTCAAATTCAAAAAAACGGCCCACGGCCGAATTGTGAACACTGGCGTTGATTTTCTCCAGAATTCCTGGCATGATTAATATGTGAGTGTGTGATGCGATATGCGATGGGTTGACAATGAAGGAGCCTCGAGTGCAGGCGACCAAAATACACAAGTAGAGAAAGATCAAGGAGTAAAGTTCACCCTCTCTACTTTCGTTTTATGGACAAGAAAAGAAGAAGAGATGATCGAGGAGTGTCATGAGATGAATATTTTCGTTCACAGTTAATACCAATACAGTGGATACAGTACATTGTACACATGTTTTGTGGCAACAGTTGTCTCTCATTCTTTCGGTAAAAGTTCCATCAAAACAAGAACCCGAAAGATCAGTTCGGAAAAGATACTTAAGGCCTGCCGGGTTTATTGGGTGTCAAGTGGCGTGTTTCCATTTAACAGAGTAAAGGCAGTTTCGTGCCACTATTACGAATTCTAGCCAAAGCTCCTTTAGAAAACGGCGAAGTTGGACAGGAGCGCGTTCTCATGTCACCCATTTTTCCAGTTGGCTCTAGCTCTGGTCTTTCCTTGGAATTCATTTTTCAGTTCCGGAAACTGGGTGGCTCCGCATCTTTGCTAATGGTAGCACACTCGTCCTAAACTGGAGGCAATTGAAGTGGTGTCTCCCCAACAGAATTTGAGAACTGTCTCAATGGCACCTTCCCTTGTGTAAGCCCCGTCGCACTGGCACCTTTCTTCAAGTGAGAACTGCCTCACTGGCAGCTTCATTTGAGTGGGAACTTTGTCACTGACAACTTCCCTTGTGTGACACGCGCGCATGTCCAGGCGTGCGAACTGCAGTGTGCGAAAAGCCACAGACCTTTTGAATTGTTTGCAAATGAACATTGTGAGCTCAGAAATGGACCAAAACCAATGCAATGTTTGAGAGAGGTTCAGCTTCAAGATCCCTTGGTGCAATCCTCTCTCTGTTGAGATGAACGATGCTTCTGCGTGAAGAATCGGCGTGTCTTTGTTGACTTCTTTGTCCAATTGGGAAAATTGTTGGTCACAACCGACAGCTCAAGAAAGAGTTGAACTGTCAGAACTTTCCACTCAGTTTTTAATTAGCTGTGTGTTGCCTTTGGGCACAACCCAAGTTTCAAAGGCATGCGAAAGACAGCCCCCAATGCTGATGAATCTACCAGTGAAGAAAGAAACGATTCAAAAGAAAAAGACACTGCAGATTTTGAATGTCAACTGACTGTGTCAAAAAATGCACAAGGCCAGACATTGCACATGTGACTGATTGATGCCATCACTTTGCATCTCAAGGCTTTCAGAGAAGCAAAATGTCAAGTGAGATTTGCTAGGTTTGGTCATGTGTCTCATTTGTTTGATCATTTTGCATTTGGCCATGTGAGTGTCAACTGCTTTCCACTGTTGTTTGTTTTTGAAGGTTTGCAGGTTGCTGGCCAACTGTTGGAGACAGCCCAAGGCCAAAAAATGACACTCTCAAAGTCTGGGTGAATTGAAATGTTTTTTCAAATTGAATTCACAAAGAAACAGAAGAAGATTCTGACAAGGCACAATTGAGATCAGCTCACTTGGTGCCCTCCCCAGGGCGCCCACTGGCAGTTCTGTGGAAGTCACAGCTTCAGACCAAAGTTGCATCAAGCAGCAAACAAATTGAGTGCGTGGCCTTCAGCCAGGCAGCAAAAAAAAGCAAGCTTCTCGTGCTTTTGATCAAGAAGATGAAACATCTGAGCTTTGATGTTGAGCAGAGCAGTCACTTCAAGTGTCAAGTGTGCATTTTCAAAAACAATTGTGGGGCAGCATGTCCGTTCCCTCTCTCTGAGACAGCGGCTGAGGTCTCAAGCCAGTGTCCAAGACATCCACATGCACGCTGAAAACAATGCGTTTTGGCAGTGAATTTTCCATTCAATGCAACCACGAAGGACCTTTTGCTCTCTTCTGTGGTTTCACGTCTGCTCACTGTGAGAAAAAAAAATGTGGCAAGGAACAGACACACAATGATTCCAATCAGAGCTGATGTCATGTCTTGGCAGCTTCAAGCCATCAGCAAGGACATTGTCAAAGTTGCAGTGGCACCAAAAGAACCAATTGGTTCATCTGGACAGCTGGGTCACGAGCCATGGGCCATCAAGGAAATGTTCAATGTGTTTGTCAGAGCATTTGTTTCTGGCTCCCCACCCAGAACAGTTTGTCAATGACCAGACCATTTGACAGCTGGATCCGTTGAAAAATGACCCATTGAAGTCTTCTCAATGATCAAGTGGCTTGTGACATGTGACCTGCCAGATCTGGGATGTTTTGAAATCACATGTTCTGCTGGAATGAGCTGCTCCAGAGAAGCACATTTTTCTTCCATGACAATCTTGGTTTTTTGCATTGGCCAAAAGTTTGTCGCTCTCGGCTCAACAACAGGAAATGTGACAAGCTTCAAAAGAACATGTCAGCTTCTCATGTCAACAATCAAAAGAAGATGAAAAAAGTTGGCAAACTTGCTCAGCAAGATTGCTGCAGCTTCTTCCCATGAACTTCAAGTTGCACACTCTCAAAGGTTTCACCATCAAAACGTCATTCACCGCTACCACCTGTTGCCCAGTGTGAGTTCATGTCGACCCATGCAAGTTTTCCTGCCACAATGCATTTTGGTGGCAGAGACATCATGATGCAAATGCCTGTCCAACTGCACATGAACATGCTTCTTCTCATTGCTAGATTTCTGATGCAGTGTCCAAGAATGATGCATCTTGAACAAAGAATCACACACAACTGACTGGGGCACTTGTCAGCCACACAGATGTTCTCTGTCAAACACGATGTCCAATGAACTTCTCGTGCCCCATCCATGCTAACTTCCTTCTGCCTTGCATCCACTCAGTTTGCCCACTGCTCCCGCATTGTTCAGACATTTCTTTTTTCCCTTGTTCCCGCCTTCCACAATGACACGTTTGCTGCGTTCACCTGTGCGCAACAGCAAAAGTGACACATTTCAGCAGGCGGTCTAGCAAGCCCCCAGACAAAGGCCAACCACTCAGCCTAGTGTTCCAGCTACTTCAGGAGACCAGACTTCCTCCTGGGCTAACACATGCTAGCTTGTGTGACATGAAGACATGCCGCACAGCCAACTAGTGACATGTTAGCAATGCACTTCCAGAAGCCACAACCACTGTGGCAAAAGACGACTACTTTCATTTGTGCTCACTTAACAGCCGGCACGACTAATTATTTTAGACGTTTTACCGAAGTTTCAATTAGAAGGCTAATTCCAGTAGAAAAAATGATATTAAGGTTAGACATGCAAGTCAATCTGAAATGCTACTTCTGCTAGCACTCGGCGGCGTTTTCCATTTCATGTAGATGGTCCTCAAGTTCTGTGAGAATCAAAGGAACACTTTCGCAGATATCCTGCATGGAACGACGGTCTTCGTGATTGGGGCACCAAGATTGTGTGATCATCTCCTTGAGAGCCTTTGGCGCATCCAAGTGCGACAAATGAGGGCGGATACCGCGCTTGTAGACAAAGTCATACATCGAGTCGATGCTGAGTGTTGGAAACGCTTTGCCCTCGGCGAGCATTTCGTAGCACACCATGGCGTAGCTGTGAACATCGACTTTCAGATTGTACCGTCCATTGGACATAATTTCTGGGGCCATGTACCTGGTAGTACCGGCAATCGACATGTGATATGTCGCATTTTCGTTGCCGTCAACGACGGGTGGAAGTATACGAGCAAGTCCAAAATCAAAGAGCTGGAGTGGTTGGCATGCACTGTCGAGGAAACCAATGTTTTCTGTCTTGAGATCACGATAGCAAATTCGCTTTTCGTGTAAAAACGCCAAAGCCAACGCCAACTGGTGCATATACTGCGTCTTCATGATCGTCTTGGGAGTCGTCTCCATTGTGTGGTAGGCGGGAGAAGTCCGCCATTCTTTAATGCGCTGCTGCAGCGTATCAGAGAGGCGGTCTGTCACAACAAAGTAACTGTCAAAATGTCCTGTCTCGGCAAAGATAGCTGTCCCTCCACGAGAAACGGCTCGGATGCTCAGGATATGTGGGTGCTCCAGCCTCGACATGATGGCTATCTCTCGGCTTAGGTCCAATGCGGCTTGATAGAAGCCTTTGGGAGTTTTTACAAGCCCGCGGCGCAAAAACTTGATCGCGTAACTGGCGTCCGTAGCACGACCGTGATACATGACTTCTTCCTTGTAAACGGACTGGACAAGGTCCTTGCGAAGCTCCTGCATCTCATTTGAGTGCACCGCGGCACTATTAATCTTGAGTTTCAGCCCCTTCACTTCGTGTACAACGGAGAATGCTCCCTCACCAAGGAGCGCGCCTACTTGAACCTCTTCTCTGCTCAGAGTGGGAAAAGTTCTCTGACGAAGCTGTGCCTCAAGCGCCGATGGGCAATCGTCGAGCCGATCGGCATCAAGGACACCCGAACCCCTTGAAGACTGATCACTGCACGCTTCGACACCTGCCAGTCCACAATTGTTCGATTCACGTTCCTGGTCTTGCTCCGATGCCGATGCCAGTGTTGGCGCACACTTTGACTGCAGAGGGTCTTCTTCTCGGAGACTCAGAGTCTTGTCATCTTCATCATGGTTGCTGAAGTCAGACAGCATAGAAGAAGTCTTCCTGACAACACGCTTATGCCGACCAACCCCAAAGCTGATCTTTGGCCCACGCTGTCTTCGCCCGGCCGTCAACATGCTTATTAACTGCCTTGTATATTCTTTTTTAGAGAAATGAGTGTTTGGAAAAAACTTGCTAGATAGATTGAAAAAAATGTGTTGAGGCCAACAAGCCATACTACTCGAGTATGATGGCCTCAATCAATGGGACCAAAGCATAAAAAGCAAAAGGTACTGTGCGTGGTACAGTAGTGCAGTGCAGTACAAGTACGACGTAGTAGCTTTTGCAGCCTCGTACCGTCCCAAAATACCGCAGTAAAGGAGACCGAGTAGCCAACCAGTACGTACAAGTAACCACCCTATCCGAACCGGTGCGTGGTGGTGGTACCACGCACTAAGGCGCCTCATTTTATTTGAAACATTTCAGTGTAAGCCCAGTTGAGTGAGTGCGAGGCGTGTGCATTATTCCTTCCACACAGTTGTCATTGTTGGCATCTTTTTTTTTGGAGTGAGTCATGGATGCCGACCAACTTCAACACTGACTGGGGGAGCAGGCCTAAAAAAAGCAGAACACTTGAACCAGCGCACTTCTTTATTCTTGTTGTCTTCCGGCCTTTTTGCATTTTACTGTCGAAACTGAAAATCCTCAAGTGTTTGTGACATTTAACGATCAGTTTTTGAAAAGAAGTTTGCGTTTGCAAAGTAGAATTGTGTGTAGACTTTCATTTTTCTGTTGTCGCGTCGCGCCTAAATAATAAGAATGAGACATCCAGGAAGACCGCACAAAAATGACACTGCACTTAACCACTGGCACTGTCCCTTCGTTGGTTTTGGGCCACATGTGGCCCAAAATTAACAATGCTATGGAGGCTCACAGCACGCCAAGCATGGGGTGCAATCCCATGCAAAGTGCAAAACTAAGGTTTTCACACACAATGAAGGGGGTTTTCTGTCAAATGGAGGGGGCAATTTCGACTGGAAGGGGGTGATTTCTCCTGCAGAACCATGCGAATTGATCCCATTTTGGACCCTTGGCCCAAAATCCTGCAAAACCTGAATCCCCCCTTTGAACAGCAGAAATCCACTCAAGAATGAAGTCGTGCATGCACACCTTCCCTTGTCTTGGTGTTTTCCAAAATGTGAGGCCCTGCCCGCTCTGTGCCAGTCGGATTCTATGCCAAAACAGTGCAAAAAGTTTGGGCCACATTTGGCCCAAAACGAACTCCAACAAAGGGACCCGAGTTTCGCAGAGGCCACATTTGGCACTGCTGAGGAACGAGGAAATTGAAACACAAACGGACACACCGCTGTGCAGCAAATTGAGAACATTGCTCTGGAGCAATTGCTTGAGTCAAGGTTTCCTTTTCATTTTCGTCTGATGGGGCAAGGAGCCGCTGCCGCATTGAAGAAGGTCCCCAGATCTCACTGGTTGTGAGCAAGCAACAAAGACATGTTGATCTTCCAACACAGAACACATCATGCAGGATTGAATCCTGAGTCCGCTGAGGGATTGGTTGACAAATTCTCATCTCAAAAATGGTTTGAGAGCTTGACACCATGCCACAGGTTCACCAACATTGGAGAAGTCTTTCAAACTGCCCTCTCCAGAACATTCATTGTTGGCATTGCATCTGAAGACTTTGCGCTCACACCGTGCAGCTGCTTGCTGGAGACAAGGTGGTCAATGTGACTGCAACAACACGTGCAACACCTCATTCACAGCATGCAAAGTCAAGCGCAACTGCACAAAGCCAATTGACGTTGAAAACGCCCGACAACACTTCAAAAACAGGACAAAATGATGTTTGGGCAAAATCCAATGACTTGTCAATCTTGGAGAAAAATCTGACTCATCGTGTGTCAAACATTTTGACAACTGGTTCCCTGAGAATTCAAACCCCAGCCCAGCAATCCGATGTGAAGGTTTCCCCTGACAACATCTTCCAAGGTTTGTCAATCTGCACATCAATGACATTTGCTGAAAATGAGTGACATGTGTCCGAGAAAGAATTGAGCCGTCAGAACTTTTCAAACAATGGTCTCAGTTCTCAATCCGTTCTCTGATGTCTTTGGGCACAACCCAAGTTTCAAAGGCATGCAAAAGACAGCCCCCAACACTGATGAATCAAGCAGCAAAGAAAGCAACAACCCAAAAGAAAACAAAACCACAGATTTTGAATGTCAACTCTTGAAAAATGTTCAAGACCAGACATTGCACATGTGACTGATTGATGCGAGCACTTTGCAACAAGCAAATCTGCATGAGGTCACGCCAAGGTTTTCGAGAAGTGAAATGTCAAGCAACATTTGACAGGTTTGGTCACATGTCTCATTTGCTTGACAATTTTGCATTTGGTCATCTGAGTGTCAACCACTTTTCTCTGTCATTTGCTTTTGAAGGTTGCAGGTCACTGACCAAATGGTGGAGACAGCCCAAGGCCCAAAAATGACACCTTCAAGTCGGGGTCAACCAACATGATTTTCAAAAATTGGCTCTCCAAAGAAACAGCAGAAGATTCTGACAACACGGGGTTGAGGTCGGCCAAATGCCCAGGGTGCCCAGCTCTGTGGAAGTCACAGCTTCAGACCAAAATTGCATCAAGCAGCAAACAAATTGATGGTGTGTCCCTTGACAAGGAAACAAGAAAATCAAGTTGTGCTTGTGATCAAGGAGATGAAATGTTTGAGCTTTGACATTGAGCATGCCACCATGAGGGAAAAGAGCACACTGATGAAAAACAATTCTGGGGCAGTCTGCCTTTCAAAAAGCACTCACCATCTGACCTCAAAACAAGCATGCAAATGCAAAGTGCTGTGACTTCCGAGTCATGCTCAGCAAGTCCCTTCTCATCAAGACGATGACATTGGAAAACCAACTCGCTGACATGCTCACAAAACAGATCACCCTTGACTTGTGCCTTTGCCCACAGGTGGGCAGTCATGGGGCAACAACATCCATCCAATGTGACACAAATGCCATGAGATCTCAAGCACACCAAAACAAGTGCAACACAGACAGCAACATGTTGTTCCAGTTTTGGTGCCCCTTTCCAGAAGCAGTTGAAGAAACATGCGAGAAAGCAACAGCAGATTTCAAAACGTGCAATGGTTGCCTTGCTGAGGTCTTCATGGAAGCGCCGCGATGCCAACAATCAAAGAAATGTTTCCTTTGTCCCCTTTTCCTAAAGCAATGGCTTTAGAAAAAAAACAATGAGCTCTCGCACATCAGCCAGTCTTTGGGCTGGTTAGCACAACATGAGTGCATGCAAGATTCTGGGCATCTCATTTGGGGATTGTTACTGGGTGCTAGCTGCCCCCTATGAAAGAGGCAATCGCCAACAAGTCCCTGCACACTGGACATTTTGAAGGGCCTATGCCCTTACCAACTGAACAGTCCACAGACACGATCTTGGTGCAAAGACAGATGCAAAATGATGCATTGGTGTGAAGTCCCCGCAGTGTGAACTTCAGTTCGAAGCAACAAGGGTACTCTTCCAGGCAGAGGCAAAAAACATTCCTGTTCTGTCATTGAATCAACATAGCTGCCGATGAAAAGATGGCAAGAGAAAAAAGCTAGGGCTAATTAATGTTTTCACATCTGATTCGAGAGTAGATCAGTAAAGTGTTTTTATTAGAGGAGTGTATGTTATAGTTCAGTGTATTAATGCAATATACTGTTCTCGCGAAAAAATGGAACGTTCCGTCAATGGAATCTCTGCTCCCAACACTGCTACGGATTCGTCCGGCAGCCAGATTCAGGCAGCCACGCCAGACGGACAGCAGGGTTCCACTTCTTGTCCCGACAAGGTGCGGCCCGGGAGTTTTCTCCTGGTGCTCTCCACGTCTTCGCTGATGTCCTTATTTTTAGTTTTGGGCACGGTCGCCGCCGTGGGTGGACGAGTGACTTTGCCCGGCATGAATTCATCAAAGTCTTGATCTCTCCAAGAGGAATGGAGCGATCGATTACTGCTACCCGTTGTAGAAAGTCTGCCTGAAAGCGATCGAGTACTACTTCCAGTCGAAGCAAGAGCAGCAGTGGTTGTGGTGGTTGGCGAGAAGGATGAAGAAAAGGAAGATCTGGAAGTAGGACGGCGAATCACTCGTCCATGGAGGGAACTGGAACGAAGGTCCTTCCCAGTGGCGGGACGAGTTCCACCGCCAGCATAGCTACCATCCGCAAACATTTGAAAGGATTTGGATCGCCCCCGGAGTTGCTTGCTGCGTGGTGTGTTACTTTTGCTAGTGGTTGTCGGTGCTTTTCCTGGAACAATAATGTCTCTGGAAGACAGCGTGGTATTTGGGGTTGTCACCATGGGGGCTTCGGCGACATCAAAGGACTTGTTTCTTTTCATGGCTGGCTTATATCTGCTCGCAAGACGCGCCTTGGCAAGACCAGAATCCAGAGATGTGTGTTTGGGTGGTAGGCGGCGGCGAAAGGGCTGGCGTTGGGCAGGAACTCCTGAAGGGGAGGATGCGGAGATGGTGGGAAGTCCACGAGAGGACGAGGCACCCAGAGAGCGATTTTTGGGAGGAAGGCGGCGAAAGGAGTGACGTTGGATGGGTGACGCTGAAACCGAGGCGGAAGGAGAAGCTGCACCAACATCGGAATGGTGGCGACCGAAAGCAGACCCCCTTCGAAGGCTTGTCCCCAAGCGGCGACCACTCCTGCGTCTCTGCGAGCTTCCCCCGAGCGAGCTTCCCCCGAGCTCATTATTGTTAGGGCTGGCAGTGATCCCACTGCTAAAGCTGCTGCCATGGCTGGTGCTGCTAGTGCTGGTGGTGCTGATGCTGTTCCGACCTAGACTCTGTTCTTCTTGAGACTTTTGGGCTTGATAAAACGCAACGGCAACGTCCACATCTTGTCCACACATGTCCAGCAAAACTTCCGCCACGGAGTCTTCTACTACGAATCCAGAGGACTTGGAAACGTCTCGCAGACTGGCATTTAACCGTGCCACTAAATCACGCTGACTATGATGTTGACTGCTGCTGCAGCCCATGGCCCCTCTTTGACTGTGGTTGCTTTGGCTCATGTTAAAAGCTTGTTCGGCCTGATCTGTCCAACAAAAGCTGTCATTCATATTGGATGTCTTTTGATAAAGGTTGTTGTTTACTTTTACTTCGCTGGGTATATTAGTCTTCGCTTGGGGTGAACCTTGCAGCAATACTTTTACTTCACTAGTTAGTTAGCTCGACTGTGAAAGTGATTAAAAATGTTCGATTTTGGCTGGTAGTCAAATTTGTGACCTTTCGCTGTACTGTAAGTATCTTCAATCCAAACGACCACCACCATGCACGCACTACTACTGCGTCGGACTGGAATAAAAAAGAGAACCGATGAACGGATAAGGAGTAACCAGTGGGAGCCAAATTGCCCAAATTGGCGTACATAAAACGACCGGCGATGACTATTTTTGTAAAAAGAGTACCTATTATGTCCCTTGCTGACGCAGTTTTAGTTTTTTACCTAAATCTTGCGAACAACTAGTCAAGCATTCTTTCTTAAGAATTCATTCAAAACAACTAATGAAATTCTTAGGAGCACTCTTGGCTGCTCGTTGAATGACGTTTTGAACTAAATCTTCAAATTCCACCATCTTACCGGCATTGTCGTGGTTACTGTCACACTACAATGGTGAGACGACTACTGTATCTTGTCTCGTCGCGATGAGTTCATAACAAGCTACTTAACTGTACATCAATGAGTTATGAATAAATCGAAATTGAATTACAGGACGCTCAATTGTCAAAATCTACTACTGTAGGGTACTCAGAGGACAAGATACCTAGTAGAACTGTACCACCAGATATGGGGAGGTAGCTGGGACCTAGACCTAGACTAGTATGAACGGCCTATTGGGCTGTGGGCCGTAGTTTGCTCACCTAGTAGTAATAGGCAACTAGTGAAGACTAGGAGTGAGTCAATACTCATTAGGCTGGCTTTTCAATACT
>ENA-ORBV01014253-ORBV01014253.1-microbial-mat-metagenome-genome-assembly--contig:-NODE-14253-length-11928-cov-5.477259_pt1 | contig 11928 bp, 8 predicted proteins | sample MGYA00237777_ERZ505514 | MGnify/ENA primary metagenome ERZ505514 (study PRJEB26160, sample SAMN06269048) | microbial mat metagenome | isolation source: Oligotrophic lake microbial mat | place... | reverse complement strand
TATCGGGAGTTACATGACCATAACATGGGCAACGGGGCCCTTATGTAAGGTTTTGCCATTGATCGGGTTTTCAGACGGTGCCAGTGCCTGGTACCCAAACGATGAATCTTTTCCATCACCTTGTTGATACCATGCTAGCACTGGTAGTGGACATGCAGTGTCATCGTGCTGTGCGTGCCATGCATCCTCATTCGCAACAATAGAAATTCCGGCAGATTTTTGGGAAGATGTCAGATGTTTTCTGACAACACCGCACTCCAGAGTGCGTGCCGCTAGCTAGCAGTAGCTAGCTAGCTAGGCTTCCTATTAATTCACTTGCAGATTCGTGCAAATCTTCACTTTTTTTTTAACGTTGATTTGTAATCAACTACTTCGTGCAGCAGAACACTAGCACTGTGGAAGTTGCATCACAACACACGACACTGTCAGTGCCCCAAGCCACACAACTATGCTAAACTAACTCGTGCAACATGTCGTTCGTTCCCTATGATGTCGTTATCAAAGGAGGTCGGGTGATGGATCCAGAGAACAACTTTGATGCCATTCGAAATGTTGGAATTTCAAAAGGAAAGATTATCGCCATCACGGAAGACAATGTCCAGGTGCGTGCTAGCAATGCAATCAACTGTGTAGGAGAGAACCCATCTTAGGCACCACAAAAACAGGAGCAACGAGAAACAGCAAGACAATGAACACAGTGAAACGGTCGAGGATGAACATTTTTCGGGTTCTTATAGCGACGTAAATGACGGCAATGATGATGATTTGGCAGAACCTAGCAGTCCTGTCAGCAGCAATCTCGATGAGGATCCCACATCGGGCGTTGCTTTGGAATCGATCGGGAGGTTGTGGCTGTTTCCTTCAACGTTTTGGATCGGTTTGTTGCTCAAGAAATCAAATCCAGTACACCTATCACGAGAGAAGACTTTCAGCTCTTTTCCATGACTGCGTTGTTCATAGCAGTCAAGCCATTGGCATCATGTCCTCGCAAGCACGACCTTGTACCGAACTGATGCACAATTGCGATTACCCTGTCTACAGTGTTGATTCCATTGCTCATACATTATTTTTGCTTCCTTCCTGTGCACGTCGCGCCGTGCCGCCCATCTGTAGGGGACCGAGACGATCGATGCCACAGGCCTGGTGGTTGCCCCTGGTTTTATGGAAGCGCATTGTCATGCCACGGATCCGTTCACCCTCAAGGTAGCTCTCAGAGATGGCCTTACCACATGCATGGACTTTGAAGCCGGCATTCGAAACGTCGATCAGTGGCACAAGATGCATGAAGGCAAATCCCAGGTCAACTTTGGACATGTGTGCTGTGCGGCATTTGCTCGCCTTGCTGCACTGGATGGACCCGACATTGCCGAACATGGCCATGATTCCGGAGATTTGATGTCCAAATGCCTTCCTCTTGCTGCCAAACGAGCCAAAGCGGAAGGGCGCCCCATGGGATGGAACGCCTGCATCCCGGACAAGCTTCAAATGACTCAGATCATGATGGTTCTTGATGATGAGTTGCGCCAAGGTGCCCTTGGCGTTGGCATTCCTATTGGCTACATGACAAACGGAGTGAGTTCATATGAAATGTTCAAGCATCAGCAGCTTGCTTCGTTGTGTGGCCGTGTTTCGAATGCGCACACAAGATTCATTGGTAAAATGCCACCATTGGAGGGTGCGCTTGGAATTCAGGAGCTCATGTGCAATGCCATGGTTCTTAATGCACCTGTCATGATTGCTCATGTAAACTCGGTGAACGACTGGGAGTTCACTGTCCCGTGTGTCAACTTAGCTCGCAAGAATGGACACAAGGTGTTTGCTGAAGCCTGTCCCTACCATGCTGGCTCTTCCACTGCTTGCACTGATGTTCTCCTTCCGGAAAACATGAAATCTCTTGGAATTGTGCACAACGATGTCTGCTATGTTGAACCCTACGAGCGGTGGACCAAAGAGATTTATGACAAGCGCATGGACAACGGAGACAAGATGATGATCCTTGAACTGAACAAGCCGGAAGACATTAAGAAGTGGATGGCTGATCCTGAGACCATTGTGTGTTCTGATGCAATGTCTTGCCTCAACCCTAAGGACTGTTCCTATTGCGACTGGGATGAACCCTTTGAGGGGAAAAGTGTCCACCCTCGTACCTCAGGGACGCGTGGCACATTCCTGCGCATGGTTCGTGAGGAAAAAGAGATGAATGTGGACCTCATGACGGCCATCTCCCGCATGTCATTTCTTCCTGCCAAGTGCTACGACGAGCTGTGTGGAATTCCTCACTTTCGCTGGAAGGGATGCATGCAAGTAGGATGTGATGCCGACATCACAATCTTCGACCCTGAAACTGTTACTGACAACTCGTCTTGCGACATTGGAAAGGGCATGATCCCTGCAACTGGTGTCCCGCATGCATTGGTCAAATGGTGTCATTGTGGTTAAGGACTCAGTGGTCCAAAAAGTCTTCCCTGGCCAGCCCATTCGTTTTCCTATCCAGCCAAAGGGCCGCGTTGATCAGATGAAGATCGACCCACCATATCGCCCGACCATGGGAGAGAACACGAGGCACATTGAGCACATGAATATGTCATGCTGTTAAATGTAAGCCCTCGTCGCGTTGAAGCCACACATACCCCTTTGTCATCCGCCGAGCCAAAAATGAAGTCTGTCAGCTCGTTGTCTCTTTGTGATTTGTCTCCACAGGTACAAATGCATAACTGAAGTAGCATAAGAGCAGTTACTTTAATTCTTATGAGGTAGAACAATGTTAAGAACCGACAACATGAAGCCCCTACCTTTCTCGTACTACCACCTGGAATGCGAAGAAACGATTTAGTAAAAAACTCGTTGGAATATTCGGCTCTAACCCCTCCTACTAGCAGCTAGCTAGTAGACCGACCCCCCAACAAGCAAATTCCGTCGCACCGTGTTGGCTGCTTGCAGCAGGAGCGCTACTCCTGCACACTCTAGCAGCTGCCACCAATGTGCCAGGTACTGGATGATAGCTGTCAGTAGTGCGGTGCTTTATTTTCGATTCCATTCTCAACTTGTCGTTCGGGTTAGTTGCCTATCAGGTTTTCGTCACAATCCCTGTGCATGCCGACCTGACGGGGTTAGTCTAAAGGAAAGGAGAAAGGCGGAAGACTTTTCTACAACACTGAATCAAGGCCAGATCAATCTTCACAAAACCCTTGCTGGACCTACCTAAAGTTTGGGAGGTAAATGCATGGATGACGAGTAAGATTTAGTGAATTGTTTTCATATAGCTGGCAGCGGTGAAAGAGCCCTTTCGTGCTTTCGCAACCCAGCTACTATGCTAGCAGCGACCTAGCTAGCTAGGGTTCAAAAATATACGGAAGACAAATCAATCGGTCTCAAGTGTGTGCTTAGAGTGTTTAGTGGGAAGCAAAGGTTGCGCACGAGACTTCCAATTCCGGAAATCCTGTTGCCAATTTCAACAGCAATATGATGTTACTTCCACACAACGGTGCTTTGATTGCTTCTTCAGACCTTGTGCACGGTTGCCGTGGAACACCCAAACAACTTTTCCAACATCTCAAGGCGCTGCTTTCGTCTGCGATCTTCGTCTTCGCCCGCTTCCTCCGCGTCATCAGAAGCATAGTTTCGTCCTCGTCGGGGTTTGGGCTTGGCGCGTGGTTTCGCCGCACTTTCTTCGGCGTCCATCACGCGTGCACCGCAAAGCTGCGTACCAGTCTCGTTGGGTGTCTGGTCGACAGCCAAGGAACGGCGGACACCCAACAACCGTTCCTCGACAGTGTCCTCAATCACCAAGCGTTTTACTGTGACCGGTTTCAACTGTCCGATTCTGTGGATGCGATCGATTGCCTGGGAAGTGAGGGAGTAAGAAAAGTAGTTAGAAGGGACGGAGCTATCGCTTTCTTCCTTGGCTGCAGTGCCCCCTTCAATTTCGTTTGCGTACCTGTTCTTCCAAAGCACTGTTGGGAGAAATGTCCATAATGAAACAATGATCCGCAGAAGTTAAATTGAGACCAATGGCGCCAGAACGCATACTTAAAAGGAAAGCTTTGGTTTGTGAATCTGTTGAGAACTCCAGGAGTGCATCCGCGCGCTCGTGCTGTTTGCAGCTCCCGTCAATACGAACATAGCGGATACCACGAGAGGCCAGCTCTTCGCCAGCAATATCCAGTAAGCCGATGTGCAGGGAAAAGACTACACATTTGGACTCGGGGCTTTTCGCAATCATTTGCTGGATTTCCTTGAGTAGGTGCGAGACCTTGGTGCCTAAGTTGTTGGAACTGACGTAGTAGTTTGAAAGGAATTTTTCCTCAAGTGTATGCAACAATGCTCGATCCTGTTTCAATGCTTCCTGGATGTCAGCTTCAGTGATGGCGCTTTGAGACGATCTGGGAGACGAGGCCTCAGCTACATTCGCGCACAAGCGTACTTCCGATTTCATTTCGAATCCATTGCTCGTAATAGTCGACACCGATGAAACCATTGATGCAGCAGGCTTAGAATCCTCTTCCTCCTTGAATCCTCCGCCCTCTGTCTTTCCGGGCTGTTCGCAATGTGCGACACTGATGTCTCTCAAAAAAGTAATTTCGGACTGATTCATTTTGTCTCTGCAGCAAGGGCACTTGCCAGAAGCCTCCCGAGTTTGCGTGCCAGAGTCGAGGAGACTGGACAGACAGGTTGTGCAGACGGGATGGCTGCAGGGGGGCAATGCGATGTCGCTCGCGCCGACAATTTCAAAACATACAGGGCATTCCAGGAGCTCCTTGTATCCACCGCCAACGAAGCGATTGATTGCGACTCGCATCTTCTCCTTTGCCGAGTGTCGAGCTCGAGATAGTGCAAGCTGGACAGTGCCTTGCTGAGATGTGTTTAGGCCGGAGGTGGAATCTTCAATCCGGTTCTTTCGCGCCTCGAGCTCGTAATTGAAACGATGGAGTTTCTCTAAAGAAACCAATGTTGTATGGGAGCAGGACTGTCGGACGATCGTCAGCATGCCCATCAGTTCAACATATTTGCTAAGCACGTTGGCTTTTGAGACTTTCTGTAGACCCATGAAGTACATTCTGTTCCTCGCCTCTAGAGCTGAATACACCACCTTTTCTTCTTCTGAACCAAAAGGCAAAAGTACCGTCTCCACTGTTCGTGGGGGCAACGCTACCAAGGCCTGCCCGCCAGCGAGTGTCTGGCTTTTCGAATTCCGAACCACCACCCTTGACAAAAGCAATCGAAGAGCGGCCAAAGCTTCCTCATCACGCTCATAATAGGGATCTTCAATAAGGTTCTTCCACAAGGAATGGCGTGTGAATGGCGCCACTCTTAGGAACCGCAATTGCCCATAGAGGTCCGACAATTGCGCGCCAATGGGCGTACCAGTGACAGAAAAACGATGCGTAGCGTTCAAATTGGCCAGAACTGCTCTTGTCTGCTGACCTTGGCTGAGATGGGCCTCATCACAGAGCAGACGATGCCAGTGAATTCGCTTAATTACGTTCAAGCACTGTTTGGCTTTGCACTTCCGGTTGCCGCCGTTTTGCTGGAGCAGAAAAGTAGAGGCCAACACAATATCCGAGGTAGCAATTACTTGGATTTTGGGGCTCTCCTCATTGTGTAAGATCATGACATTGAGGTTTGGTGCATAGCGATCAATCTCGGCCTGCCACTGGCTGAGAAGAGTCATAGGAACTACGATGAGAGTTCCATTGCTGAGCACTTGATTCTTGCCAACGTCCATTGGTGGACAGTAGTCTTTGTGGTCACATTTCTTGGCAAGCGCACCAATGTGCTCTCGGGGCAACACGCGGCGGTGGAGCGGAGGAGGATTGGCGACGATAAGGGCCAGGGCAATGCAGGTCTTTCCTAGCCCCATCTCGGAGGCGAGAAAACCTGCCGTAGGCAAAGAGAAGCGTTCCACCGAAGCATCGTTTTGTTGAACGTCCGCTTTGTACTCCGAAATAGTTAGGGCAAACGAATTCGTGAGGTCACAAAAATAGAAATCAGTTCTGGAGTCATCCAAGAAGCGCAATCTGTGCCAGATTTCGCCTGCGAGACCTAGCTCCGATTCCTCTTGCTCCTTGTCTAGCATCCACCGCAAGGAGCTCCTCTGGTAGCTGCGAAGTTGCAGACCATTGTTGGCCAATTCCGCTGGGGTCGGCTCTTGAGGAAGATCCAAATCAACGTCGCAGTCTCGTACTAATTCAGAGAGATCAAAGCAGCTTGGCTTTCGATTTGTGCGAAGCCGAACGGAATTGGGAATGGACATAGAACGCACTGTCAAGGCTGCATTATCAGAGTTTTGAAGCAAAAGATTAAGGAGAAGTCGCTGAGCCTCGCGTACTCCTTTCCAGGGAAGTTTGTCGTCGCGATCTTTGTCAAACAAAGCGAAACGCGCAAAGATAGCATAAGACGAATCAATTTTGGGCTCTCTTTCTTTACTGCCTGTGAGTGGAACAACGACGACAAGTTCGTCTGGTTCCCGAAGCAGGTTGATGGCCGTAACGTCCTCTCGGCGCTGTAGATGGACCACCCCCATGTAACGGGGCTTCGGTTCTCTTCGTTCAAAGGCTGAAGCCGTCTCACCTTTGAACAGCCTAGGTTCGCCTAGAAGTGCAGCATACTCCAGTTGAATTTTCAATATGTCATCTGGCTCGGATGTTGAAAAATCACGGTGCTGGTATTCCTCATCTCGCAGAGCCTTTCGATCATTTCGAAGTTGCTCTTCAAGTCGTCGTTTTTCTGTGTGCAAACCGTTTCTTGGCTCACTGCGACAGACTTGATTGACCCGATTTTTTGCATCTGTCCAGCGCGCGGAATATCCTGTTGTTGCCACTTCCAGTCGCTTGTATAGCCTGATGTTGTCGGCTAACTTGATGTAGTCGCTATAGGAGTTCTTCAAGCTCCAACTCATAAGGCCGTGACGTTGCTTAGCGTCCCGATTAGCGCTGTCGAAGTTTGCGGTAGTCGTATCTAGCTGTGCTTGCTCTTGTTGAATTCGGAGCGTAAGTTCGTTCTTTCTAGATTCCCAAGACTTCTTGGCCGTAGCATGCAAGTCGGCTAAATTGGTGAGTTCCAAGTGGCGGCGATGCTGCAAGAACTGCTCCAAAAGTGTGACCTTCTCGGCGTAGCTCTGTAGATCAGCCGCTGGAAGCTGGGGCAAGGCGGGAATCAAGGACTGCTCGACGTGGTTCTTTCGGGCCTTCAAGACTTGCATACACTCGTCGCAGAACCAATCCGTGTCGGGGACAGAGGAGAGGCCTACACATTCGAGACAGTGCTCTCTAAAAAAAAATCATAACAAGACAAACAGAAGGTGAGCAATTCGAAGTACACGAAAAAGTGGACTTTTCCTCCTCCATTCTTCATAGAGCTTTGCTTATCGCTCGGTGCAAGTAATAGAAGACGCTTACCTGTCGCAGCCGTCACACAGCAGTAAGTTGCGAGTAGTTTCCTTTCCACAATCGACACATTTTTCGCGCTCCATGATGGCCTGCTGCTTGTTGGCTTCTTTGGTGATGCCCTGCAGTTTCCATTTACTACACTTTTCAGTAGGTATCAAGAGCAAAGTGTACTTCAAAAGACAACTATTTGATCCGATGTTTCCGTAACGTTCCACGTTCTCCGGCAGTTCGGCAATCAATTTCCAATACGAAATACCCAGCTTGTTAGCGATTTTGGTAAGAGTGTCGCCGTACTCGCAACAGTACCAACGATGTGATGAGCAAATATGGCCTGGCTCCGGCGAGTTCCACTCCTCTAGCAAAGACTCTTTCTTTGGCTTCTTCTTCGTGGGGGCGTTGTCTTGATCCGAGGTATCACGGGGTGGTGGTTTCTTCTTATCATTGTCTTCGCTGGGTTTCCGCTTGACGAGATTGTGCTTTTTGGAAGGGCCAAGGGGCGGCGGCTTCTTGGTGCCGTCATTGGAGCCTCCAGTCTTCTTTCGTCTCTTCATTTCCTGCTCCAACTCCTCCGTCGAAAACCCGTCCAGGCCGTGCTGGTTCGTTGTGCTCGTGCTGTTGCTCATTGTCGATGGACCGACAGAGATTGAGTCCTGCTTTTGTTTCTATGAGTATAGTCAAGAAAACAAACAGTCTTTGTTATTCCAATTGATACAAACGCTTCCAATAAAATTAATGATCAATCATGATCAACAACAGAAAATGATGAGAAAAGTGCGCGTCGTTCGTTACGTTTACCCGAAAATCTGTGTAACGGCTCTCTATTTAATTATCTGGGTTGCGAACACGTCGCACACATGCGCGTTAGTAAGACCAGTGCGGTCTGTCTGTCACCCAAGAAACTCGGAACATCGACAGTGAGTCTCTTTTGAGGAGAAAAAATGAAACGAATTTCAGCGATTATTACGATGGTAATAACAATGAAGATACCTGTCTTTCACAAACATTTTAAAAGCACAAACAATGAATGAATCTATTGCATCCTGAAACACTACTATTAGCTAGGAATAATGAATCATCGCACCATTTTGCTGTTCCCTTCTTTATTAGCGTTGTTCACGACGCAATTCCTTCCCGCATGTTGCACGGAACTCGATTTTGGTTCCAAGGCGAATGATACTGTCCAGATTGTCGTGGAGATGGAAATTGAGGCAACACCTCAGGAGATTTTTGATATACTAACGGACCATGAGGGATATGCAGAGAATTTCATTTCGGTTCAGAAGTCAGTACTGCTTCAAGAAGGTACGGAGACAAAGAACGGGGTGGGGGCCCGTCGTGAATTGTCCGTTCTTGGCACCATTGGCGTGGACCGAATAACGTCCTTTGATCCGCCCAACGGATACACATACGATGCTTCTGAGGCGTACTACATACAACCATTTGGGGAGTGGTCGAGGGTGGACATCCCCTTCAACCATGCTGGGGCCAGCGTTGAAATAACCGATCTAGGCAATGGCATTTCACTTGTACGATGGGAAACAAATACATGGATCACGTGGTTTCCAAAATTCGTTTCCAAAACTATGTTCACTACGTGGCTTGGCTCTATTTTGAAAGAAACACGGAAGATTTTGGAATAAAAATCACGTTCGTCAACATTCAGCAAGTGTTGTAATTCAATAATACTTACGGGAGGGTCGCGATTGTCGCACAGGAATTGCAACGTGCCTCCGACTTTGCTCACAACTTGCAACTCGCCACAACTGGGGCAGGATGTGACGCCAGTGTACGTACGAGTATGTCCTTTTACAGGCTCAAGCAGTACTGTAATCCGCGATGGCCGCCCTGCTATTAGTTGATGGTGCAGAAGCCTTTGAGATTATATCCATGACTGGCGGTAGGCATATTTTTAGCGCAATGAAACCGACTCAGAAGCCATCGATAATGAAAGTAATAGTCAACAACGGTAGAATATGGAACTAGCCCATTACAATCTCAAAACCTGGAGAGACCTTTTTTTTCATAGTCTGGGAAGTCCCCAAAGCCCCAAGTTTGGACTGCAGATGACTTTGATCCCTACAGCTAAGAATCATGTAATGCATACCCTGAAGTGGCTCTGACTTCACTGTTAGGAAAGTTTTACAATCATATGTTGCATTTCTGAAAAAATGGTAGTGTCCCAACAAAGTTAGGCTTAAATAGGCATGTTGGAGGAAATAATAGGTAACTATCAAAATTGACTTCTTGTTGAGTCACTAGCGTGGCTACGCACTTCATAACTAATTCATAATTAAAACCATTATTAAGCCCTCTTCTGTTTTTAATACTGCTTGTCTAGATTCACATGCCACTGATTACGATACATAGCTACTCTAATCCCATCCTGCTAGACATCGTCACTTCAGCTTTTGTATAAAAGACATTTAGAAACTCTTGCTGTACTTTCACAAGGGCTTTAAGAGAATAACTACAATAACAATTGTTTGAACCTTAAACATTTTTTGAATCAGTAAGACATTTTACTAGCATGAGTAATGATAAAAGCAGCAGAATCAATTACTGTAGTTTGTGCTGATGCAGGTCAAGGCAGGAGAAACATTCTTTTAGGTGACAGTGGAAGGCCTGGTGTTTTTTTCATTCACAAAACCACAACCACAACCATCACTGCTACACGGCATTGATGGCTCAGAAAAGCTAAGTCATTGTCCTCCTTTTGTTTCCATGTTTATCTATCATCTTGACGGAAATTTGTAAGTGGGACTTGGATGGGCTGACTGAGCATTTATGATTTCAATGAAATGACCGACATTGTTAGGACAGTTGCTAATTTCAAGCTGCCAGAGGTCCTTTGGGACCAAAAGATGATTTGTTGTCTCTGGACAATTGAAGTGTTCTTCTAGGATTAAGTTCTCCCAATGGCTAGATCAGAGCAGAACAGAAACAATCATCAGCATTCATAGCTGGGGACCTTGTCCACAGTCCATCACTGAGGACTAGGAACTGAACCTAGCTCGCTGTTGCAGTGGGTGTCCACCAGATAAGGATTCCCCAAACTTCTGATGTTTCTTTGATCGTAAACCAATGCACCCACTGGTGACAAAGATTATGGGGCCCAATTTGAAACGAGATGGTTTGGAAATCATGAAGATGTCCACACGGCTCCTTTCAATTGTCCCAAGAGACCTCAACAAAGACAATGCTCTTAACTCTGTTCCATCCCCGCAAGATGCACTTCATTGGTCCAGTCCATTCAATTTTCGAACAACTCAAAGGAGGGGATTTCAGAAGGTGCTAGTTGTGCAAAAAATTTGCAGGTCCTTACTATGTAAAAACCTGCACTTTTGGGGGTCATTTGTGAAGTTCAGCACCAACGGAGCCAAAAATGTCACATCAAAATCCATGTTGCTAGTAAAACATGCTAGTCCAAATGCACACAAACTATCAGTTTGAAAGACATTTCCAAGCAGCACTTCCAGTTTTTACAGACACAGAATGAGTGTTTGACACATGACATGGAAGCTGTGGCAAGTGATGACAAAAGCGCGTGGCTCGAGCACTGCAATGCTTTCAGGTGCAAAGCAAAGGCCAGGAGCAACGAACGAAGTGATGAGTGCGCCGACTGGCCGTGCCACACATCTACTTCTCCATCCAGGCATGCTTTGCTGCACCCCCATAAGCTCCTGAAATTGAACTGCTTTGCGGACAATTGCTCATCATTGGCTTACTGTGCTGTGTGTTTACTGTACATGGGTTTCCTGTTGCTTTTATCTGATAATTTGGATGGCACAAACAAATGGTGTCACATCCTTTGGAGCATGCGTGCGCCCTTGTGATTTAACCACCCAACAACAGCGACAAAACAACAACAACAATCAATAATAATGCAAGAAGAAACAAACACTTTCGTTAAGGCTTATTACTATATTGACCAGCTACCAGATTATTACTACTCGTACGCCAACAATTGAAATTGATAATCTTAATTTAGCAGCCGAGAAGAGAAACATTTTATTTTTTATTTTTATAATTATTAAATTATGAGCTCGGAAGAACCAGACGCCTCATCGTCTCCTTGGACGCACGTTCAGTTTGAGACCTCCATTGTGAGTTTGTTTCTTTAAAAATTGGGGATGATTGGATCGCCACCATTGTGCTCACTCTGTCTCTCCTTGTTGACAATGTATTTCTTTTGTGTTTTGATGATTGTTTTTATTAGGGAACCTTTGTGGTGGAACTCTATTTTAACCATGCACCACGGACTTGTTACAACATGGCCGCCTTGGCGAATACTGGCTATTTCAATGGGTAAGTACGCAAGAGAGTGATGATTGGATGACACGTGTTTTGGTGGCACGAAAAAAGGATGTTTCTAATTTTGGGTGTCTACTCTGATCACGATTGTGTAGGGTTGGGTTCCATCGGGTTATTAAAGATTTCATGATTCAAGGAGGCGATCCTTCCGGGACGGGGAGCTGTCTCTTATACACATCTCCGAGCCCACGAGACTAAGGCGAATCTCGTATGCCGTCTTCTGCTTGAA
>ENA-ORBV01014250-ORBV01014250.1-microbial-mat-metagenome-genome-assembly--contig:-NODE-14250-length-11930-cov-5.456593_pt1 | contig 11930 bp, 10 predicted proteins | sample MGYA00237777_ERZ505514 | MGnify/ENA primary metagenome ERZ505514 (study PRJEB26160, sample SAMN06269048) | microbial mat metagenome | isolation source: Oligotrophic lake microbial mat | place... | reverse complement strand
CAAACATGTGAAAAAGAGTCAACAATGATTGAGTTATGACCAAAAACACTCATTTTGGGGGTGCACTGGTGCCAACTAATGCTAATGCTCAACTAATGCTAATGCTCGTCTTCAGCATTACCTGCTGCGGCAATGCACTAATGCCCAACTAATGCTAATGCTAATGCTAGCATTACCACACACTAATAGCATTAGTATCCATGGACAGACAGCTGTGCGGCACTCAAGAATTCTGTGCATTCTGTCTTCGTTTGGGCACTCCCTTCAAACTTGTTTCCGAGAGGCTGCCAAACGAACAGTTCGTCCTGCGTACGTAATGCGTAGAATCAGGCGTAGAACCAGTACCAGTGCGAAAGATACAAGATACCGTTCTTCCTCAAAGAAAGCAAATTACAACGAGGAACACAAGAAATTGACAAACAAAAATGACCTTTCCCAAAGAATCTAGTCGGTACCTCAGTCTAGCTAACTACAACTAGAGCTGATGTTTCATCGTTCTCAGATGATTATTCTTTGTGTACATTGTTTTTCTCTCTTGCACCTTGAGTGGAAGAAGTAGAGAATTATAAGAATCATGAAAGTCTCTGCAAACACTTTGGTTGTGGCTGGTCTCGGATGTCTCCTCTCCTTGGCCACCACAGCAGAAGCAGACTGCTCGGGAAACCATTCGGTTGCTGCTGCTGCTGTTGCGAATGAAGAAGGGAAGCAAGCTGGTGAGGGGCGTACACCATCGTTTTTGCCGAGTAGTAGTATTGGTCGTCTTCGTGGTGGTGGTTTGCTGTCGGATCCTCAAACAGTCATGGATCTTGCGGGTCCAACTTCTTTTCAGCTAGAAACCATGACGGAAGAAGAAATACTGGATCTTTTGAAAACCTTCAAGAGTTCCATGGTGTCTCTGGTCGGTGAATTGGAGGGGTTTGACATGTCGTCCATGCCAGACGATGTTGCCAACCTAACAGAGATTGGAAAAGTTTACTCCTCCAGTGCCATTCAAGTGGTAGAAGATGCTATATCGTTTCTCAAACCCATGATTCTTGGAGCTATGGAAGATGAAGACAACAAGAAGAAGAACACTCGTTTGGATGATGATGACGATGAGCCAGAAGACGACGACGACGAAGATGCTTCGGTGCCTCGCCGTCTCGCTCAAGTTACAATGACAGAGGACGACCAAGAAGATGATGCCGATGACCACTCCTACGAGGAACACAGCGGCGAAGGACCAAATTGGCAACAGCATTTTGATGGGAGCTCTGGTCAGCATTTTCATTTTGGCGGACAATCGTACCACCACTTTGCCAATTCTCACCATGCTCGAAAAATCCAAGAGATGACGGATGCCCTCTACAGAGGTGACATGCAATCCGTGTTGCATTCCTTCTCCTCCAATCGTAATAGTCATCAGAGCCAACGCCCTCACAAGAGGCGGCTGGAAGAACATCAGCGCCGGAGCCTTTCCAAGCAGGATCAGTGCCAATTGCTGGCAGAGTGCACCCTCCATATGAGTATGTATGATACATTTGTTTACTACTATTCAGATGATATAGATCCTGCCAAGGGCGAAGTGGACCATAATCTCTTGAAGTTTGATGAGCAAGACATTCAAAAGAAGTACGACGCGGTTCAGAAAATGGCAAAGGCCATCGTCGACAAGCCAGGATCTGATGGCGACGCTTGCAACAGCCTCCTGGAACAATTCCACAGGACCATCGAACATGGATCGACCCCTCAGTGGGAGGGTGCCAGCGTGAGTCAGGTCTGCCTTGCAGAGGGAAGTACTGCTTTTGTGAAGTTTGATGAAATCGCAGAAGCCCTGGTGGACAACAGTTTCCCAGATGGCTACAGCAAGTTCAGCGAAGAAAAATGGGTAAAGGATGTCGACACGACTGTCAAGATGGTGGCAGAGAAAATTGCCGTGGAAGCATTCCAATGTGCAGAAGAACTTTTTTATAAAGGAGATAGGACCGATGACAGCGAAGAATTCCCATTCGGAGGCTGCGATGGCAAGGACCCCAGCAATTGCGGTATTGAGAAGTATAAATTTCCAGTCAAGCTAGACGTCGCAACAAGTGAGACGCAGGGAAAGCGCTATGAAACAATCCGCACCAGGAGCAAATGCGATCGTGGGTATGAAATCAAATCTATCCAGCAGTGCGAAGAAGCTGGGCTTGCTGTTAATGGTGTCTTGAGAAAGGGAGACCTTCAGACCAGGAACAGGGATGATGCGCCCTGTGGTTGTTATATCGAACCAAAGGACAGAGCTGTCCATTGGAATGACGCTAAAACATGCAGAGGGAATTACCACTACTCTATTATTTGCGAGGAACGACGAAACAGGCACGACTTCGAACTAGTCTACAACGTAAAAAAGTGCGACAGAGGGTTTGAAATTAAGAATGCAGAAGATTGTGAAGAGGCAGGTCAAGCACTAGGTGGATATCTTAAAGATTACAGGGTTGATACGAACGAGCGGGACTGGCAACCACTGGGGTGCTCTTTTGACTATTCTAAAAAGGTGCTCTTTAACCCTGGTGGGAAAGGTTTCAAAAATAGTAAGGGGCACTTCCTTTCAGTCTGCAAACGCATGAAGAGAGAGTATACGACTCTTCTGAAGAGAAATGAGTGTGATCCTGGCTTTGAGATCAAGTCTGAAAACGAATGCAAAAAAGCTGTAATGGCTGTCAATGGTGAAAAATTTCTGAGGACCGTCGACGAGAATGACCGGGATAGACCTTGCGGGTGTAGCGTCGATGCTGACCGTGGCGAAGGATACTACAGTAAAAGAACGTCGGAATGCTTTAACAAAGATTATGGCTATCATGTTGTATGTAAGCAGCGGACGAGCCCAATCGATGAAAAGTACAAGCGTATTCAATTCGAGACGCAGTGCCCTGCTGGGTCGCAAATCAATAACCATTATGAGTGCATAATGGCGGGCCAAGCGATGGGTGGTTTCTTACACAAGCACAGGATTATTGAAGCATCTGGAAAGGACACCCCATGTAAGTAGCGGATGTTCCCTGGACGCATTTTTGATTTTGTTTCAGTTCTAATACAACCTGTCCATTATTTGCCACACAGGTGGGTGCTCTCTTAATAGAGAAAACAAAATCTTCTTTAGCAGTGCACGATCTGGCTGCGGAAACAAAGACAGTTACTATGACCTAGTTTGTCACCAAGAGAGTGCCGGAAATGGCGCTGCTCGGGACGTTCATGGAAAATTAGTCAGCAACGATGTACCAGGGTTCATCTCAATGACTTATGACACATCTAGGCGCACAGCAGAGGCTTGTATCACGGAAAAGTTGTTGAAAATGGAAGAGGAGTGCAAGGAAGGGTTTAAAAATCTAGGCTCTGGATACTTCAAGTGCAAAGTAGAAAAGCGAAAGGCGGCGATGAGTGAATGTGACCAGTTTGGGCCGATACAAAAGGCTTTACAACTCGTTTTTGGCGCCAATACATCTCCTGGATTTATATGCGGCGTCAAAGACGCTGTCGTGTACGATCGCATTCCCATGCCTGGCTCTTGCTGTCTTGATGCTCCATATGAGCTGGATGGGGACAGCTGGGGACAGCCTGTAAGTTCTGACTACACTGCGCCGCATCCGTTGTTCGTTTAGAGCTTTCTTATTATCTCACCCTATGCTCGTTGCCGTGCTTGAATCATCTCCTTTTACAAGTTCGATTGCGAGTCGAACAGTGTTTGCAAGAACCCCGGGCCATACCTCGCTGGTGTTAATGAAGATGCATGTAAGGCACAAGGTGGAACTTGGTGCCCTTCAAAAAGCGATTGCTCCACGCTGAAGGACTGCATCCAAGTGATGCTGGAAGAGTCCAAGACGGAAAATAGACCGGCTTTCGAGCAATACCTTCTTGGGGCGCCGCAGCTAAACAATACAAGCGATCAGCACCAGTGCGGAAGTGTAAGGAATTACTTTGGCTTTGACGAGCTCTTCATCAATGATAAGCAAATTTGCGAAGACATTACGCAGCTTAAATATTCCAGAGATTTCGACTTCTTGGGTGAGTTCTTCAAACAAGGGCACGACGACGAGGAACTCGACGTGGGTGCTCCAGAGTTGGCAATGGTCCCGCCCGACAGATGTACGTCAATTCTGCAATCTCACTGTTATATTTCAAATGAAAAAAGCTTACATGTTGGCACACGACGGCTTGCTTACAGCTCGATCGGAAGACTCAAAAGTTAAGGGTCACATTGCGTGGCAGGCCACGAATTTCGCCCTCAAAGTAGCGGCTTCGGCTATCAAATGGGTCAAAGAACGAATTGTAAATAAAAACTGCCCCTGTGATCCCTTTTGTGTTACGACGAACGTATGCGGTTTTGCCAAGAATTTCCTTTCCACTGTATTTGCCATTATAGTGATGGTGTTGGAGAAGGTAAGAAACAACGAATGTCACAACTTTAGAACCAAGAAAACGTCGACCTAATAGTTTGTTTGCCCTTTCTTCTTTGTTGCAAGATTCTTATGGTAGCGATACACCTGTGCACTATTATGTCAGCCAAACCGAAAGGGGTTCGAGCAGAGGAGAACACGGAAGTTATCTTTGAAAACATGCAGTTAATAGCGGACTACCTGGTTGAGATGAGAAAGGAAATCAGGAAAAAGAGTCGCCGTGAACTTCACCAGTTGAGCCTACCTGCGAGGGGTGAAACGGCTACGACTAGTGATGATAGTGATATCAAAGCGGCGGACTGTGCGGATTCCATCTTTCAGGTTGAAATTGAAATCTTACAACCAAAGGCGGAATCCAACAAGTCTGTGTTTGCCCTCTCAACTTTGAATGGCGCCCTTGTCGACGCAATTTTTGCGTTCTGGATGCTTGATGCGACTGGTAATAAAGTTGCGGTTGATTTTGAGAAGACAGAGCTGGAACCAGGATTGGGAACTCTTCGTTTTCCAGCTGACGCTGACCACACCAAATTCCTCATAATGAAAGCATCCCCTGTTGTCTGCGCTGAGTTGCAGAAAAACTCTCTCTTATCCTTTGCTTAAGTATGGTGGTAGCTCTGGATTTAAGCAACGCAGAAGCGGCGGTTGCTTTGTACCCTGTCCCGTTGCACTTGGTGTCTGCAAGCAGTGGCTTTATTTTCTTGCCGGATGGCTCCAAAGGATACCCAATCTCTTTGGAATGGCTCAGGTAATCCAGCTAGTACATATCTCCACTTACTGCCTTCATTTTGAATTACATTAATCCATTACATAGTTAATTTACTGACATTTTATTATGCTTTGTGGCAAATTTCTCAGACATCCACACTGTCAACATCTTCATCATCAAAGTTGATCTCTTGCCTTTTGCCTGAGTTGAAAACATTGAAGTTGTTATTGTGCTTGTAAGTGTGAGGTTTGAGCTTTTCCTTCACTCCCCTGACACTTGAGTTCTTGTCCTTAGGAGTTATCTCTGTGGCTTTGTCATTCTCATTGTGGACTGGCATGTTCACAGCTTGTTCTTGACCGCTGTCGCAAACATAATGACACCTAATCTCCTCAGCTTAGCTTGTGAATGTTGAGCTAAAACAACACTACTTTGATAGTGTTGTCATTTTGTTATTGAAGTGCATCTGCTTAGTTTGCTATGTGTTGCTTGTTGTTATGTTGTAGAAAGCTCACTTGAGATGCACCTAACAACATGGTTGTGTGCATGCTCCAGTTGTGTCTGAGTGTTGAATTCACTGTTGTTGTTGCATCTTCTTTCTTCTCTCTCTTGCCCACATGTTCTTGCAGGACTCTGAGAGGCTGCATGTTCAGGCTAACTATGAAAGCGTTAGTTTCATTTCACCACATTGCTTGCTGGCTGGGTTACATTCTAGCACCAATGACCTAGATGCCAAAGCGAGTCATTAAGATAAGTTCAGACATGGTTGCAGCTCCAACTGCTTCAAAGTCCACCTGTGGTGTTGATTTTGCTATGTTGCTATGATGAAACAAAAGCTGGCTAAAGGATGCAATTGGTAGCAACAAAAAGATAATTTTTTAACAATTAAGAGTGATGGAGGAACACAAGAAAAAAAGGCACAAGGAAAAGGGTTGGTTGCTTTTCCTGCTTCTGTTTAGCAATGCACACAGAGAAGATGGAGCAAGAATGAATAGCAGAAGGAGCTCTCAGAGCACGAATTCGCCTGTGTGCAAAAGATAAGAAAAGAGCATGACAAGAAGAGCAACAAACAGCATGCACAATGTTGAACTAAAATTGTAAAATAGTCAATACAAGCTTAGCGGAACACTCCCAAGAAGCATGAAGAAACCCCAAGACAAAAAGGCAATGATCGGGTGTGAGGGACAAATTGTTGACTTGGAGAGCCCCCAGGACAAATCAGCTAAATGGAGTCATCAGGGCTCAAAGTTAAGCAGTGAAATTAGATCTAAAAATTAAACAATCAATGCTTAGCATTGATGGGTTCAAGAAAGAGCATCGGATTGCATTTGATTTGACTCTTGATTGACTTTCACAAGAGAGACAAGAGAAGCTGGTAATGTGGCTCATGGAATCGGAATTTGTCTAGGAGGATTTCACGGCAATTCAATCTCTTTTTTCTGGAGAAATGAAACATGTGATCACCCCAACCATCTCATCCTCAAACCAAAAGAGGGACCCTGCTTCTCTGCCTTGAACTTTGTTCATTTTTTATTTCATGTACCAGTAAATTTAGGAAAAGGCAAAAACAAGAAAGGAAGTTGCACTGTTTGAACAACACATGGATGCACACTTTCTCATTTTGCCGTGCACATTTTTACGGATGAAACACTGCTGGCAGTGACATCAGGGCTTTGATTTCCTGTCCTGTCAGTTGCCGCTGTGACATTCCTCTCATGGGATCGGTAACCACTGTGACATGACCCTTATTTGGCACGCCCCTTATGTGACAGACAGAGAAACAGACAGACAGATGAATAAAACTTTGACAAAGACCAAACGAAAGTTGAGTGCAACACTACTAATAGCACCAGTCCGGTTACTAGGAAGTCAAGATTTCTTCATCTTAGGGTCAGGGTTACATATCATGCGAAAACAGAAACACGAGAACATAACCGGCTACTATCCTATCCAAGAAGTGTTTCCAACCCCATTTATAAATAATGTTTTTTAGTTTTTATAAACTCCTGTTATGAAGAGGCTCTTTTTGGTGGTTTGGCTTTTGATTGATTGGGGGTCGCCGTCGGTACTGTATAGCACCTGTTGGATGCACTTTTGTAGGAACGCAGATGCTCGACCGACGTGGCGATACAGACCCTTTTTTGGAAGGTCCTAATATGAAAGTATTATCCATGCATTTTTTTGTTTTTCTTTCTTGTCATTTGTGTGCTGTTATGAAAATAGATACACCATACACGCGAGATATATCGCTCTTTTGGGTACCGGCATGGGAAAAGGAAATGAAGCATACTTTGTGTGTGTGGGTGGCGTGGACTGGGGGGGCTTGGCCGGCTGGTGGAAGGATTGAAGCGTCGTAACGATTGCTCCTCATCCAAGCTGCAATGGCATCGGCTCAATGGTATACGCGTAACAACGACCACTATCGCTTCTCTGGGAACACTTGGGCATCCAATCGAGGTTGTCAAAGAGTGCATCCGTGAGACCACTTTGGATCCACGTAGATTGCAAGGCTTCCTCTACAGTCCATCGTTGCAAAGGGTCCACTCGTAACAATCCCAAGATGAACTCTTTAGCTTCCATACTGATCGTGTTCCATACAGGTGCATGAAATGAGACGTATCCTTGACAGGCCAATCGAAAAATGTCATGATTGTCCGCGGCATAAAAGGGAGGATATCCGGACATCATCATGTACAAGACACAACCCGTCGCCCAAAGATCGACAGCCTTGTGGTAAGGCCGACGTTGCCAAACTTCGGGTGCACAAAAGCAAGGAGTTCCGCATCGACGGGTCAATCCTTCTCTTGGGACGTAGGTGGCAAAGCCAAAATCGGCCAACAAAACGGAGGTGCCGTCCCTCGCATCGGCCAGCAAAATGTTTTCGGGTTTAATGTCACGATGGACAATGCCACGTTGGTGAAGTTTCTGTATCGTCTGCAACAACTTGATGGCCACAGAACGGGCCGCGTGTTCATTGTAGAGCTCTTCTCGATCAATGCGTTCAAACACGTCTCCACCCTTTGCCAATTCTTGGACAATGTAAAAACTATCTGCCTCGATATAGTAGTCGACAAACTTGACGACATGAGGGACATTGCGAAGAGACTTTAAAATGTTGATTTCCGACAAGATATCTTTTTCATCTTGTTCTCGAAGTCCTTGGCGAGGAATGCGTTTGGCGGCATACACGCCATTATTTTCCTTGCCTACTGCTGCTGCTGTCGAAGCGTGTTTCGAGTGCCGATCCGTCACCTTGTAGACAACTCCCTTGGCACCTGCATTCAATCGTTCCTCAATTTGATATTGTCCATCAAACACCTTTCTGTGGTAATGATATTGTTGATGGCGCTGGACCTGATGATAATTGGCCTTTGGGGAATGTTGGTTTAGGGCTGTCATGGTCAAAGCCATGAATGATTGGAATTCAATTATTTTATGTTTTGAAATGTTACTGATTGTGATCAGGTCGATGTGTGATAGACAGCCTCAAAAAAGAAACGGACCGAACCAGTCGGAAATATCAAACGTACGCGCCAATCGTGCATTGCAGTGAATGACCGATGAGGGTGTCTGTCATGTGTACGGTACTGGTAGTAGTGTACACGTGTACGCTAAGTTTGATCGTGACTTCTGTTGTCACGCTCTACAAGGGGCACACTACTAGCTAGCAGTCGCAGGTACGGTAGGTACGTGAGGCTGGCGAGCCCGCTGTAGATGACTGGTTGATCATACTACGGTACTATAGCTAGCTAGTAGTAGACTGTGTGAGAACATTATCCAATTCTAGATAGCTAGAGCTAGCTAGGTAGCTAGCTAGAGAATATGAACAGCCAGCCAATACTACTACAGTATCAGATGGACTGCTACACCTATTTACTAGTACGGTAGGGTACCAGTATGTCTTGATCCTAACCCAACTGAAGCGTGAGTGGATTACAAAAAGAATATTCCAAGGCTGCACTGTTCTACTGTAGCACAAAGCTTCCACTTGGCATCTGCTCATACAGTGATAGTCTTCTTACCTGATGTCAACTCGAAAGCCGAATCCGTCGCTACAGATACGAAATAGTATGTGGAAGAGGACATTTTGCCAACTCTTTCAAAAGAAGCAAACGTTTTTTGCTCGAGAGTCCTTACCCACCATTGAGTTACTGCGTGCTAGCTAGTATGACTTATACAGCAGAAGGATAAGTATATTTTAAAATGGAATGCTATAGTAAAAATTTAGTGATACTTGCATGAGCAAGAGACAGACAGACAGCTCAGCGGAAGACTGTTTCGTTCACCTCGTAACATATGACCGGAGTCAGCAGGCAACCAACGTTGCTGCTGAGTGATATTATAGAAAAATTAGTTGTTTTCCTTTAGGGCTGGACGAAAAGATCGCTGGTGTTGCACACCAACATTTTCTGATGAAAGGTTTCCATGATGCCCATGGACTGTTGTTGTTGTTGTTGATTCAAGGCCATGCGGAGTTCTTGTGCCAATTGGACTCCCGCTACCCCCGATACGGTTCGATTGTTGTTGTTGCTGCTGCCTGAACTTGTAGGAGTGTCGGCACTGCTCTGACTTTTCTCTTCGTCGCTTTCATTGATGGCCTGTTGTTTTCGCTGTTCGGCCAAAGCATTCTTGAGTTCTTGCGCCAATTTGGCTCCCGTAGCTCCTGACACGGTTTGAATGCTACGATCGGCACCCGCATCTCCGATGCGATCCAAATGAACTTGAGCTGCCGTCTTCTCATTCACCTCCCAGGTACGCCATGGTGGAGTGGCGGTCACTTCACTATCCAGCATACGCCAGGAGGCAGGTCCAATTTGAAAGCTCTTGATGCAAACATGCCCCAAATCGGCCATTTCGTACTCTTGAGCAATTTCCAACAATCGTGAATACAATTGGGGTTGATCATTGGTCACGCGAAAGAGCGTCGAATGAACAATGTTATTGACAAAGGGTTCCTTGAGCGGCAAACCACGAGCTTCCAAGCGACTGCGGAGTCTATCGCGTACATCATTGGTATCAATGGAGGGCACGCCAATCATCAACAAACCAGTCGCAACCGCAATCACTCCCACATAATGTATGGTCAAATGCGAATCGAGTCCTCCCGCCGTCAACGAATCTTGAATGCAATCCAAATATTCCTCTTGCTGGAATTTGGTTTCTTCACTGCAACACTCTTCGTCGTATTCATTGAACCCCACCAATTGCATGACGGTCCAATGCAATTGTCCATCCACCTTGTTGGGCACGGGTCGTTGTCCAAAATGCAAATCATCGGGAAATTCCGTTTGCAAGACTTGGTTCAAAGCCTTGTAAGCAGGAGACCACTGGGCATCAACACTCTCATCGAGAATGGCAGAAATGGCCAAACAGCGACGATCGTCGTCACTGCGGGCCCTGTTGTCGCGAAAGAAACCGTCTTCACGCATGGCCTTGGCTTGTTCAATGGTACCGCGATTGCGATCTCTCATTTCATCATAGATGGGTTCCAATTCCTTCCAGACCGGGGCCGTGGCTTCGGCGTGAATTGCTGGTGGAAGGACCATATTGTCCTTGCCGCTGGTAGTAGGAGACGGAGGAGTGTTGTTGGAAGAAGTTGTATTGTACATGATGGAATAATGAATGAATCTGACGGGTGTTTCGTTGCTGCTGGAAAGATGACAGAGACTTTAATTTTGCTACCTCAAGTGGGAGGTGAGCGAAGTTGTGAGCCGTTGAAATAAATGATTTGTTGCAACCTATCTGCTGTTGGTGTGTGGTTTACGTTCCTCTTTGAAGAAAATCATGCAGGAGCGGTAGCTGTACTACTACTAAGAAGGTGAGTGGTGAGAGAGGTCCTGGTGAGCGAAAATCCATTGTCGTCAGGCAAAATGAAAGACACTTACTTGCGGACCTCTCACTTTGAAGTTCTTTTTGTGACCCAACCAATTCACAGATAGATAGAGCGCGCTCCACGAGCTCATTCTTTGCATTGACAGCATCCTGCGCGCCTGCGTGGTCGACGAAAGAAGAAACAAGTTTCTTTTTTTTACGAGGTCGGTTTGTGAGTCCCGTGTGTCATGGGCTCTTCCTCTTGTCATGAGCAGATCCACTTTGCTACTGTGCTTGACTGATGCTTATGTTGTAGCAGCTGTTGTTGCTATCTGCCTGGCACAGAAAGGCACCAGAGCTGGAGATGGCCACCACGACAAGACTGGACCCACTGTGCAAATAACAGGTGAAAATTTGATTTTAGGCTTAGATTGTGACCAAACTTCCACATGATCAAGCAGGGAGTTCCAAAACTCCACAAAACCAAGTTAACAATCTAACAGTTCTGACAAGACAACAACAGCAAGTTTCCCTCTGAAATGTTCACATCTATGTTTCTGTCTGTCTCTGCTGTGCCTGTTTCTCAACCTGCATCTGTGTGGCAGTCAGCATGACTGCCGGGAGAGTTTTGCTTGTGCACATCCTTCCGATCATGCGCAGTTTGTTTTTTCAGCCAGACTACAAATCTAGGCTGGTCATGGCCGAGTAGCAAATGAGGTGTGATGTGATAAAGACTAATCTAATCAGACTACGTGTGGTGTGAAATATCAAAAGAGTGAGCTCTTGTTAAGCGAGCCTCTTGAGATCATCCCAATGCCGTTGCATCATCCACGATCGTGCTTCATCCGCAGATAGCCGTTCGTGATGCAACGTGTGTGGGTCTCGTCCGCAGGTCGCACAACTGGCCCGCTGACACCCTCCCATGATGCGAAACATCGCGCATCACAGCTGGAAAGAAAGGGCCAGCCCAAAAGAATTTGAAGCAAAACCAACACAAATCG
>ENA-ORBV01014249-ORBV01014249.1-microbial-mat-metagenome-genome-assembly--contig:-NODE-14249-length-11931-cov-4.882571_pt1 | contig 11931 bp, 7 predicted proteins | sample MGYA00237777_ERZ505514 | MGnify/ENA primary metagenome ERZ505514 (study PRJEB26160, sample SAMN06269048) | microbial mat metagenome | isolation source: Oligotrophic lake microbial mat | place... | reverse complement strand
CACAAGACCTGAGGATTGCGGAGGTCGCACGATGATCAGCTCCTCCTTCGACGCCATCATCCCGATGCTGTGCGTGACCCTCGCGGGTCTCGTGGTGCTGCTGGCGGAAGCGTTCCGTGGTCGCGGCGAGAAGATGCCGATTGGCGGGCTGGCCATCATCGGCCTGGTCGGCGCCGGCGCGGCGTCCATTCTGCTATGGGACCGCAACGCCACCAGCTTCGGCGTGGTCACGGCCGACAACTTCTCGCTGTTCGTGAACCTGGTGCTGGTCGCCGTCGGCATTCTCACGGTGATCTTCTCGTCGCAAACCGTCGAGCGCGACGGGATTCCCGCTGGCGAGTACTACGCCCTCATGCTGTTCGCCATCGTTGGCATGATGCTGATGGGGCAGGCCACCGACCTGCTGGTGATGTTTCTGGCGCTCGAGACGATGTCGATTGCGGTCTACGTGCTGACCGGCATCCGGCGCGAGCAGCAGCAGAGCACCGAGGCGGCGTTCAAGTACTTCCTGCTCGGCGCGTTCGCCAGTGCGTTCTTCCTCTACGGCATCGCCTTCCTCTATGGCGTGACCGGCAGCACCAACCTCGATCGCATTGGCTCGGTGATCGCCGCCCAGTCGATGAGCGGCAACCCGATGATCCTGCTGGGCGTGGGCCTGCTGATTGTCGGCTTCGCATTCAAGGTGGCGGCCGTGCCGTTCCACATGTGGTCGCCGGACGTGTATGAGGGCGCGCCCGCCGTGGTCACCGGTTTCATGTCCACCGGCGTGAAGGCGGCCGCCGTGGCCGCGTTCGTGCGCGTGTTCCTGTCGTCGCTCGAGCCGATGATTGCCGACTGGGCACCGGTGCTGTGGGCGATTGCCGCCGCGACGATGATCCTCGGGACGGTGGTCGGCGTGGCGCAGACCAGCCTCAAGCGCATGCTGGCCTATTCGAGCATCGCGCACGGCGGTTACCTGCTGGCCGGCCTGGTGGCTGGTAACGACGTCGGCAAGGCGGCCATCCTGTTCTACCTGGCCGCCTACGCGCTGACCAACCTCGGCGCCTTCGGCGTGATTGCGCTGCTCGGCACGCGCGAGCGCGCCAACGACGACCTGCGCGACTACGCGGGGTTGTTCAAGAGCCACCCGGCCCTGGCCGTGCTGATGACGTTCTTCCTGCTGTCGCTGGGCGGCTTCCCGCCGACCGCGGGCTTCATCGCCAAGTGGTATGTGTTCAGCGCCGCGATTGGCTCGGGCTATTACGGCCTCGCCATCATCGGCGTGCTGTCGAGCGTGGTCTCGGTGTTCTTCTACCTGCGCATTGTCGTGATGATGTTCATGACCGAGCGCGACGCACGTCCGGTGCCGGCGCCAATTACCACGATGGCCTACGCGGGGCTGGTGCTGTCGCTGATCGGCGTGCTCTACCTGGGCGTGCTGCCGACGGCGGTCATCGACTTCGCACAGGCATCAATCAGCACGATCTTTTAGCCACAGAGCACACAGAGGACGCAGAGTTCCCTCAGCGTCCTCTGTGGCAAATCCGATCTTCCAACTGCGCCTGGGCTCGTTCCCCTGTAGAATCGGGCCTGCCCACCAGGGAGGCCCACTCGAATGCGACTTCCAGCCGCTCTTGCCGCCGTCTGTTTACTGACGGCCACCGCGCTCGCCCAGACGCCTCCTGTCCCTCAGCCAGCGCCAGCCGGCCGCCACCCCGAAGCGGGTGGTCTGCTGATTCGGAATTACCCTCCTGAGACCTACGATGGCGGCGCCCAGAACTGGGCGATGCTGCAAGACGCCCGTGGCGTTCTCTACGTGGGCTCAACGAGCGGGTTGCTGGAATACGACGGCGTGACGTGGCGAAAGATCTTCACGCCGTCCCGCACGACTGTTCGTTCGCTCGCGGCCGATGCCAGCGGTCGTATCTATGTCGGCGCCGTCGGCGACCTCGGCTACCTCGAGGCTGATGCCAAGGGCGACACGCAGTTCGTCTCGATGGTCGACACGCTCCCCGCGGATGTCCGCATTTTCGAGGACGTGTGGCGGACCTTCGTGACGCCTGACGGGATCTTCTTCCAGACCCAGATTGGCCTGTTCCGCTGGGCCAACGGGGCGATGAAGGTGTGGAAGCCGACGGGACGTATCTTCAACCGCGCGCAGATGGCCAACAACACGATCTACATCGGCCAGACGGGTGGCGTGTTAATGGCGCTGCGAGGCGACGAGCTGGTCGCCGTGCCTGGCGCCGAGCGCTTGGGAGATGAGACCTACCCGATCGTGATTCCATTTGATGGCACGCGGCTGCTGATGGGGACCCGGGCGGACGGCCTGTTTCTTTACGACGGGGCGTCCCTGACCCCGTTTCGGACCGAGGTCGACGAATATCTGAAGCGCAGCAATTTGTACCGCGGCTTCGCCCTGCCGAACGGGTCGCTTGCCTTCACGACGACGTCGGCCGGGATGGTGATCCTCGATCGGGACGGCCATCAGCTCGAGATGGTCGACGAACGTGCCGGGTTGCCGGCCCCGTCGGTGTACTACGTGCTGCCGGACCGCGAAGGCGGCTTGTGGCTGGCACTGGGTGTGGGCCTGGCCAGGGTCGAGGCGCAGTCGCCGCTCTCAATGTTTGGCCCCACCGAAGGCCTGAGGGCCGCCGGTGGCGACGTGGCCCGGTTCAATGGCCGGCTGTATATCGCGCACGGGCAGGGCGTGCAGTACTTGGCGCCGGCGACGGGCGCCGCCCTCCCGCGAATCGTGCCGATCGCCGGCGTTGCGAACCAGTGCTGGTCATTTACGCAGTTCAACGACCCGGCTGGCCAGGCGCCGCAACTGCTGCTGTCGGCGAGCGACGGCCTGTATCGCATTGACGGTGACAAGGCGTTGCCGATTGTCGAGTCCCGTAATCGCTCGTTCGGCTCATTCGTGACCCTCCAGTCGAAGGTCGATCCGAACCGGGTATGGGTGGGCCTGACCGACGGACTGGCCTCCGTTCGCTGGACGAACGGGAAGTGGCTGAATGAAGGTCGTGTCGCGAACCTCCGGGATCAGGTGCGGAGCTTGCAGCAGGCTCCGGACGGCAGTCTCTGGGCGGGCACGCAGTCAGCGGGATTGCTGATCGTGCGCGGTGCCGATGCGGTGGGCACCGCCCGGCCGGCAGCGCCCGCGGTGGCGCGATACGGCGCCGAGCAAGGACTGGCGATCGGTGGCGCGAGCGTGATCAAGGTGGACGACAAGTTGTTCGTCAGCGTCGCCGGCAAGATCGCCGTGCTGGACGCGGCCGCCAACCGGTTTGTCGCCGACCAGACGTTCGAGGTCGTGGAGCGTGACACCGACACGGGCGTGGTGTTCTTCACGCAGGGTCCCGACGGCCGGATCTTCGTGACCTCCGGCCGCAATGCCGCCGTGCTCACGAAGCAGGCGGACGGCACCTATGCGATCGACAAGCAACTGTTCAGCCGCTTCGTGCTCGACAACAACGGCGCGTTCTATCCGGAAAACGACGGCGTGCTGTGGATTGGCACCGGCGGGAAACTGGCGCGATTCGACACCTCGAAATTCGAGCGCACCACGCCGAAGTTTGCGGCGCTCGTTCGCCGGGTCACCCTGAACCAGGTCGACCTGACTTCGCCAACACCCGCGGCACCGCCGTCCCTGGTGGCAGCGACGCGCAGCATCCGCTTCGAGTTTGCCGCGGCTTCGTTTCTCAACGAGCGTTCTACCCAGTATCAATCTCGGCTCGATGGCATTGACGCCGACTGGTCGGCCTGGTCTTCGGAGTCTCGCCGTGATTACACGAATCTCTCCTCGGGCGAGTATCGCTTTCATGTTCGCGCGCGCAACGAGTTGAGCCAGTTTAGTGACGAGGCTTTGTACGCGTTCGCCATCCTGCCACCGTGGTACCTCACGTGGTGGGCGTACGGCCTGTATCTGGTGGCGTTCATGTGCCTGGTGACCGTCGCGGCACGCTTGCAGCGCCATCGCGTGGTCAGCAACGAGCGGGAGCGGGCGAAGTTCGCCGAAGCCAGCCTCCGCGCCGAGTCGGCGGAGGCGCTCGCGAAGTCGGAAACTGAGCGTAACCGCAGTATCGAGTTGCTTAGCGAGATCGGCCGCGAGATCACCGCCTCGCTCGACTTCGACACCATCTTCGACAAGCTCTACGGGCGCGTCAACGAGCTGGCGGATGCCGACGTCTTTGGTGTGGGCCTTTATCACGCCGACCGGAACGAGATCGAGTACCGGTTGGCGATCGAGAAGGGCAAGCGCTACGCGCCCTACTCGCGCAGCACCACCGACCGCAGCCAGTTGCCGGTGTGGTGCATCGAACACCGCGAGCCGGTGTTCATCAACGACGTCGATCAGGAGTCGGCGAAGTACATCCCGCACTACGCCGAGGCCGCCCGTGCACTGGAAGACGGCACCATGTCGAAGACGGCGCAGTCGATCATCTACCTGCCGCTGATCTCGAAGGACAAGGTGCTGGGCATCGTCACCATCCAGAGCTTCGAGAAGGGCGCCTACACCGAGCATCACCTCAACATGATGCAGAACCTGGCGGCCTTCACGGCGATCGCGCTCGACAACGCCGATGCCTACCGGCAGATCAACGAGCAGGAACACGAGAACCGGCGGCTCTTTGAGGAAGCGCAGCGCGCGCGGGCTGCGGCCGAAGAGGCCGATGCCGCCAAGAGCGCGTTCCTCTCGACGGTGAGCCACGAACTGCGCACGCCCCTGACGTCAGTGCTCGGGTTTGCCAAAATCATCAAGAAGCGGCTCGACGATCGCATCTTCCCGATCCTCAAGAGCGACGACAAAAAGGTGCTCCAGACCGTGCAGCAGATTCAGGACAACCTGCAGGTCGTGGTCGGCGAAGGCGAGCGCCTCACCAAGCTGATTGACGATGTGCTGGATCTCGCCAAGATCGAAGCCGGCAAGCTCGAGTGGAACATGGGACCGGTCACCGTCCAGGAAATCATCGACCACGCGACAGCGGCCACCAGCTCGCTGCTCGAGCCCAAGGGGCTGCGCCTGATCAAGGACGTTGACGCCACGCTGCCGGTGATCACTGGCGACCGTGATCGCTTGATTCAGGTCGTCATTAACCTGGTGTCGAACGCCGTCAAGTTCACCGACGGCGGCACCATCACGTGCCGTGCCGTTCGTCAGGCCGACATGCTGGTGGTCAGCGTCATCGACACCGGCGTGGGCATTACGCCGGCCGACCAGCCGAAAGTGTTCGAGCGCTTCAAGCAGGTGGGCGATACGCTCACCGACAAACCCAAGGGCACGGGCCTCGGCCTGCCGATCTGCCGCGAGATTGTCGAGCATCACGGTGGCCGCGTGTGGGTCGAGAGCGAGCTTGGCAAGGGCAGCACCTTCTCGTTCTCGCTGCCGATCGCCGACGGCGCGCAGCCGTCGCTGCCGCTCGATCTGCCACCGTGGTGCGCCAGTTGCGTGACCAGGTCGTCGTGACGACGCCGCGGACGGCGGAGCGGCAGCCGCGCATCCTGGTCGTGGATGACGAGGCCAATATTCGTGAACTGCTCACGCAGGAATTCACCGAGGCCGGCTACGCCGTGGTCACCGCGGCCAACGGCCGCGAGGCGGTGGCCGAAGTCCGTCGCCAGCGTCCCGACCTGATCGTCCTCGACGTGATGATGCCCGAGATGAACGGCTTCGACGTCGCCGCCGTCCTGCGCAACGACCCGCAGACGCTCGACATCCCGATCATCATCCTGTCGATCGTGCAGGATCGCGAGCGCGGCTTCCGGCTGGGCGTCGATCGTTACCTGACCAAGCCGATCGACACCGACATCCTGTTCCGCGAGGTCGGCGCCCTGCTCGATCAGCGCAAGTCCCACAAGCGCGTGCTGGTGGTCGATGATGATGCGTCGGCGGTCAAGACCCTGACCGAGGTGCTGAAGGCGCGCGGTTACAGCGTGACCGAGGCGCGCGGCCACGACCTGTTCGAGAAGGCCAAGATGCTGCAGCCCGACATCATCATGCTCAGCTCGGCCGATCCCAAACCCGAAATTGTCCAGACCCTGCGCTTTGAGAAGGGTCTCGAGAATGTCCTCTTCTTCGTATACCGGTAGGAGCCGCCGTGAGCCTGAAGATCCTGATTGTGGATGACGAAGTACACCTGCGCACGCTGCTGCACCAGACGCTCGAGGAGCTGGAGGATGAGGGCGTCGAGCTGCACGTGGCGACCAACGGCGAAGAAGCCCTGGCGGCGATCCAGACGCTGCAGCCGAACCTGGTGTTCCTGGATGTGATGATGCCGAAGCTGAGCGGCTTCGACGTGTGCGAACGCACCAAAAAAGTGCTCGGCCTGTCCAACGTCTATATCGTCCTGCTGACGGCGAAGGGCCAGGAGTTCGACCGGCAGCGGGGCATTGAGGCCGGCGCCGATCTCTACATGACCAAGCCGTTCGATCCGGATTCGCTGCTGATGAAGGCCCGCGACGTGCTCGGCATCTGATCGCCACCATGGCCCGTATTTCCCTGAAGCAGATCGTCGGCGCCCAGAATGGGTTGCGCCCGGTGGTCGCGGCCCTCGAGCGCGCGTTTGGCGGCGCCGTGGCGGTCGAAGACACCGCGGGCGCCTCGCTGCTCGGGACGGCCAACGGCGGCGAACGGTTTGCAGTGGTTCACGACGGGAAAGAGCTGGGGTGGGTGTCGGGCCCGCAGGGGGCCGAAGCGGTGGCCGACCTGCTGCGCTTCCTTGCCGACAAGGAATCGGAGCGGAAGGCTCTTGGCTCGGAGGTCCTCCACCTCTACCGTGAAGTAAACCTGATCTACAGCTTCTCTGAGAAGCTGGCGGCTTTGCTCGACCTTGAACGCGTGGCGCAGCTGACCTTGCAGGAGGCCCGCCACCTGATTGTGGCCACTGACGGCGCCATCCTGCTGCTGGACGACGAGACGGGCGCGCTGACCGCCGCAGCTGCGTTTGGCGATGAACTGCCTGGCCTGTCCGGCTTCAAGCGGGGCACCGGAATCGCCGGGACGGTCGCCGCCACTGGCGTCGGCGAGATCGTCAACGACGTGATGGGCGACCCGCGACGCATCAACGCGGTGGTCGACGTCCGCTCGCTGGTGTGCGCGCCGTTGAAAGTGGGCGAGCAGGTGATTGGCGTCATGATGCTCGCGAGCACCTTGCCGATGGCCTACGAGGCGCGCGAGCTGAAGCTGCTGAATACGCTCGCGCTGCAGACCGCCACGGCGATCGAGAACGCGCGCCTGTTCGAGCGCACGGTGCAGGCCGGCCACGAACGTGAGCGGCTCCTCGCCCTCAACAAAGAGGCCGAGGTGGCGCGCGCGGGTTACGAGCGCGAGCTCGAACTGGCGGCGACGATTCAGGCCGATCTGTTTCCGGCACAACTGCCCGCCGTGGCCGGTTACGATCTGGCGGCCCGCAACCGGCCGGCGCGCCGGTGCGGCGGCGATTACTACGATGCCATTCCGGCCGGGACCGGCGGCGGGGCCTCGGTGCTGCTGTGCGTGGCCGACGTGTCGGGCAAGGGCTTACCGGCGTCGCTGTTGATGAGCCACATGCAGGCGACACTGCGCGCGCTGCTTGGCCGCACGGCCTCGCTGCAAGACCTTGCGGGTCACGCGCACGACCTGCTGCATGGTTCCACCGCCGACAACAAGTACGTCACGGCGGCATTGCTCGAACTGACGCCGGCGACCGGCCGCGCGAGCTATGTCAGCGCCGGCCACATCAACAGCCTGGTCGTGAAGCGCAACGGCGACGTTGTCCTGCTGGGCTCCACCGGCGCCCCACTCGGGTTGCTGCCGCCCGGGCTGCCCTACGAGACGACCATGGTCGACCTCGAGGCGGGAGATTGCCTGATCCTGTGTTCGGATGGCGTGCCCGATGCGCAGAATGAATCAGACGATGAGTTCGGGGAGAGCCGGCTGACGGCGATCGTGCGCGACGCGCGAAACGAGCCGTCGGCAGAGATCGTGTCGCGGGTGTTCGATGCCATCGACCAGTTCGCCGGCACGGCACCGCAGTTCGATGACATCACCTTGATGGTCTTGCGGCGTCTCCAGGACTGACCGCCACAACTGGACTAGCTTCGTTCCATGCCCCTCGCCCCTGGTTCGCACATCGGTAGCGACGTGGTGTTGTCGCTGATTGGTGAAGGCGGCATGGGAGAAGTGTCCCGGGCGCGCGATACCAGGCTCGATCGTGAGGTGGCTCGCCACCGCCACGGCGTGGCTTGGCTTCGAGGTGTCGAGCGCGGCCCAGATCGCTGCGATGGTTGCGATCGAGCAGGACGCCTTGCACCAACTGGTCCGCGATCCCTTCGAAACCTTCCGCGTCCAGGCCGCGGGCCTGCGCGATGGCCAGGGCCTGCCGCGCTTCGTTGAGCAGGAAGTTCGCGACTTCCTGACGTGCGGCTGGGTGACGGGGCGAGCCTCGCGCTGCTCGTCGATGCGACGCGACGGCCGACCACCTGGAACCAGATGACACCAGTCGCGACGATGCTCATTCCGATGACTCGGCGTGTCTTCACACGGGCCTTGCCATGACACGATCGGTCTGTGGATCGGCGCCGAACACAAATACGTGCTCGCCGACATCGGCAAAGCCACATTTGCCATAGAACGCCCGCGCGCGATGGTTGTGCTCCCAGACGCCCAGCCACAGCGTCCTGGCGCCCCCGGACACCGCCTCGTCCCACCACGCGCGCCATCAACGCCTGCGCGATGCCCCGTCCGTGCCGCCCGCGCTGGACATAGAACCGCCACAATTCAGTCGGCTCCGCCCCGGACACGCATGCCGGTGCGTGACCCGCACGGATCTGCGCGTATGCCACGGTCTCGCCGCCGTGATCCACGAGCAGGGTCGTGATCGCGGGATCCGTGAGCTCCGCCGTCTGCTGCGGCACACCATAAGCGCGATCGAGGTGGATCGCCATGTCGGTGGCATCGCTGGTGGATGCGAACGTGTCGAAAAACGTGTCGCGAGCCAACGCCGCCAGCGTCGCGGCATCCGCAGCCGTGCCACGGCGGATTGTCATAGGTAGAATCGTATCCGAATGGAACCTCGCCGCCGCTTTCTCCGTAACGCTGTCTGACGCCGTAAGCAGGTCACGCCGGGAGGGCACGCAATGGGAGTTTGGGAAGACCTTCGGTTCGCCGCCCGCCTGCTGGTCAAAGACAAGTGGTTCACGCTGGTGGCCGCCGTCGCGCTGGCCCTCGGCATTGGCGTCAACACGACGGTGTTCACGTTCGTCAACGCCGTGTTGATTCGCGGCCTGCCGATCGACGAGCCGGACAGCGTGATGGCAGTGCAGTCGCTCGATCCGGTGCGCAACCGCGACATGGGCGTGTCGTACCTCGACTTCAGGGACTGGCGCGACAACTCCCGGACCTTTGAATCGCTGGCAGCATTCACGAGGACCGCGGCCAACGTCAGCGACGAAGGCCAGCTGCCGGAGCAGTTCAACGGCACGTTCCTGAGCGCCAATTCGTTCAAGGTGATGCGCCTGCAGCCGTTGCTCGGCCGCGACTTCCTGCCCGAGGACGATCGCCAGGGCGCTGCGCCTGTCGTCCTCATCGGCCACGGTATGTGGCAGAACCGCTACGGCAGCAATCCCAACGTCATCGGCCGAACTGTTCGCATCAACGACATCCCGTCCGTGGTGATCGGCGTGATGCCAGAGGGATTCAAGTTCCCACAGGACTCGGACCTCTGGCAGCCGCTCGCGGTAATTGCCGGCCTCGAACAACAGAAGCGCAACTCGCGTGATCTGTCGGTGTTCGGCCGGCTGACGCCGGGCACGACCCGCGACCAGGCGCAGGGCGAGCTCGTCAACATCGGCCGCAAGCTGACCACCGACTATCCCGACACCAACAAGGACGTGCAGCCGAAGGTGCTGACGTTCAACGAGTTCATGAACGGTGGACCGATTCGGGCGGTGTTCCTCTCGCTGATGGGCGCGGTGGCGTTCGTGCTGCTGATTGCCTGCGCCAATGTCGCCAACCTGCTGCTGGCACGGTCGACCCAGCGCGGCCGCGAGATCTCGGTGCGTATCTCGCTCGGCGCCACGCGCGGGCGCGTGATCCGCCAGCTACTGATCGAAAGCGTACTGCTGGCGCTGATCAGCGGCGCGATTGGTCTCGCTATCTCGTTCGCCGGCATCCGCCTCTTCGACCAGGCCACCCAGGACGTCGGCCGCCCGTACTGGATCCAGTTCACGATGGATGGCAGTGTCTTCGCCTACCTCGCCGCCATCTGCCTCGGCACGGGCGTGCTGTTCGGCCTCGCTCCGGCGCTGCACATCTCGAAGACCGACGTGAACGAAGTGCTGAAGGAAGGCGGCCGCTCGGGCACGGCCGGGGCCCGCGCCCGCCGCTGGACCGGCGCGCTCATCGTCGGCGAACTGGCGCTCACCGTGGTGTTGCTGGCCGGCGCCGCCTTCATGATGCGCAACTTCGTCACGCTCTACAGACTGGACCTCGGCATCGACACGTCGAAGTTGCTGGTGATGCGGCTGTCGTTGCCGGAGCGGAAGTACCCGGCGCTCGAGCAGCGGCTGGCGTTTTACCAGAACATCGAAGAACGGTTGAAGTCGAACAGCCGGATCGAGTCGGTGAGCATCACCAGCAACCCGCCGATGCAAGGCGGCTTCCTGCGGCGCCTGGCGCTTGACGGCAAACCTCTCGAGCAGGGCCAGCAGGCGCCCAGCGTGACCATGCTCACGGTGGATCCGCGTTACTTCCAGACCATCGGCGTGCCGTTGATCCGCGGGCGCGGCCTGACCGACGAAGACGGTATGACCGGACGCGAGAGCGCCGTGATCAATCAGCGCTTCGCGCAGCTGCATTTCCCCAACGAAGATCCGATCGGCCGTCGCATCGTGCTCAGTATGGACCTGCAGGGCGGCGCGGCGCCGGCCGGCGGCATTCCCGTCTCGCTCACGGCCACCATCGTCGGCATCGCGCCAAACGTGCGGCAGCGCGACTTCCAGCTGCCAGATCCCGATCCAATCGCCTACCTGCCGTTCCGGACCGATCCGCGCGCGTTCATGACCTTGCTGGTCCGCAGCCAGGGCGATCCGGCCTTGATGGCGCCGATTCTTCGCGAGGAGGTCCGCGCCATCGATGCCGACCTGCCGCTGTTCGGCATCATGACGCTGGATCAGTCGCTGGAGCAGGCGCGCTGGCCCTTCCGCGTCTTCGGATCGATGTTCGCGATCTTCGCGTTCATCGCGCTGGCGCTGTCGGCGATCGGACTGTATGCCGTGACCGCCTACTCGGTGACCCAGCGGACGCAAGAAGTTGGCGTGCGGATGGCCCTTGGCGCGCAACCGCACCAGGTCACCTGGCTGTTCCTGCGCCAGTCGTTCGTGCAGTTGGCGATTGGCTTGACGCTGGGCGTGGCCGGCGCCTACGGCGTCGGGCGGCTGTTCCAGAGCACCGACCTGCTGGTCCAGACCACCGCCGGCGATCCGTTGATCATCGGCGGCATCGCAGTGTTACTGGCGGTCGTGGCCGTCGGCGCCAGTGTCTGGCCGGCCCGGCGCGCCACCCTTCTCGATCCGCTGATCGCGTTGGGGCACGACTAGCGATTCCTAGAAGCGGACGAGTCTGGTGACCTTGATGGCCGCGGTCCGGTTCTGCAGCAGCGCAAACCCGGTGATCGCCGTGTCGCGGCCATCGCTGTAGACCACGAACAACTCGCTGCCACCGGTGTACTCCCACCGCAGCCGGGCGCTCGAACTGATGTTGTGGGAGTCGACGTTGTACTGCACCAGGCTGCTGATCAACATGCGGGCGCTGGGCGTGACGGTGAAGCGCGAGCTCACCAGCCTGGCGGTGAAGTCACCGTCGGGAAGGCTGACCCAGTTCAGCGCAATGCTGGGCTCGATCGAAAACTGCGGCACGACGCCCCACCGGCCGCTCTACGAGACCTGTCTCTTATACACATCTCCGAGCCC
>ENA-ORBV01014248-ORBV01014248.1-microbial-mat-metagenome-genome-assembly--contig:-NODE-14248-length-11931-cov-5.878691_pt1 | contig 11931 bp, 12 predicted proteins | sample MGYA00237777_ERZ505514 | MGnify/ENA primary metagenome ERZ505514 (study PRJEB26160, sample SAMN06269048) | microbial mat metagenome | isolation source: Oligotrophic lake microbial mat | place... | reverse complement strand
CTGTACTGTACTGTACTCTACAGTATGGTAATGGTATGGAACAATCACGACTCAGTAGCTCTGGTATTGACATGATATATCTATCACTTTTCACGATTAAAGAGCCTTGGTACTGATATGAGTTGAAAACATCTTTAGGTCCATACTTGTGACTTTTACTTAGTGTCGGTCATGTGACCACTTCGCCGAAAGCATTAGGACGAGTGGTCATGTGACTTTTACTTAACGATGGACACGTGACCATCGCTTTTTTGACATTGTGGCGATGGTCATGTGACTTTTACTTATGATGTTGACGACAGTGCCAGATGACTTTGATCGTGAAAACCCGTAGGTTGCCATTTAAATTGATAACTAACGCGCCCGGGAAAATGGTTTCTGTCTTGCTTCTGTACCGGTAATGAGGCTCATAACCGGCTTTGTCTTACAATTGTACGGTACTTCAAAGTAGATACTCTACGAGCTACTACTACTACGACGTAGTAGTAGATAGCTAGTTGTGCGTCCAATTTTGAAAACGTAGCACTACCTCCTACTAGACTACTGGTACATTATTATTGCCGTTGAGATTGACCATGGTGCCTCTATCCAAGCACATGGACGCAGACCTTACAACAAGACAACTACATTTTAGTGTTAGCTATGTTACGGTCCAAGACAAGCACCATCACCAGTACTATAGCTAGCTAGTCTAGCTAGTCTAGTTTAGTAGCGCGATAGCCGACAGCCATATTAGCTTTCGTTCGATCGATTTGTGTGTTTGTGTGTCTTGCCTCAACTGGACTCCACTTGTTGACTCCACTCAAGTACTTCTAGTACCGTACTGCTGTGCAGTATGGGCTGTTGCTCCAGTTCTCCTCATGCTCGACGAAAGTATCGCGATCCTGCCGATTTGGACGAAATTTTTGTCAGTGAAGAAGACTTGCAACAACTGCTCCAAAACCAAACGAACCATGACCATCCAAATGACACTTCCACTATCATGCCACAAGCATTGCCACTACGGACGTTTGGCAAGTATCGCAACAATGGCGTCTTCGTCCCAGATGACATTGACGGATTGCCGTCCACTCGACTCGTCGCAAAACTGGCTTCCAAACATAATGCGGACCTTGTCTTGTATCAAGCCGACATTGACAATGGCCAAGCCTGGCGATGTTTGCGGCCACCGTGGATCGTCGCCTTGATCTGCAGTCCTTGGATCAGTTGGGCCTATTCGTGCCTGACGGGCGGCGGTTGTACCTGCGACGAAATGTGTTTGTGGGTTCGGAAGGAGTACTCGACGCGACGGTATTATCGGGTCTACGCCAATCGCATCGAAATCAACGCGCCCTACGCCCGCATTCCCTTTGGATATTTGGGATGCGGATCGTGGAATACCGATTTTGTTCAGCAACATCCCTTTGATCGAGGAGCCTTTGGATTTCGACGCGTCAACCTCGCGGTGCATTATTGTTGTTGTGTGTGGCCTTGTTATGGGGATTCTGTCGCGAGACAACGATGTCAGTGCAATGGACCACCCTGGGGATCTACACGCCTTGAATCAGCGGGATGGTGGTGTGATGAATGGTGTTGTGATCTATTCTGCTTCAGTTACCGATATGCTGGTTTGAACAATGGCGATGAAGTCGCCATGGCGTCCAACCTTGCCTTGCAAGCTTATTATGAAGGACGTGCCCTGGACGCATCCAAAATGGAGGCACTCCTCGAATATTGGCGACAACACGTCTCGCAAGAAGGAAATCCTCCCCAACGCAAACGACCCGTCCTGTGGGAGGGCGTCTGCCAATTGCCTTGTTGTACGGGTGCCAAATGTTACAGAAGCATTTGTCAATGCGAACGAAGGATTCCGGCGCAAGAAGAACATACCCAGGAATTACGGGACGTCTACGACAAGTACGAAGGCTTACGAAAACGACAAAGCCAACGCTACACGGACTTTAAGGCACCGCTCCGTCTCAGCACGTGTTGTCAAATGTTGGGATGCAAACGGTGTTGCGGACGAAAGGGGTGTTGTCTTTGTACCGAAGGGTGTTGTCCAAGGGACAACAGGGGTCTTGGATGTTGTTACAAAGACATCCACCAAAAATCTACCGACGGCGACAATCAGCATCGTCTCTTTGCACCCTTTAGCCACAAGGATTGGGATGATGATCATGATGCCGCGCGTATTCTACAACAAGTACTCGGAAATCCACCCCTCAATGTACAATACAAACGATGGGTCCACGACGAGGCAACCGGGGAGTATCGTGTCCAAGTTGTGAGCGGAGCAGCAACAGCAACAGCAGCAACCACCGCCACCGCACCAACAGCAGCAGCAGCTACTACGGGGGACAACGAAAAGGAAAATACTACCAAAAATAGCATGGAGGGAGATTGAATTCGCGGTTGGTTGGAATGCGAGGGTAAAAGAACACATGCGTCGTCGGGCATTGCGTGTCTCTCGCAAGAGCTGAACGTACTGTTCAATATCGAGTAAAACAATCCACAGCCGAGGATGGTAACCCACAAGGATGGAATCGAGCGTACAGTACCAGATGTGCAGCTGTAAGATTTACATCTCTTTGCATCTGCCTGGCATGCTGCAATCTGTCAGATGGTTGGAACCGTGGCACAGAGAATTCGCTGGGCTTATGGCTCATCCATCTTCGGTTCAATTCTGTGCTGTCCAGCATTAGGTTTCTCCTTCGATACAATGTTGTACTGTCCAGCATTGAGTTTCTCCCTTTGCTCTCGGTCTTGTCCGCGGTGGGACCCGAAACTAGAAACAAAGGATCCAGGAACAGAGCTGCTGGTGCAAAAAGGAAATTATAATACAATGGTCGCAGCTGCCAAGGCACAGTCCTAACTGTCACCTTTTTATGTCGCGCCTGATTTGATTAGTAGGCAGATAGGGGGCAAGATACTGAGGGGGTTTGGGGAGATTGACGTCGGTTCGGGATGGGAAAGTCTATCACGCCATATCCTACCATGACTCGAGGCGCATCCTTCAAGAAGATCGCTTGCTGTACAACACACACTCGGACCTGTCCCTACAACAATCTGGGCGCTAATCGAAACGACGCCGGAAAAGACAAAACAATAGCAGACAGTGACGACGACGAACTATTTTTCTTTTGGGGCACCTCTGTGCACAACCTTCTGTACGATCAAATTATACAACTGCCACATAGTTTCCGATTCCGCCCGACAGCAACCCAAGGGACTATCCAAAATATTGAGAAGACTGTTAATCACGGCCCAATCTATCATTGAAGAAACAAATAATGAGGAGAGAAAGGCGAGGACAAGGGATCATGCATCGTTTGGGGCAACCTTGGTAGAAGCAACGCTCGCTCCTGCTCTGGATCTGAAACTACCATTCGCGGGAGCGACCATCCACGCCGACATCAATGGAATGGCGCGGTTTCACTTTCTCGGTACCACCCACGGGGCAGCACCTTACCCTGGTTCGTTGTCAATATTGCGAACAGGTATCGCTGTTGCCGCTAGCTTCTATGGACCTGTGAGGCAAAAACATAAGGATCCAAATCTTGCTGCTGTACCCTCCTTCATCATTCCTGGTACAACAAAGGACCAACAGGCGACCCAACCGCCACACCCGGCTTCTTTATTCCAACCACATGTAATCATCCAACCACGAGCGCGGCCGCCTGCTGTCCTTGTGAACACTACTATGATGTTGTGGTAATGTTATATTGTGGTGGAAGGACTCCGGGATTATTCCGACGCCGCAACCGTCACTTTGGTTGACTAACAACAATTTAGTGCCAGCTCGGAGATGATGCAACTATCCGGGCCCGTTCCTACCCAATACAGCATCGGCTCAGTTGGAGTTTTATTGTAAACCTTTCTGCCCGAACAGAGTTTGTCGACACCCACAACCTATCCAAGACTGTCGTACAATTCTTTGAGTGAAACTCTGTTCGAAGCGCGAGGAAATCCAACCAGCCAGTGTTTGACTTTGCGGATGAATCTGCATCTCTTTTCGGTCCTTTGAGTTGGTATCATTTCGCTCAAGCAGGGATATTTGACAGCGCCGACTCTTTTGGGTCTCGCTCGTACCATAGTGGGAAGCATCCTCTCCCACCTGCTTTGCTATTTGCTGCAGTACCTTGGTACTCAAGACAGCCTTCTTTTGACAGCTGTGCTACTAAATAGGTGCCAATCGATGTCGCAACAGCTTCAAAATCACCATCAACAACCAGCGTGTCCTCCTCCTCGTTCCAAATAATGCCATTGAGGGCAAGCAAGTTTCTATTACAATATCATTCTTGGACTGTGATTGCAATGATCCAAAACCCAATATTTCCCATCGTAATCGGACAATTCCCCTAACAGTGACACAGTAGAGACGACAACTACTGCAAGATTACAATCTACTATCCGCTGTTGCTTCAAATGCGGATACGGCGTGGCCAAGCCGAAATCATTCGAACCGATCGCGCGAAAAACAATTTTACCACCCATGGGCTGCGTTATTCTTCCCGCGGTGGCTTGCAGTATTGTCGGTTTCGATCAGGAGCGATTTATTATCGAAGCAATGGCGAGCGAATTTCCCGTGTGGCATGGGAGGCAAGCAATAAAGTAATGCTGACGAGAATACTCTACGGCTACGTTTTATGTCGCAGCGTATGAATGTGGGAACCGTCCCGTGCTCAATGTGCTAATGGACGTGATATTTCCGATGGTTTTCTTTTGGAAGGAAGCCAAGTTTCTACTCCGCATTCTTCCTACCTGGGATATGGCTGCACTTTTAGAAACCAATCAGCTATCGGTTGAGTTGTTTCCCACAGTTTGCCGTTCGTTCGACGTCGATCACGCACATCCCGCCATGGAGCCGAAAGAATTCGAAGTGGTCATTGCAACAAATGCGAGAAGTCATCTTTAGTTGGAGACCGAAATAAATCGGATCGAGGACTTTGTCTCGCGGTTGCTTTCGATGGGATCATTATAAATAATTATTTTATTTTTGTGGCTTGCTAGTGTCCTTTTTCCTTTTCCTTGCTTGGTATGCAATGCCAGCTTTTTTTTTAATTTATTTATCCGGTACGCAACCTGGATCCTTGTCTGCCAAGGTTCCCCGATCGATCCATGCACACCGGCGTACCGGCACATATTGGCTCCAATAGAGTCAAGCACAACGGCGCATGTGCAGCATTTCGACTCTCGGCGCCCAATCGAGTATCAGCTGCCTAGCAGCGTGCATGGCGACTCCAAGAACAAGTTCGAAAGTCCACTACCCTTTTACTTTCCAATCTGGCCACACTATTCGATTGTCGATGATTCTGTCCACGGCTTCTTTCAAACGTCGATCCCCCATTCCTTGTGGTGGGTCTCACATATCAAAAATTCCCAGAGATAGTTGTCGAGTAGCATCATAGTTGACAGATACATTGCTCGGTTGTGTCTGCACAGATGATTGTTTTCTCAGAAGGGAAACATCGAAAGGTCGAACTCGTGAGCAATTAGGCATTCACGGTATCGGAAAAACCCTGACGAGGAAAAGCTTGGGAAGGTCCATGATTCGCAATCCTCTTTGATGGCAGTCGCACAATCGATGTTGCCGTGCCATTGTTGGGTTGGTATTCTCGTCGCTTGGACCATCTTGGCGGCGACGTGCCCGCTTTCTAGCGACAGCAAAGAGGTTCAACCCATCCTCCTTTTTTGTTTCGGTATGTAACAAGAAAGAATGCCGGCCGCTGGTTGGTCGTTCATGAGAGACTGAGAGTAGTTCTTGTGGAGTGAAGTGCTGCGAGATCATGACGAATTAGTTGTTGAGTGTAACATCAAGGACACGAAGGTCCATGCTCTTGCCTCGCTTGTTGCTTTTTGTTTCGATTGGTTTTGACGATGGAAATTTGTCGCCAAGGAATTCTCTGACGATAGGCAGAAAATGTTCCTCATCGTTGTCCCGATCGGGAAAGCCGATTATGATTCTGGCGGTGGATTGTATGTTGGATAATTGAAATAACGTAGAGGCCAAAGATCGGTGGGTTTCGTGATTGTACAAAATATCCGAACCAACAATCCACAATTCGGTGGTGTCGAGGTTATTGTTGTTATTCATGGACAATAATTTTTCTGTCATCATATTTTGTACAGTTTCAATATCTTGTGGGTTCCTCCAATCGAGCCTTGCCACTGAAATCGCGGCGTCTCCAAGTACAGCTTTATTCAGTGCCAAATTTTGTTCCAACCAGTCAGCGTCGTGATCTGTCAAAATCACCTCACAGTATTTGTTGTCGTCAGAAGCAGTGTGGTGTACCGTCGTCCCTGATATTGCTGCTGCTGATGTTGCTACCAATCCCATTCCCAAAACCCCACACCCGGCCCCCAGCTCCACAATCAACTTGTTGTTGTTATTCCAAGTGTCATTTTCCGACCAAATGTGTCGCAACAGGGGGACGGCCGTGGGCCAAACCAACCGACCCACCGCGTCTTCCACTTCGTCCTGTTCATCATCCTCGGATAAATCTTCTAGAATTCGCAAGGTAATACCGGGCGTAATCTCGATTGTAGTGTAATTTTCATCGTCGTCACTGTTGGTGGTTGTGTTGGTACTTGTGTTGGACTCTGGCATTCTACTTAACTAGCTAGCTCCTATTGTGTTTTGTGATACGAGAAAATGTAACTACCCTCATTTTTTTCTGTTTCGGTCGGATATCGAACACGTACGTGGTGTTGCTCAAAACCTTCCACGTGTAGATCGAAAGGAAAATTATGGCATTCAATGACCGTGACTGACAGTTCCCGTTATCCATATGAATGTCCTCAGATCGTATAAGGTTTGCGTTACTAGGAGAGGTGAGCTGTACGCCATGAAAAATGCTGTCTGATCAGTACCCTCCAGGAGGAAATAATTCTAGCAAGTTAGTACACCTACATTTGAGACGGAGACAATGGCTCACGATGAGGTAATTGCATTGTTTTATTAGGCGATTTTATAGATTGTTTGGAATGGATTCGTGGAAAAGAAAGGCTGAAAAATAGTTGGTGCGGTGTATGTCATTCCATCTGTTTTCAAGGGGTTTTCAGCAGGCAGCTGCCAACGCCCTAGGCTAGTCGCAAAAGTTAGGAACCCAGCGCCCACAAAACCCTAGCCTACTAGAAGCACGCCTGGCTACTTCCAAAGAGGAATAAAGGGTATAACAAACATGACTTGGGTCAAGAAATCCATGGCTTCCTTGAGCCTTTCGTCGCTGCGCCAAAGCACATTTGACAGAACTAATGCAGCGCTAACCCATGATATCATGGGCAAGCTTCCAAGGACCTTTGCCACCGCGGCTGGCTGCAAATGAAACCGACGCCAAGTTCATCGCGCCAAAAGACGTGGCGTTCAGGGAAAGGCTTGGATTGCAACTCACCAGGGAGTAAGTGAGGAAACACTTCTGCCAGCTGCTGCTGCCGTGCTCCGGCCTCGTCTCTGGGCGCGCTGTCATCTTGTTTGGGCTGTAGTAGGTAAAGAAGATCACACAGCAGCAAACGGGCTAGGTTCAAAGCAGCGATGAAGACTCTATTGTTTGGAATGGGAGAGAAATAGATGAACTAGACAGACCAACGGCCATGACGAACAATACTCCATTGCCCAACCCTGGGGATATTAGCAGGCGTAGTAGAGCATATACACGGCGCATTCCACTTCGCTTCGCATCCCATTAGTAGAGCGATGGGAAGTATTCAACTTGACCTGGCGCCAGATACAGTGACTGATTGGGCATTTCCTGGATCTTATAGTAGGATACTTCGATCCACACCGCAGGCATTGGCAGCATTCCCTTTCCTTGGAGTATTTTCCACCATTCGCTTTCAGTAGTGGTCTTTCACACCTTTCGAACCCCACAGTGTGAAGAGCCATCCAGCAAGCACTTCTATAGTAGCAAACCCATTCCCGAGGCGCGGGCCTGGCCACTACCAAGGTGAAGGTGAAACCAACCTCACCGACGTGCGCCTCGCTGCGCCAAGCACTTGAAAGCACTGATCCACCATGATGGACACTCAAGCTTCCATCGTCGCCGCGGCTCCTAATGGAAGAGGCTACAAGCCTATGGTGCTCAAAAGGCATAGAGATCTGCAAAGGCTTGTGCTGTCCGTCAAAATGAAGCGACGAGGGACACTTTTGTCAGCTGCTTCCGCGCTCCGTTTTTCTATAATGTGCGCGCTCGATCGTGCCGTATAGCCCAGTCAAAGAAGCTCCCACAGCTGCACGACCCATTTACGACTCCGAGCTCGAGCTCAACTCAATCGTCATAATTGTTAGAACACTCTCCAGCTTCATCTCAACCTTCTTCTTTTGGTTGCCTTTTCCATAGTACCTGACGTCGAGGCTTATATACATCTCAGTTCGCCAGCGTGCCCACCGCCCTGTTTCACAGACAGCATCATTCGTTGCGGTACTTGGTCTCAAAATTGTCGTATTTGATGAGACTAGCTTCCTTCCATCCGTGATCAACTGATCACTTCCGTTTGAAGTCCGTCGCGACCGAGTTGTCGACGCTAAGGTAAGGTTCGATGCAAAGCTCCCATCACTGCTCAGCTTCGATTCCATTGCAGTTCAGGGTTTGGTAAAAAATACTTCAAAATGCCAAGACCGAACCGATGCCAAAAGTCTCTGGGCCATTCCAACCCGTACTTGCCGCATAATGCCTCCAAATTCGTATCTTCGCGGATCCCTCTCAATTCGGCCTGGCCCAGCCAGGGCCAAGCCTCGCCAAATTGTCCCAGAAAGGAATATAGTTATTGGGCTTGATCGATATGATTTTATAGGGTAGAAAAAGATGATAGAAGCATGTTTTTCAATGGAAGGGTGGCGTCTCACTTTGTATGTAGTGGAGTCTCGCTTCGTGAAGTACGCCAAGTGACGTCTTGACTTCGTGAAGTGGTGGCGTGGCGTCATGCTTTAGATACAGTACGAACTAGCCAGTAGAACATACCGTACAGCCTCTTGGTTCGGGTGCCGTAGTAGTGTCCTGGCGTGCATGATTTTCTTGCAATACACCTACTCATAGAAAAGCACCCCAATAGATCCATCCTTGTGGAAATGACTGGCTACCCGATGCTTTGCCTGACCACAGCCGCAGCAGGTTCCACCATGGGACGAGCCCCATTTTTGTATGTCCCAGGTCAAAGGCCTGTAGTTAGTTCGCGTATCGTTGTTGATCAGAAAGTTTCCGGGGTTGGGTTTGACGGTCTTAGTTCCATCAGCGATCAGATTCATCACTACAAAGTATGCCATTCTGCAGACTCCTGTAGAAGCTCCAGCTCGGCGCCACCAAAAAATTGATGTTCTATGTCGGTCGCAGAGTTGTTGGTACCGTAAGGAGAGATGAAAAGATCCCACCACTGTTAGGGTTGGTTGCTACTGTGGACCCGAGATCTTAGTCCCAAGCAGCTCATGCCATGTCGATGCGGCCTCAGAGGGCACACTAATTGGCCGTTCTTTTCTGTACAGTATGTCATTGCCAATCAAAGAATGAAATTATGCGGATCGATCGTTCTTGGCCCAGAATGGCTCCAGCATAATGCTGACGCCTACTTGCTAGCTGGCCGAAAGAGGCCGGGTTTCTCCTCTTGCGTCATCGCGTCAAGCTTTTCAGGAACAGATTGTATACACACAAAGTGGCTCGGGCAAGCTTTTCCGGCTCCTGTTCGTCCGGCGATCATTGCATCTATGAACGCGAAAAAGGTTTTCCTTGCTTGGCCTGTAGGAGCGGGCAAACAGCTTGGGCAAAGTATTGTTGAAATTTCAAAGATTTCAGTTGAATGGATGGCGTTCCTCATTCCGGCCATCAAGGACAATGAAACATCAAACAATTTGTCTAGCTGGTCTTGTTCAAATAACTGTTTCGGCCACATTGGCACTGAACAATCAATATGACTTCCTCATTCGGGAACTGGTAAGCTCCACCCACTCTGCAGACGCTGGCTCACCAAAACTGCGTGTCACAACAATGGTACCAAAACAAAAAGAACTTGTACCTTCAGATTTACATATCCGAGTCAATCCAGTACCTCCGCACACACAAAAATGCTGGCTAGGCAAGCAAACTAGCCGAGCGTTTTAAATTTGGCAAATCTTTGTAACGAGCTGCGTAACAAAGGCCATCATCTGCAAGATGACCACGGTGTCAATAAATGTGGAAATCGCAGTATCATCAATTCACGGCGATCTTTCTGCGAGTACGAAATATGGCTGAGAAACGACATGTAGCTAGTGGCTTGTAAAAATCGGGAGGCTAGCTTGTTTGTGATGGCGATAAGTGCACCATAGTAGGCACCTGAGGCACCGTTGCGACTGCAAGTAGGTACGGCATGGCAGTCATTCTCGTAAGTCTGTGACACCAGTGGCAAACTCACGCCAAGTTTGAAAGGATCGCCAGGGCAGTGATGATACGGAATCGTACCTTGAGCTGCATTCGCGTGATAAATCCTCGTCAGAGGAGCGTATCCGGATTTGCTTTCCTTTCAGGGCGCCCCCCATTTATACGATTCCCATAGCAAAAACAGAGCAAAAAAAGTGATCGAATGTGATTGGTACAACAAATCTTTTACAATTGTTACTCTATCATAGATTTCATTCATCCACAGAATGCGCCAGTGTTTCTTCTTCTCACCAATAATATATTCATCATTCAGTTCTCTTCCGCCGAAAACAGGTCCATTTTTACATTTGCGCATGTAAATAGCTTAGACCTGTCCTGGAAGGTATCCACCGGGAAGGATGGAGTTGCCCATCAATTCGTGGGTGACAAGACCAAAGATTCCCATCTGGGCCGCACGACCGTTGTTGAGTTCGATGGCACGCTTCTTCATCTTGGATTCAGCGCTCAATTTGTCCCAGCCAAAGTCCAAGGCGTTGTTTCGGTAGTCACCCACGAATTCCGCCTTGACACCAGGTACCCAAGTTGCCTCACGGTTGACAATGGTGGCAACAGCGAAGAAAGCAGCCATTTGCATGAGGACATTTTGGCCGTCAGCAGTGGCGTAAAGGGCAGGGAAGGAAGCCAAACCATCGGGGATGCTTTCCGCGCCGGGGAATCGGATTCCAGCGGCAGTGGTCAAGTATCCTGTGACGGCAAGCATGGCAACACGTCCGTGGGTGATTTCATATTCACGCAAGATGTCGAATCGTTCTTGGTTGCCATCTTCGATCAAACCCAGGGGATCGAAGACACCAAGCTGTAAAACGAACAATAGAAGTAGGAGAATCAGATGGGTAAGTAAAGATGATATAATTGTTTTTTCTCAATACATCCATCAAGATTGGAAAAACTTACGGGTGCTTGGGCACCAAGGGCATCAGAGAAAGCCTTGGCAGAGAGAGCGGTGGAACTGCTGCCCTGTTGGGCAGGAGCGAAGGCAGCGGCAGAGCCAGCAAGAGCGAGAACGGCAAGGAATTTCATTTTATTATAGTTTTTGGAGAATGGATTCTGAGAATGCTTTTGCAAAAAATTGTGAGCAGATAACAACTCGTGCAAGATCTCCGTTTCTCAAACCAAAAAGAAGATCAATCTGCAGTTTTCTTTCTTCTTCATTCAGTTTGAATTTGGATCATGTCAAGTTTGTCTACGTGTGCCCCATTTCTCACGGCCACGTTGGCATTAATAGATCTACCCTCAAGTTGCGTGGACGTGTCCTATTTCTGCCCAAGAATGAAGAGAAGAACGCAAATATACTTGATTTGATTGGTCCATTCTATTTCACGGTACTAAAGTTCAGGGGCCTACGCATGAACGTGACTGCTGCGACCTGCCACGCATGCCCCTTGCGTTCGTAAGAAGCAGAATTGATTCTTCTTTTTGGATATATTTTCGTCTGTCCGACTACTGAAGCTCAACACATCTTCTAAAGCAGGCGACGTACTAGTACTGTGCCGCTGTACAGTAGCTACGAACGCAGGCTTCGCGATCGGGCTATTCGGTATTGTCA
>ENA-ORBV01014245-ORBV01014245.1-microbial-mat-metagenome-genome-assembly--contig:-NODE-14245-length-11933-cov-5.376350_pt1 | contig 11933 bp, 7 predicted proteins | sample MGYA00237777_ERZ505514 | MGnify/ENA primary metagenome ERZ505514 (study PRJEB26160, sample SAMN06269048) | microbial mat metagenome | isolation source: Oligotrophic lake microbial mat | place... | reverse complement strand
AAAACATGTTGTCCACTCTTTGACTTTTGATGACATTTTTCAAAGCTGCATGACAATTTGGGCGCAAGCTGTTGAGCCCCTGTCATCATCGGCAGAAATTTCCAACATTGGTGTTTTTCTCTTTCAAACAAGATTTGTCTTGTTGAGCACTCAATGGTTGAAAACCATCACTGTCTGCTGTTTCTGATGTCTGGAGTCACTTTCTGACATTCTTGAATTGTCTGACGCTCAGTTGCACCAACAGTCTTGATGAGCTCAGTTCAAAAAATTGACACCGAACCCAAAATTTGTGTTGCCAACTCTGCAAGAGTGTTTTGGAAATGTTTGTGTGTTTTGCTGAGACCCCATTTAAGCAACGTGTCAATTGGTGAGCAGCGCACGTGTCAATTGCCAGAATTGCTGATGCTTGGGGTGTGGTGGGTGGGTTTCTTTTTCGTGACAGCTTCCACTGCTGTTTCACTGTGTGATGCTCCTCTCTCTCTCCCCCACGATCAGTGGCGTTTGAGCATTGAATCGCAATGACACATGGGGATGGCATGGGTGGGAGCAGGTTGTGCGGTGATGCTGCGCTGTTGCTTGTGAGTCAGTCGTGCGAAATTGACTGTTGCATTCGGAATTTTGTCCGTTCGGACACCGCTCGCTTGGGAACTTCAGCATGAGTCGCACTGATTCACCTGAGGATGACAATTGCTTCACTTGTGCGATTGATTTTCCAGTCGGAGCAGACTGAGTGGTCGGAGCACACCACAATCTTGCGTGTGTGAGTCGTTGCACCGGTCAGGCAGACCATGTGTTTTGACTGTTGGCAGTCTCATCGGCAGGAATCTTCCGTTCCATGTGACCGTTGAGGTCGCATGCTCAGCATGAGCACTTGCTTGTTCCGCATGGTCACAGTGTGCTTTGCCTGCTGACATGGAGGGCTTGCTTGTTGCCTGCGAGCACAGGCTTGCGTTGAGTGACTGTGGACTGAGTCTCAGCAGTGGACCGTTGACGATCGAACCTGTGACCTGTCAGAAGCTTTCCACATGCACAGTGTCCACTGTGGTGTGAATTCATGATGCACCATGTCATTTTGACCCGGCAAGCATGTGGCAAAAGGATGTTTTCACCAGCCAATTTCTGGCATGTGAACTGGGTGCTGCAACTTTGAACCATTGCCATCATGCAACTGCAATCTGGACAAAGGAGTTGGGGTCTGACCAAAACAACATCTGCAGGAGCTCCATGACAGTGCACAAAGTCAAGTGCAACAAAACAGGGAAGAACAAACATTCTGGAACACCCAACAAAAGTTCAAGGCCAGAATTGAACAACGCATGAGTGAAGTCAAGAGGCTTGTCACGCTTTTTGAGAAATTCAGTTCATGTGTTGAACACTTTGGAACCCAATTCTCTGACTCAATTCAATTTTTGGACTCCCAAGGTGAAGAAATCACATGTGTCATCACATGGCACAATCCCAACAGTGCAGTCAAAACATTTGCAATGACAAAATGTCGTGTCTGCCAACAAAAGAACTGCTGTTCTGATGAAATCAACATCCAATCCACAACTTGTTGTCAACTCTGACAACGAAATCTGCGGCACCTGCAGACAAGATGCCGGATCCACCCCCCATTTTTCAAACTTGATGAGATTTTGAGTCCAGCTGACTCCCGTTCAGCTCATGAAATGCTTCAACAGCAATGGCTGGAGATTTCAGATGACGCCATGTGGTTATCTCATGTTGGAAGCAAACCCAGCTCTTTTCCAGGGGAACGGAACCAGGCCAACGGAGATGGGATTGCCACAGCAATGGTTTTGTGGGACCAGATTGAATCCTGTTAGTTGCATTCGTTGGCGTGACCGCGATCTCCTTCCGGCAACTACGTACACTACTTATTACTCCGAAGTATTTGGTTGTAGTACAAAGTCTTAATTAGTCTGGCTACAGTAGTAAGCTCCAATACAAACGTAGTACAGTAATAAAGTACTCGTACCGGAGTACCTTCAACCTAGACTTAGCTAGCTAGCTAGTACTAGTAACACCACGCTAATGTTCCAGGCAACACAAGACGCTAACTTTTTAGAACGAATCAAACGATGAGACAGGCAAGAATCGATCCCTTTTTATTCACTTTTTTTAACATTTTAGCCCTTGACGTCCACTCTTACAAATTAAAGTCATCAAGTCGTAAGTCATCGATTATCTTTACGATACACACAGGCAAAAACATGACGCACCGCGGAGATGATACTACTATGGTGAGTTTGAGCAGCTGGGCTGGGATGAACACTGACAATACTAGTGTGAGTGTAAGCAGCTGGGCGGGTATGACTACCGACAATGTGGTCGACAACAACTATGTGAGAAAAAGCAACATGCACAACTTGAAAAGGATCACCAGACCTACTGCTACTCGCAACTTGCTTGGTGGTCGTCGTGGTGCAGATGGTGACGATGATAAAAGTTTCGTGACCATGAGCAGTTGGGGGAATCTGGAGATTGTTCAGACGGATGATGAGGATGACGAGGATGATGACGACGACGAGCCTTCCACTGGTAAAGAAGTGCCGCACCCTGTGAAGCCGAAATATCTGCAGCACCTCGACAAGACGGGTCCCAAAGCAAAACCTACCTTTGATACACTGGCAGATGTACCCAGACCAAGTGCGGTACGAAAGGATGCGAGGGAAACTAGTTGGGCTACTATGGATATCCACAATCGGGATACCATGAAGGCCATGTATCCTACCAAACAACAAAAGCCCCGAAGAATCAGTCACTCCTCCAGGGAAACGAGTTGGGCATTTATGAATGCGATCGACGAGTCGGACTCTATGACTCGATTCCCTACCAACGCAGCGACGGGGCTTCCTCCAAAGATGAGTAAACCTCGAGCTGTGAATCGAGAAACGAGCTGGGGGAATATGGATCTCTCGGCACACTTTCAAAAATAAAAACAAATACTTATTTTGGTAAAAGAGATGGGATCATTCCCATGACCAAGTGATCCGTCGAAAACAGCAAAATCATCATCACTACTCCGGGAGTACCAACTATCTATGCAACGGCAAACGCACTCTTTGATACAAGAACATAGAGGGAACAGCGGATCCGTACTATCCGCCTTCTTTTAACACCATAGATTACATTAATTCTTTTTTTTGCTTTGTATGGTTATTCGCCGATGTGCTTACAGTACAGTTGAAGTGAGATAGTCTTGTAGAGGGCAAACCAGAGGCCGAATTTGAAATTCGAAAATGAGAAATATAGTTTTCCAAGGACTCGAACCCGCATCCTTCGAAAAGACAGGTTGCGACCAAACTGTTCACCAACAAGGCTACTTGTACTATGTACATGTAAGCACTCGTGACTTGCATGAGACGTGTTTTATTGGCATGAAATACTGACCGACGCTGACCGACGAATCAGTTCCTCCTCCTCCCTTCATTTTTTCCCGTCCTCCTCCTTTCATTTTTAAGATTCATGACGCCTTCAATACTAAAGCTATTAGCTAGCTAGTAGTTGCTAGCTAGTAGTAGTGACGTAGTAGTAGCCATAATCAATGAATGTTCTACTACTAGCTAGTAGGGTCGGCACTCAAGGGAGAGATCTAATTTAGTTGCTTCTGATTGTCTAGGATAATGCTGAAATAATGAACATTGTCTTGCTCTCCTGGTTCCAGACTCTGCTGCTGGTGTCGAATAACTCCTCGTCACCGTCGCCGTCAAAATGGGTACGCCGGACAGCTCGAAAACGACAACAAACACAAGAGTTGTTGGACTCTGTTCCCTTGCCACCACTGCTAATCCATAAGAATGCCGAATTCACGTCACCAATGTTGCTACAAGCACCCGAACTGGATTGGGCTCATCTTCCCGCAGAATGGGATCCCCAGCAAGGTGGAAAATTACGGGAGGGGTCACTTCGTGCTCTACGAAAGCGACGGCAGGTGGAAGCATTTTATTACGTGTCCAATCGTTTACTGCAAGGAAAGGGGCAAACGATTATCGATGCAGGATGTGGAGCTGGAAATTTAGCCATTCCCTTGGCAGGGTTATTATCCGAACAAAATCACAAGGTGGTTGCCATTGACGTGAATCCGATGGCCATGTCACGTCTCTTGGAACGAGCACCACCAAATGTACAAGGCATTTGTACGGATTTGGCATTTTCCGATACGGCGAGGATGCCTGCCATGAAAATGGACATGGTAGTGTCATTACACGCCTGTGGTGCAGCGACGGATTTAGCCATTCGTTTGGCAACTTCCAGTCGAGTTCCTTATTGTGTCAGTCCTTGTTGCACTGCCAAGGCAGTCATGGACCGCCAAGACGAAAAATATGGCCCGACAGCATCCTCACAACGGAGTAGTGCACCCAACGACTTGAACTACCCACGATCGGCATGGTTACGGAATGCTCTGAAACCAGCAGAAACAATATCCGCAGTTTCCTTGGAAACGTGCGACGACATTGTTGTTAAAAAAGGATACCAAATTTTGGCCAAAGTAGCCGATGTTGGATTGGGTCCCCAGACACCCCTTGCACAAATAGAACATCAACAACGTGCCAAACTCCTTGTCGAATGGGATCGACTCATGGAGACGGCGGAAAATCATAATTACTCAGTTGGGATATTTCATTTAAAAGATCATGATGAATTCTACGGAAAAAAGGAATTATTGGTGGGCGTACCCAACGAGAATGGGATGGATCTGAAAAAGATGCTTTCTGAAATTGCTGATTAGAGTTGCGCGCATCTTGTCAGTTAAAGGGGGATCTGCAGCAAGGAAAGGTAGACGACCGGGCTTGACAGCTGTCGGGATGCTACTAGACTCTGAGCTCGTTTCCATCACCTCTCTTAGAGACAGTCCCTGCATTGGGGGCGGCTCCCATTCTATTAGTACTAGAAGACGTGCGCCGAATGATGAAAAAGAAGAAGATGATGATGGCGGGAGAATCCGACAAGCTTCATTGGAAAAACATAAATGAAGCTACCGCCATCCTTTTTGGTCGTATGCGTTATCAGTTTTCTTTTACAGGTGGACCAGTATGTTGTAGCCACCTTCTAAAAGAAGAAATATACAATAGTTCTAAATTCCAGACTCTTTCTCCACAAGCCAGGCACACATGCGTGCTGACCATAAACGCAGGTCTATTCCCATGATCATTAATTTTGACAGACACACGCGACAAACGCCATTCATGCAGCATGGTGGATCTGGATACCCCCAATACACCATAGTGTTTCAATCTTTTCCTTTTCTCTTTTCTTCTTCGTCAAAAGCATAGGATGCACATAACTCCTTTTGCAATCATATGTCAACGATCTCCCCCCTGGATGGGTAGATCATCACAGCCACTTCACGTCTGCCCTCCTTTTGCATTGATATGTCAACGAATCTCTCTCTCAGGACCTTTCGCCTTGCACGTTGTCCACAACGAGTTCCACTGAACGCAAGCCAAACCCACCGAATTTCTTACCACGGAACCTGGCCCCTCGCTTCTATTTCTTCGCATGTATCCTTGAGACTGGAATCCAGCCACTTCTCCATCCCCAGTCGAGCCAGTCTCGTTATGGGCCGAACAAGGCCATCTTTCTTTAACGTGTGCCTGCCTAATGCCAATCTCGAGAGTTCTGTCATCGGTTTGAGAAAAGCCTGTTTGGATGTTGTACCGGAATTGCTACTGCCACTTCCAGGTCCTAGAACTTGTGTCGACGTATAGTGTGATTCAAACTTGTCTGCTACGGATGTGATCGCGACGACTTCTGGAATGGATGTCCTTGGATTCGAGACGGAACGTCGCGTTTCTCGTCTCAGATTATCAATATTGATTGGACTAATTTTAGACGCAGCTTCGGCTTTTTCGCTGCTGAGAAGAGAGTAAATAGCACGATAAGCTGATGCATCCATGGATGGAACAATATAATAACAATCTTTGATAGGGACACAACCCATATTTACCTCAGCAGAAGCTTTGCAAAGTCGATGGTTACATATCTCGGCGAAACATACGCTGACAATCCATTTCTGATAGCCTCTTGTACCCAGTCATTCAAGAATGGCACCGACCCCAGATCGACTCCCTGGAGCCCACTGATAGTAGGTAGCAACAAGAATGTGAGACCCAGCAGAATGAAATACATAGAATAATGGACTTGGGCTTGCGGTTCTGGCCTTACCTGTCGTCGCTGACCGGAGTGATCCGGAGACCGCAATGAGGCTGTTCCTTCATGGAAACTTCGAGGCTTGATACAAAAGGATAACGATTATCAAGGAGCAATACTGCCTTTACAGAAGCTCTGAAGTCCAAATTATGAATCTTGATTTTTGTGGAAGGAAGGATGGCATATCTCAACGACGACAGCTTGACCTCTGCAATGACAGAAAATAGCAAAGTAGAGTGTCAACGAATAAATATCAAGATATCGCGCAAAAGTGGATTCAATAAATCAGATATAAAAAACTTACCCAGCACGATTGACATTTCATCCATCAAAGCATCAACGTCCAAGTCCAACTCAACTCGAGTCGTATGCCCTTGCACAACTTCGTTGCCAATTTTGACGCTTCGGACAACAGGAGGCCGTCTCCCCAAGGACAGAGAATACAAAGAAGCATAGGCAACATCAGTGGGCCTTAAGGCCTGGGCCAACTCAAGATTTTTCACAATCCCGGCCCCAACCATGGCAGATATAGCAGGTTCTAACCCACCGAACCCGTGAGTCGGGTAGTTGAAATCCCGAAATGCCCTTGTCACAAAAACAGGGTAGCTGGGATGGGAATTCTTCGGGCTGGCCACCTCAATGCGCCACAGCTTGTCCAGAATGTGATTGAGCCATACTGCAGTCTCAGTTAAATGAGACATCTTTGAAACCGAAGCCATGCCATTGCGGAAACCAGTCGCTTCTGCGCGTCTTTTGGGGAGAGCAAAGTCAACCATGTTATCATTTAATGACAAGCTGGTGAAGCAAATGACGCTGATACACTATTAGAGGCTTACCTTTGTATAAGCAACACCCGTTGTTGCGACAGCCGACTCAGATAGATCCACACGAAGCAGTGTATTGAAAGAAGTATCGTCGTTCGATTATAGAGCAACCGAAAAGCGACGTGAAATGCCCAGCAAAAGAATTTGCCTGGTAGAATGATCAAAAGCCTTGAAACTACTCCAATGCAGGACCGACAAATTTCTGTGTAAGATCGTGATCGTGACGCCAGTTTATCCTCCTCCGAAAGATCCCCGGAATTCCGCTTCTGGGTGACGCCAAAATGTTTAGCACATCTGTCATTATCCTTTTTCATCAGCGCTCCGGTATCTGCCTGCTGAGCGCGGCAGCTGCCTTTCCTAGATTTTTGGGATAGCAGCAGCCGGGAAAAAAGAAAGCAGACGAAGAGCGCAACACCAACTTCCAATGCCATAGAAGGTATACCTTCCACCTCGGCCGACACATCTTTTCCAAAACTGACAACATCTGACAGCAGTAGAGCCATTAGCTCTATTGCATCTTCAATGCGCGGCCCCTGCATCAATCTCGAACGAAGAGCCCCCGCCACTGTCGCCGGTGTTTCGTCCTCCGATTGTGGACCAAATCCCTGCCCGTATGTACCAAATGATAGATACGATGGAGCAACACTTTTTCTCAGCGGATCCATTCCAGGAGAAGAAGCTGTAGTCTTGTGTCTTTCACGATATTTGCTACGGCCACGCAAGGATATTGCCACTGAAATGGCAGCCGCCAAATCTTCCAAAACGCGAACAGTTTCTTCCGCCACGCCCGCCGTTGACGACGCTAACGACTCGGCGGCAACGCCCGCAATTAATAGAGATTCACCCAAGCCCCCTAGCACATTTCCCACCACATTTGCACTCTTTGAGATTACTTTCCGAGAGGTCTTTCCGAAGTTATTACCTTTCTTATGTTGGCGCCTTCGCCCTGAAGTTTGATAAGTGGCTATTGGTTCTACTGTCGCTTCTTCTGTGTCTTGTCTTGAATGTTTCAGATTTGGATTCTTGCCGGCAGGCCCCTTCTTGTTCTTGATGTTATCTGTAGATTCGAGCCGACTGCTAGCCAAAGCCAAACCACTTCCTGCCGCTTTAGCGCACGTACCGAACACCTTAACAGAGGATCCAACGATTCCAGCTGCTGTATCGCCGGAGACACGAACAGCATAGGCCAGAATCCCTGCAGTCGTGGATAAAGTTTGAAAAGTCCCCGATAAAAGCCGTGCCCCCGCAATGGTTTCCTCCATGTCGGCCGTGTTGGCGAAGCGAAAAGCTTCAAAGGCCCTCTGGTATTGTCGTCTGAACGGCTTATTGTTGTTGCTTTTGTCTTTTTCGGTTTCCATTTTAGCGTTGTGCTGGCGACAGTGCCCTGATACATCGCTCCTACCGGGGCCTGCTGTCATCTTCGATTCATCCTTGATTTGCCTGATGACTTGTTTGATCCATTGCTTCACCTTTGTTGGCACTTTCTGGCGCGTCTCTTTACAGTCTACCTTATTATGGTTGCTTTCATATTCAGATGATTCTTGTGATGTATACTGCAATTGAGGTGACTGGCCTGCCGTGTTGAATGTCTCAGACGCTTCGGAAAGAACCCCAACTAGAGCCTTGGCAACTCGATGGGGGGAGTCTAGGGGATACAACAGCGAATCATCGTCGCCACTTTCTGAAAAGAATATTGTGTCTCCATTGCTTTCATTTTCAGCCGAAAACGATTCGCACCTACACCAGGAGAAAGCAAAGATAACATATATTAGGATCAGTTTTCCATGAAGCTGATAGCTGCGGCAATTCATCTTTTTTCCTGGCAGGAGTTTATTATCTTAGGGTATGTGAGCATTGGGAAACAAAGATGGCGAAGGAACCCAATTTTAAGGAACTTTGTAGGATCCTGCGAGGCATCCACTTTCTTTCCTCCAATCCTAATTCTTCGCCTGCGAAATGAATTGATGATAGCTTGCTTGCCGGTTATTAAATATTAGCAATCCAATATTCCTGACAGCATTGTCGCTCAACACAAAATTGGAGGCCAATGAATGAATCTACTTCATCTGCACACATTGATTGTTCGTGTTTCTTCCTTACGATCATGAGAGAGGCGCATGCATGGATGTTAGCACGTTGCAGTTGCTGCACAACCAGCCCTAACGGTTGTCCCGCTTGAATGCACACTCTACAGTACGCAAATGTCACATCGATCGAGAGTCGTAATGCGCATGTGTGCGTCTAAATGTATGGCGCATTTTGAGGTTCGCCCGGAATTTCGGGCGAACCCCGCACATTTAGACGCACACAACTCGCGTGTTGAGTAGGGCTTGTAGGGCGGACTACAGACAGACAGCGCACCCGTGGAAAGTGCAATTTTCGAGCAATACCCCGTGTTAAAAAATTGAGTCGTGCCAAAATACTGATGAGAGTATCATTACGAAGTAAGTCAACTGTGCAACCTTTTTCACTACTTTTTCACTCAGCACGTGCACTACAAATGGCACAAAATAAGGAGACAAGGATACTTATCTTCACGAAGGGTAGGGTACAATTATCTAGCTAGCTAGCTACTACGTAGTAGCTAGCTAGCTTGCTTGTAAACTACCTCTGCAACCACTTCAACACCATTTCAACCTATACAAAAGTGGTACTTGCTAAGTAGCTATATAGAAGAAAAACAGCATGTCGAATCCAGAAGCAGCAGCCGAAACCGCAGAGGATGAGGTGGATGGACCCATGAAGGTTCTTCGCGACCTCCTAGAGCAGCAAGAAGACGAACAAGCCCTACTGGCCGAAATTGCAGCAAATCCGGTTATGCTTCCTTTGGAGCATGCTTCGGAAATGATTGCGTATCCCTTGACCATGACCTTGACGGAAGAAGAAATAGATTGGGCTTTGGACATCAAGCGGGCCGTCCAAGAAAGTAACGAAGAAATCCTGCTACAGGCTGCTCGCACACTGACCGATTTTGAATACGCCCAATACGGTTTGGCGACGGAGGGCGACCTCGAAGGGGCATTGTTTCGAGTACGAGGCATGCAAGAATTCTTCGAGGAGTACAATGTTCAAGGCAATTGCATGCAAGAAGGCAAGGAGCTTTTACGCGGCATGATGGAAGTGCAACCCTTTGTCGTGCTCGAGGTAGCCTACGAACCCCTGCGACGGAAAAATCCCAACAATCTCGGCGATTTGAGTCTTTCGGGGGGTCACTTTATTACCATTTACGACGTGAAGGCCGTCCGTAATGATGTCAAACTTCCCGAAGATTGGCGAAAATTCTTGGGTGGGCGCTACTACATGGAACACTTATCCAATGCGACGCTGTACAGCATTCGAGAAGCACAAGGATATGTTGTGGAAACACAAGGCCTTACATTCAACAACCTTTGTATGGAGCACATGAAAACAACTTGGCATCATTTGCTGGAATTCTATCCCAAGCGTTTCAAGGATCAAAAAATGTACCTCTGCAATACCGGTGTCTTTGGCAATATGTTGCATGCGGTAATGAAGCTCATCATGGGAGAAAAGCACAAGAACGTGGCCAAGGTGGGATGCAATATTTCTAAATATGACGAGGACACAAGATTAGATGAATACTACAAGATGCCAAGCCCCGAAATTGCTAAAGCCAAATTAATGCAAAATTTTGAACAATTGTTGGCCATTCGAATGCACAATCAAAAGCATTTTAAGTTGCGAAAATTTGATAATCCTGTGAATGCTGGTGAACCACCAGAGGAGGCTGCTGCAGGTGACGACGCTGAGCAATAGGATGAGGATGACTAAAAGACTTGCTGCACATGCACATTCTGGAGTGGCAATCGTCACCGAGATGGCGATGATGATCATTCATCACATCACGCATAGAGGTTCCTGAACATTTGACAGACGCACCTTCGGAATGTAGCACTGAATAAAACAGAAATTAAATCTGTGGTTAAAAGCTAGCTCGATCTCTCGATGGGCTATCGTCTTGATGTGAGCTGTAATGTAGGTGTTGTTGTGCTGTTTAAGTAATGGCGACTTCGAAACTGGTCGTTGGTTAGTTTATCCACTTGTTTCCATTTCTCCCACAATATTTTAAATGTGCCTCAAGAGATGCACTACTGGCTAGTAACCTTCAAGTGGAAAGGGAGCACCAATCACAAGACATGCTTTCATAGCTCCCTCCTGAGCAGCTATGCTATCAAAATTCCTTGGCGGCGCTAAAAGCCACCGGCCTATTGCGTTGTTGCAAAATAAGCACCATAAGCAAAGAATTATCTAAAACTGAAAGTAGAAAAGGAGATCTGTTCAGCCAAGGTCTCTTGAATTAATCTGGTCCTGCACCAGACTATTGTTAGTTTCTATGAAACAACAAAGTTGGTGTGTGAATGACCCATGTCCACCTTCATTTGACAGAAGAAAAAACATATGATTTCTGCATAACAGATGACACCATTGAGCAAGTCAGCGTTTGGTTGGGACTTAGTTCCGGTCCAAATCTTTACAGGGTTTGGTCAAAGAACGAGCCCTTCTGGAACTGCCCATGATGGCTCTGTCTGGCAAAAGTTGATTCGAGTGTTGCATGATGGGTCCTGAGTGATACATCAAACTCAACCTGGACAGACTGCATCAGGGTTTCTTGTGCGATGCATTCCATTCTTGGATTGTTTGACTTTTCCTGTTCACTCATGCTGTGTGGCACACTGCTCTCTTTCCATTGACTTCTCTGCAAGAGGTATGATGTGATTCGTCATCCCAAAATGCCTTGCATTGAAATGAGAGCAGCATGAGGTGAAAACTTCAAAAGAGACCACCCATGAGTAGAAACGCAGCATCAGTCACCAGCTTGGTTGGATTTTCATTTTTGGTGTTCCTTCGTGGGGGGTCTCCAAAAGGAGAAGGAAAATCCAATGTTCTGGGAATTCCTCTTTTCCTGCTCCTTTTCTTTGTTTTGCGGCTCCTTTT
>ENA-ORBV01014242-ORBV01014242.1-microbial-mat-metagenome-genome-assembly--contig:-NODE-14242-length-11935-cov-5.808146_pt1 | contig 11935 bp, 24 predicted proteins | sample MGYA00237777_ERZ505514 | MGnify/ENA primary metagenome ERZ505514 (study PRJEB26160, sample SAMN06269048) | microbial mat metagenome | isolation source: Oligotrophic lake microbial mat | place... | reverse complement strand
GAACAGGAGGCCTGCCGGTATGCATCATTCATATGCTGTGCTTCAAGCACAGCGCTCATGTGGTGTATTGATTTGGCAGTGAGGGTGCACGCGTGCTCGCTGAGCTGGATGGTGAGGTTGTCACCGGCACTCTGATGCGCATATCCACTCAAGATCCCGTCAGTAAGGACGTGTGCTTGCGTGACGGAGCTACTCGCAGATACCGCACTGATTGACGTATGGTGTCTGTTCTCTCACCGCAGAGAAAGTCAAGAAGGACAAGTCAGCCGATGCCGCGGAGGCCAAGGACCTGGACGATGACGGTGAGCCGAAGAAGAAGAGCGCTGCCAAAAAGGACTGGATCACCACCTACTATACGGTGCATCTGGACTCTGGAGAGGAGCATCACACCACTGACCTACCCAGCTTGACTTTCTGCTGCGATGTCGCGCTGCCGCTAGACCGGCTGCGCAGTCCATCCGACATCATCGTAGCTTTGCGCACATTCGCCCTCAGGTCTCTCGTGTCGTCAGATCGTGTTTTGAACTCCGAATTCACGGCTTCTGTTTGATTGGTTGTAGTGGCTATGAACCTGAAGGACTCGCTCGATTCCGGCAAGCAGAGTTGCTGTTCACCCAACTTCGTCAACAGACCATCAAGGCGCTGGACTGCGTGCTGCAGAAGCCCGCATTCGTGGAGATGTTCCTCACGCGTGACTATGGCAAATGGCTGGGAGCGTTCTCTACTGAGGTGAGTCATGTTCTATTGGACAGGAGCCCATGTAGCGACTGTTTATCGAAACGCGTGAAGGGCGCCTGTCTGACTGGTCTGATTGATGCATTCAGTGCGTGCCTGCATTCGACGGGGTACCGTTCGCTACTCTGGCCAATCTCGAAGCGCGAACCCAAGCGATCCGCCTGGTCAAGGCCAGCCTGGAGGCTGCTCGGGTACATGCACTGCTGTTTGTTGTACTCTTGTTCACTGTGTGTCAACTGGGTAGCAGTTGCTCATCCTGCTGACATCAATCTTTGCAGGCGGAGGAAGAATTCCGATTCGTTTATCAGGGAATGGACCTGCCCTATGATCGCAACGGCATCTTGTACTACATTGGCACGCGAGGATACACGCAGGAATGGGCCAACCCGTGCGATATCGGCGAAGTCGAAGTGACATGCGCCTCTCTAATGGACGACTCGCAGCCGATCCGTGCTGTCGTTGGTCGATCAGCAGTGCGCTGCGTTTCCAAGGCTGAGGAAAACCAGTGGGTGTGTGTGGACTTCAAGAGCCGACGCGTTCGCCCCACGCACTACACGCTACGCCATTACTCCATGACGGACCTGGAGGCGTTGAGAGAATGGTATGAGCTGTGGTCTTGTTGCTCGCATCCAATACTTCATTCGTGCACATGTATTGCTTGGCCAGGCGGCTGGAAGGTCACGATGGCACTGACTGGGTGACGCTTATGGAGCACAAGGAGGACAAGTCTTTATCGAAGCGAGGGCAAGCATTTACCTGGGGTATATTGGCATGGCCTATGCTGCATGCATGTTCATTGGCTTGACAAGCGATGTTTCTTCACAGAACTGCCCAATACTGAGTCATTCTTCCAAAAGTTCAGAATGGCTATGAAGGGCAAGAACAGCAACAACCAGCTGTACCTCTGTCTCAGTGGGTTCGAAGTTTACGGGTCGCTGTTTGAGAACGGACAGGTGTGTTTTTGCGTCATACCATGAATCCGTCACACCACTAACACATGGTATTGACATCAGGTGGTTCGCCGGCCCCCTCGCCCAGGAGAGAGCGAGGAAGAGGCGCTATACCAGCGTCAAATCAAGCGGGACCAAGCTGCAGAGAAGCAGCAGCAGCTGGCTGCAGGTATAGAACTTGAATGTGTTGCGGCAAGCATATTCAATGCTTTATGAGTCGAAAGGGCACTGAATTCGTATGTTCCATCGTTCCAACAGGTGCCACCGCGGGTGCTGTTGTCAAGAAAGCTCGCGGAGCCAAAGGTTTGTTTACAGTACATGATCCGAGCTATCATGTCGGTGCAGCTCTGAATCGATGGCGTGGTTGCCTTCTCTGTCCTACCTATCAGACTCTGGATCTGCTGGAGGTGGCTCAACTGGCGGCCTGCAGGTGTACCCAGCCGAGATGATGGGGTTCGGGCGCGGAGACTACGGCATGCTTCCGGAGGTTGGTGTATATAGCTTGTGCTTCACAGCTCGCTGTGTATCTGCGTGACGCGCCCAGCTCGGAACCTGATTTTGGGTACCATCATGACTGCAGATTTCTAATGTATCGACTCCGACGGTGATCCCCAGCCGTGTTTTCAACGACGTTCGCATTCGTTACATCTCCGGATACTACTACCATACGGTTGCTGTAGACGAGCAGGGCGGCGCGTGGGCTTGGGGCTATGGTGGTAATGGAGGTAGGTGCCCCGCACCAGATGCCAGTTAATCTAATCTCTGGCAACTGCTCTTGCGGAACGAATGTCGTAGTCTGGATTCGATTGCTGTATTGTCACCCTACTCGAGCTAACAAACCGCTAACGTACCATCTTCAGCCTTGGGACATGGTGACCAGTCGGACTGCAATCAGCCCAAACGCGTGGCATCTTTAGAGTCTATGGAAGCTGTCGCTTGTCAGGCTGGCTACACGTAAGGCTCGTTGTCTTTGTCGTGCCCCAAGAGGTCGCTCGATCAATGTACGGTATGCTTGCACCACTTCAGGACGTCATTTTTCCTCTCGCGCGATGGACAGCTGTGGGGCGCTGGCGACAATTCGTCGTACCAGCTCGGTATCTCGAACACAGGGGTGCAGAACAAGTTCGTCAGGGTGGGTGGAGAGCTCACAGACAAGCCAGTCCGAAACTTTGCAGCTGGTATGGTCTCGATTATTATCGATCCACGCAGCATGAATGAATGTGCTCACTCTGCCTGCCTTCAATGTAGGCGCTTACCACACCATGGCTACAACATTCACCAACGAGCTGTACGGCTGGGGTCAGAATGTGTACTATCAACTGGGCACTGGTGAGACGGCCAACAAGCAGGAGCCCACGCTCATTGAGGGTGTGGACGAGAAGGTAGCTCACCTGGCATGCGGCATGTACCACACCATGGCTGTCACTGTATCTGGCAAGCTCTACACATGGGGTGGCGGCTACAATACTGTGGGCTACCCTGTATGTGGGCACGGCTCAAGCACTGGCACTACCACGCCCACTGTGGTCGCGGCGCTGGAGGATCAGTTTGTGGTTCAGGCTGTATCTGGTTACTATCACTCGATGGCACTCACTCGTGAAGGCAGAATCTATACCTGGGGCTGCAACAGCTGGAATCAGGTACGGGCCAGCGACAGCTTCTGCTTGTGACACGTTGAGCTTCTGACGTGCGGTTCTTCAATCCGGCCCAGCTGGGTCATTCTCAAGGTCAAAATGTCAAGACGCCTCAGCTGGTTGCCGGGGACACTGAAAGTGTGCAGTTCGTCTATATGGCGTCCGCACAGGATCACTGCATAGCTGCAACCACTGAGGTATGCCACCCATTGGGTACTTGTGACCAGCTCAACATGAAGCCAATGCTCATACTCCGTAATGGGCTGTGGCTGCCAACAGGGCGAGCTGTACACTTGGGGCTCAGCAGGTGTGCATCAGGGCACCGCTAACGCAACCGTCAACTACCTGCCCAAGAAGTGTGAGAATCAAGCAGCAGACGTGCGTGGTAAGACCGGCCCCGCTCAGTGTTCCTGCCGTTCAAGCTGTTGACTGACGTGGTCGCGTTGCTTACAGGGTGGCAAATGTTGGCGTGTGGTGTTCACACCAATTTCTTGCTCCCTGCCACATCCTCTGTGTCGGTGCCTCGGGTGCCTTTGGCTTTGCCGTATGCATCAGAGACCACCGCTTCATCCTATCCACCGTTCCCATTTGCGTGCTTTCTCGCTGGAAACACCGGTCACCACTACGTATGCCTGATTCTGTTTGTCTGAAAAGTTTGACTTCGTGGGTTTCCGTGTTTCTCCTGATGATGCGCGTGTTGTCCGACTCGTATTGCAGACCAAGAAAGAAAGCACAGCTGTTGGATCGATTGCGGTCCTGCGCGATTTCGTGATCAAGGACGTCAAAACTCTGTACGGTGAAGACTTCGAGGCGTGGTCGCAGGGCTCATCAGAGTCCTTCGCTGCTACACCAGAGCACACTGGAGGTGGCACCGCAGACGCTCCTGGTACCCGAACGACTCATCTATTCACCTTGGTCGAAGCTGACTGGTATCACATTGGCTTGCACCTATAGATGACGGCAACACATCATCTGCAGGCGCTAATCGCAGCTTGATGACTGCGTCAAGGCCCGGTGTAGCCGTCCTTCGTAACCCGGGCAATGGGGACGATGAAGTCGGAGGCGTGCTTGTATCGGCACTGTCGGACTTTGAATTCCAGGTATCCTGTGGTACATCTTGCGCTGTTTACATGTTCTGATGCCACTGTCTGCTCGCAGTTCCCTACTTGGGCAGCATGGGCACATGAGCTCAAAGCCAAGCAGAAGCAGCAGACCCTAGTCTTGGCGCCTGGCTGCTCTGTGTCAATTAGTGTTCGGCAAAACCCTGCTTCTGAGGATGGTATGCGAGCGCTCAGATCTCTTTGCATTGCCCTGTTTGGTGATGATGTTGTTTTCCACGCTGTCCCTGTTCAGATCAAGATCTTGCGGTGCCAAGCAGTATCGACCTCACGGCGACACCGCTACCTCAAGCATCTGTTGCGCCCGCTTTAACTGAAACCTCAGCCGTGACCAGCACTCTGAACCTGTCGCAGCCTTCCCCTGCACCAGCTGCTGCAGTGTCACTGAGCCTGAACTTATTGAACGTCGCGCCTACACAGTCGTCCTTCCGTGGGGCTGCTGCCGTTGCGAGTCATGTCGGAGGCTCTGACGAGAAGAGTGATGAGAAGGGCGATGAGAAGAGCGAGAAGGAGCCAGATATATCGGCAGTCGTCCAGCCCTCAGTTAGCCACACTGCTCCCGCCACGGTGGTCCTCAGCAGCGCCACTTCGCAGCCGCAATCCAAGCAAGCGGCAGACATACCTACGGTACGAGCCCTGTATCGTGCAGCCCTGCTGCATTGTGACCTCTTATCCCAGTGTTGTGCCGTGTTCTACAGCCCGTTACCCTGCTGGCTTTGATGCGTGGTCGTGAACGCCGTCGGGTGCTCGCATCAGAAGATCTGTCAACGATCGTCCTGGAGACTGTTGAAGAGGTGCCGTGCAGCGGCTGATTGCTGGTCATCGGTTTTGCGATGGCTTGCTGACTAAGTCATGTACTGTTGCAGGGTGGCGCGGCCCCGCAACGGCGTGTGTTCGCCACCGGCGTGTTACCTGACGGCGAGTGGCACAACGTTTGCATGACCATGGATGCTGTACCCAACCCGAATGCGCCCCAGCGCAAAGATGCTGATTTAGAAGCCTTTGGCGTCGCCGCGCCCAACCCTGTGGGGAAGCAAACCGCTGCGACTGATGCTAACCTGAGCAAGCCACTGGCTGAGCCTGCCACAGGTCCTCATGAGCGTTCACATGTTCTGACCAGCTCGTGGCTGATGGCTCATTTTATTTCATTGCAGTGCCCGCCATATGTGTTTACATCGACGGGGCTCTCAAATGCACTATCCCCGTACCGGAGTCTCGCTTGCATCAGCTGAACAGAGCCGCAGAGCTGACTACTCTCACCGCGTGCAAGGTTTGAATAGTTCCGGCTTGGTTGTGGATAATCGACACCTCTAAGCGTCTGGTCGCTGATCCGTTGACTAATCGCGGCTTGTAGGGGCTCACTGGACATGTACGTGAGATCGCGTACTGGCCGTATGCTCTCACGCTCAAGCAAGTGCAGCAGCTCAGCAGCGCGGGCTGTCGCTATACGGTATGCTTGATGCTTCATCGCCTTGAATCGTGTATCTATACCAATAGTGATTCGCTTGTAGGCATCCGAGTGGTCGAATTACCAGTCTTACATGAGCCGTAACGCGGACATGTCCTTCGACAAGATGCAATCACGGAAGCTGCCCGCCGCATTCGAGCTGATTGGCAAGGCCTCTTTTGTGCCTTACTCCGACAGGTGATGAGCGCATGTGGTGTGTTATGATGTCTCGCCGCTCAGCGTCCTGCGCCTGTTGTTAGGAATGCGGATCTCGCGGATGGCGAGGAGGAGTCTGACGGTGATGATGAGGAGGAGGATGGTCCTCGCGATGGAGGTAACCTCACTGATTGATGATTGGTTCCAGCTTCAGACCGTGCGAACCCCGCTGATCGTGTGTGCGAATGGTGTTTGTCTTTCAGGCGAGGTCGAGGGTCCTGACGGAGGTGGTGAGGGGGGCGGTGCGGCACCTCACGCAGCTATTCGCGGTGACGACGAGAAGGCGTTGGGACCTCACGTCTTATCGCTGGACTCGCGCAGCTATCTGCGCGTCCCTAGAGGGGTGTCCTGCAAGGGCAAACTCAACGCATACACCATTATCATGGGTACGATCATCTCGCGGTTGGCTGCTAGCGTTCAGGTGCATCAACGGTTTGTGTCCATTCGGCAGACATATTCCTGCCTCGGTTACCGGACAACCGGCAAGCCGTGTACAGCGCGGACATGGAAAACGCCACGTCAGCCAACCTGCACATCAACCGCGACGGCCATCTGGGCACCATGGGTCTTACCGGCGACAAGAAGGCAGCGGTAGTGCGTGCCGGCAAATGGCAGCGTCTCGTGGTGGCGGTTGAACTCGAAAAACAAAAGTTCTGTGCTTATGTGAACGGCAAGCCTGCGATTGAGATCGTTAAGAACGACAAGCTGGTCAGCAATGGCCGGTTTGCACTTGATACCGAGTTCTATCTGTTTTCCGGTACGTCATGTCGCTGTGTCAGTACGACAACGAGAGCTCATCGCACTCATTGCTCTCTGAATCGATACTGTGGTGCCCAGACTCGAACGAGCAGTTCTGCCAGGCGATTAAAGTCAGCACCTTCATCGTGCGCGGATTTGCCATGGCAGAAGATGCTGTTCGCACTCTAGGCAGCCCTACAACACCCGTTGGTACGTCTTTTGAATGTGCGGCCTTGTCGCGGGCTGGTCACCGATATCGTTCGTACTAATGATGTCAATTTACAGATGATGGTCGGGAGGTGGGTTCGTTGGTGCCTGCCCTCACTCGCATGGGCTACCCTGATCACTGGTGCCGACGTGCCCTGTTGGAGGTACGGTTCGCATTGTTTGTTTGTTTGGATGCTAGTCGGCCTGTAACGCCTTCATTGTGTTGGGCCCACTCTACAGAGAGGAAAGGACGTGCGTTTGGCCTCGGATTGGCTGTTGGTCAGCTCGCCGTACCTGCAGTACGAAGATGATGCCGCCGAGCTCCGCAGAAAAGCGGATTGCTTGAGGTACGTCTTGACCGACTATGACATCAACGCTTCTGTCTGACGCTTTTGCGTGGTTGGTCAGTTTGATGGGCTACCCCGTCAACTGGTGCATTGAGGCCCTCAATTCCAGCAATCAAGTGCTTTCGGAAGCCATCACGTGGTTGTTTGCCAACGAAGAGAAGCTCAAACAAGAGCAGATCGCCGAGCGGCGGGTCAAAGGTAGGATTGATGATCATCTTGTGGTGTATACCGTGCTGACACACCATCGTGTACTTTCAGGTGAGCAACCGCAGGCTGCAGAGGAGGAGGCCAAGAATGTGCGAGAGAAGGTAGGCCAGCGTCGCCGCCTCAAGACCGAGGCCAGCAGTGGCAGTTCGGGTGGCACTCAGGAATGGCGTATTCTGCGCGACACCACTGAGCCTATGGAGATATCTCTGGACACGCTGATCAAGCGAGCTAAACCAGCGGTATCTCTTTCAACGCTGCTGCAGTTGCGTCGGGATTCGTGGACTGAATTGTTTGAGTTGTCATGTGCCCACAGCGTGCTACGGCGTTCGCTGATCTGACGCTCAAGGCTCACTTAGCTTCGTCCAAGCATCAGCCAAATGTCATCTTGGAGAAGGCTCTGTCGACCGAGCGCGCTCTGTCGGTTGCGTATGCTCGCAAATGTGTGCTCTCTATCCTCACACACTGGCCGCAGGTATCGACTACAGCACCGATAGCGCTCACATATGGCACGGTTACCTAACGGTTTTAATCACGTGCATCCCTACAGAAGTCAGAAACCGAGGAGCATCACCAGCCCGTGGTGCTGTCGTTTGAGCCATTCGGTGGCTTGGACTTCGTGGGTTAGTGCACGGGTTGCTGCGTTTCATTGCATCGATTGGTCATCTGATGGCTGCTATGTGCATTCATATCAACTGCAGTTCGGTTCCTGCGCCTGATGGACTTCTCGCGTATGGAGTCCGGCATGTTGTCTCTTCGAGCAGCTCTGAGAAAGGTGCTTTTGATGGAGGAGGCTCAAGTGCACAAACAGTGCGGCAACCAAGGTTAGCTGCATCTCCTATCGCAATCCAAATACGTCATTTGCTCACGCCTGTGTGGCTTTAGACCTGCTGGAGGACCCCACATCTCGTCTGACTATGCGGGAGTTCTGTCGGCTTGCACCGGTCTCTCACCGGCTGCTACACGAGGCGCTGTTGCATTTGGTGCACATCTGCAATGACCCCACCAAAGGTACGGCATGTGCTCCTCACCTCAGCTGCAGCCGGGCTGGGACTGATATATTGGCGTGCTGTGTTCAGATGTGGAGACCGTGCAACAGGAAGCGGATGCCGTGAGTCTTCAAGGGAGCCGCTGGAACGCATCCTTGGTTGTGTGGATCTTTGATTTGTTCATCGACGTGGTGACCGAAGTGGAGCGAGAGCAGCAGAAACTGCTGGATGCCCGTCACTCGGACCCTGTGTCCGCTAGTGTTGTTGACGCCTCCTCTACGGCGCTGTCTTCATCAGCGGTGACACCTGCGGCTGTGACTGGCGCAGCAGCGCAGTATCAGCTTAGCGCGTACGGCGCCAAAGTGTTGTGCTCGCAAGTGGTCAACCTGGTGTTCGAATCTATCTCTGTGCTGGCTGGTAACAGCAGGTACGGCTGGATTTGCCGCAGTGGCGTGTCTGCATGCGGCTCCGCTGAGCGTGATTGCCGACATGGCTGACTCAATTGACTGATTGGTGCAGGCTGTCTTTCGTACGCCTGCTCTCGACACTGATTCGCAAGGAGGTGGCGTTTGATGCTGAAAGCGCGTATACTCTGAAGGACTTGATGAACCGCACTCACGAGGCTCAGCACAAGGTATGCGGGGTGATGCAGCCTGTCCTATGCTATGCTCCATTCAGTCAGATGCTGATTGCATCTTTCTCGTTTGTGCGGGTATTAATGCGCCCAGGGTGCCAAGTATTCCACTTTCTTCCAGGCGCTGTTGGAGCTCATGCTGTCTGTTGAGAAGGTGGAGGCGAAGCGTGCGCATATGGAGACTCTGCGCAAGGACGCAGCGAAGAAGGCTGCAGCTGATGCTGAGCGACGCAAGGCCGAGCAGCTTGCTCTGGCGGCGGCTGGCGGAGCTGACGCTGCCGCATCGTTTGTGGGCGGACAAGAGAAGGAGGCGGACCCGTCGCTGACATTCCGCATCTCCAAGGTAATTGCCAGAACTTTCTTAAGCTCACTGTAGATTCCGTCTCCATTTTGTTTGTGGACTTGTCGTTTGACAGGTTCCCTTCAAGGGCAAGGACATGAGTCGCGGCATCCTCCAGTATCTGGGTTCGCAGCGCCGAACTGATGACTACCGCAACCCGGCAGAGAACCACCTCATCACTGTGGGCTATAATGCCGCGCTGCTGGCTCCCATCTCTCAGTCCGCGAACTGCATCGCTGATTCATTTGCCAACGCTGGCATGGGCTTTGTGACCAAATCTGAGAAACAGGTACGCTTTCGTCCGATCTCGATACGAGCGCTGGCTTGCTCATCCGCTGTTGCGCGTGCACGCAGGCCTTTGTATCCGTGCACCTGCACGACCAGCAAGCGGCCGTCACGCACTATAGCTTGCGACATTCCTTTGGTGAGATGTTGTATTCTCCCCTGTACAGCTGCAACTGGTAACGTTGACCGATTTTTCGTTGCGCAGGCACCGAAAGCCAAATCCTTCGCAACTGGACCCTGTCGGGCTCAAATGACGGCGGCATGAGCTGGGTGGTGCTGTGTGTCCATAATGACGACGACCGCATCAAAGGCAAGGGTCAGTCTGCTACGTGGAACATCAAGCAGCACATGCGCAGCCAGGTTGGTGTCGCTTGTTCAGCACTCCATTTGGGTGAGGCTGAAGAACTCACTGTGATCTATACACAGCAACTGCCACAGCAAGCGGAACCGGAGCCAGTGGTGCCGGCGAATACATCCGACCTGACTGACCTTCCTTATTACTCACTGTTCAGAATCGCAGTCACAGGCAACAACTCGTCAGGGGACCTCGCTTTGGTGTTAGGTATGCGTTGAAGTGATTACAAGCCATTTGCGACCTTGTGAATGCTCATCTACGGCTTGCCAATGCTGCGCAGGAGGCATCGAGTTGTACGGTGTGCTCCGATCGCCGCAGTACCTAATATTGAGCTGGAACAAGCTTGAAGCCTCCCTTGACCTGGCAGTAGTGTCGGACGACATGTTCGATGCAAAGTCAGGCCAGTTGCTGCCCGCTGCAAGGCCTTCTGCCTCTTCTATCCAGGGTCTCAAACCGCAGCTCTTCACCACTGTGTTCGCCTCCGGGTCCAAGGTGGATACTTTGTTTGGAGCTGCATTGATGGCACCACATCCTTACTGCCTCTCTCTCGATCGGTTCTGTTGCAGTCCGGCAGCCCATGGCGCGTAGTCAAGAGTGCTCAGAGCGTGTCCACTGGCGTGTACTATTGGGAGATCGCAGTGCTAGCGGTACGCAAGGCCTCACCTCCCGTGAAGTCCAACCATCGTGGATGTTCTGATTTTGCGTGCATCGCGTTTCCCGCAGGACCCTTCCAAGAACGTTGCCGGCTGGCGTCTCGTGGTTGGTGTAGTCCCTAACACATTTGCGGTGGTGCCAGGCCGCACCGATCTCCACGTTGGATCATTCGGCAGCTGGGGCTACTGGTAAGCGAGCGCTCTGGTTGATCGTGTTGTCGCTTTGGCGGATGTGGTCAAATCGTCTCACCATTAGCATTGTTCCGCTAGTGCGTCCAACGGTGACAAGATTTACAACAGCTCGAAATCTTCAGAGTATTCTGAGTCTTACACCACCGGTGATGTGATTGGCATCGAATTGGACTTGGACAAGAGCACGCTTCATTTCTTCAAGAACAATGTGTCGCAAGGTTGGCACGTTATGTGTGTTCCGCTGTGAACGGCCGCTTGACGGTGTGTCTCTGTGTAGGCATTGCTTTCACCAATGTGCAGGGCTACTCTGGCTATCACGCCGCTGTATCGCTGTCGGCTAACGGAGCTGCGGTATGCGCATGTTCCGATATTTGATTCGGCATGTTGTCGGGCTGAAGCGTGATCAACATTGATATATCGCGCAGGTTCGCATCTCGGGATCTAAACGCAAGCCCGCGCCTCAGCGACCCCGCAACATGGAATGGTAACACAACTTTCATGTCATCGCAGAGCTGGTAGCTTGGCTGAGTGGCCATGATATCCTCACAGGTTCGATGGAGTGGTTCAGCTCGAGAAGGTGCTGGCCGCCTTTGTGGACCCGTCGGTTCGGCTTCGCAAGGGGCAATCCAAGCGCAAGGCTGGTCGAATCCGGTTGCCTGAATCATTTGCGACCGCAGTGTATACTCAGGTAAGCCGTTACCTCCGGATGTTTCGCGAGCGCACATTGACTCTGTATGCACGTGTACGCAGTGTGCCTTGATGGGTATTGGCTCGTCCGAGAAAGCTATCCGCAAGGGCGCTGTAGCATTACCTCTGCCAGCCGCTTTGCCTCCCGGACCGCAATCTCTCGGAGCTAAGCCTCCGGGTGGTGGCGTGCCGGGGTCCGGAAAG
>ENA-ORBV01014240-ORBV01014240.1-microbial-mat-metagenome-genome-assembly--contig:-NODE-14240-length-11936-cov-3.386542_pt1 | contig 11936 bp, 10 predicted proteins | sample MGYA00237777_ERZ505514 | MGnify/ENA primary metagenome ERZ505514 (study PRJEB26160, sample SAMN06269048) | microbial mat metagenome | isolation source: Oligotrophic lake microbial mat | place... | reverse complement strand
TAGTCTCGTGGGCTCGGAGATGTGTATAAGAGACAGCCCCGCACCCCCCCGCAAAACCGGTAAGAAAATAGCAAAAACCAAAAACCCTATACTGTCATCCTCTACAACCGATCGACACTCTCAACGTCGTCGTCCTGCAACCGCTCCAGGCTCATACCTGAATTGGAAAGGACTAGTCCGTGATTCCCATGCTGCATGCTCGCTAAATGCGTGTCCCATGAAAACAGGGGCTTAAAGGCGCATCCGCCTCACATCAAGCCTCTTTCTGCGAAACTCATGGTTCGGTCCGATGCCACCACGAAGTGATCGAGTACCTGCACGTCCACCAGAGCCAGGGCCGAGCGCAATGAACGAGTCAGCAATTCATCTGCCTGGCTGGGCTCGGCCACGCCCGAGGGATGGTTGTGTGCAAGAATAAGCGCCGCCGCGTTGTGGCGAAGGGCGCATTTGACGACCTCTCGGGGATATACGCTCGTTTGTGTCAGGGTTCCCCGGAACAACTCTTCGCAGGCGATGACGCGATGTTGGGCGTCGAGCAATATGGCGACAAAAACCTCGTGATCGCGGCCGGCGAGAGTCAAGCGCAAATAGTCGCCCACCGCGCGCGGTGAGGACAGCGCATCGCGAGAGGCGAGTTGTTCGCCCAAAGACCTGCGAGCCAGTTCCAGCGCCGCAAGAAGCTGAGCCGTCTTGGCAGCACCCATGCCCTTTGCCTTTTGTAATTGTTCCGGGGCGGCCGAAAGCATGGCCGTCAAGGAACCGAAGTCTGCGAGCAGGGTGCGAGACAGATCCAGGGCGCTGCTACCGGCGCTGCCCGTGCGGAGGAGAACCGCGAGCAGTTCCGTGTCGCTTAGCTGTCTTGGGCCCAGCGCCAGCAAGCGCTCGCGCGGGCGTTCGGCGATAGGCCATTCGCTGATGGACATGCTTCTCCTCCCATGCATGAAAAATGCAAGACGACAGCTTCGAGCATCCGAAGGTTCGAGATGCCTCACGATTAACGCTCGTGACGCTGATGCGATGACGGCGCGTGGCGCCCGCCATCCAACTTTCGATATCTGGTCGGTCAGTGAGCCGCCCAGCCCCTGGAGTGGCTGACGGCCTGTTGCCATCGGGACATTCGATCCGAAGCTTCCGTGCGGGACATGCGCGGCTCGAAGCGCCTGGCTGCCTTCCATTGTTCAGCGATGGTCGCGGTGTTTTTCCAAAGGCCGCACGAAATTCCGGCCAGATAAGCGGCACCCAATGCAGTGGTTTCCGCGACCAGCGGACGTACCACAGGAACTCCCAGCAGATCGGCTTGAAACTGCATCAGCATATCGTTGGCTGTTGCGCCACCGTCGACACGGAGCTCCGACAACTTGAGGCCGGCATCAAGTTGCATAGATTGCAATACCTCGGCGGACTGGAAGGCGATGGATTCAAGGGCGGCGCGAGCAATGTGGCCGCGGTTGGTACCCCTAGTCAGGCCCACCAGGGTGCCCCGGGCATAGGGGTCCCAGTACGGCGCTCCCAGGCCGGTGAATGCGGGAACAAGATAAACGTCATGACTGTCGTCCACCGAGCGGGCAAGCTTTTCAATCTCCGCGGCGCTGCGAATAAACTTCAATTCATCGCGCAGCCATTGCACGACGGCGCCGGCGACGAAAATGCCACCCTCGAGAGAGAAGTTCTGATCGGTGTGCGGAATGCGGGCGTTGCATGTGGTAAGCAGGCCGTGTTTCGATGGAATGGCCATGTTGCCCGTGTTCAGCAGCATGAAGCAGCCTGTGCCATAGGTGTTCTTGGCCATGCCCGGTTCATGGCAGGCTTGGCCGAAAAGTGCTGCCTGCTGATCGCCAGCAATGCCTGCGATAGGGATTGGTTTGCCAAAGAGAGCTTCGGCGCTCATGCCGAAGACATGGGATGAAGGAAGCACTTCGGGGAGCATGGAACGAGGGATCCCAAACACGCCAAGAAGGTCATCGTCCCAACAACCACGGTGGATGTCGTAGAGCATGGTACGGGATGCATTGCTTGAATCGGTGACGTGCAATGCTCCACCGGAAAGCTTGTATGCAAGCCAACTGTCTATCGTGCCAAAGGCCAATTCGCCACGTTCTGCATGCACTCTCATGCCTGGAATGCTGTCCAGGATCCAGGCGATCTTGCTGGCTGAAAAATAGGGGTCGGGGATCAGGCCTGTGCGAGCCTGTATCAATTCCGTAAGTCCATCTCGCTTGAGCTTCTCGCAACGGTCCGCCGTGCGTCTGTCCTGCCAGACGATTGCATTGTGCACGGCTTGTCCCGAGCTTCGATCCCATACGACGGTCGTTTCTCGTTGATTGGCAATGCCTATGCCGGCGAGATCACCGGCGGCAATTCGCGCCTTTGCCAACGTTCGACGGGCGCACAGGATTTGTCCGTTCCAGATTTCTTCGGGGTCGTGCTCCACCCAGCCGGGCTGAGGATAGATCTGCCGGAATTCCTTCTGCGCCAATGAAATGACCGCTCCATTGCGATCGAGAAGCATGGCTCGAGAACTGGTCGTGCCCTGGTCAAGCGCTAGCACATATTTCACGGGGGTCCCTTGAGCATGCTCTCGGGCTATCGTAGAGGAATTCTCATGATTGTGCGCGGCAACCTTGGGCAAGGCATTGCGCTTTTGGAGCGCAGGGAGGAGGAATGCGGACATGTTCCAACCGTGCTTATCCGGTTAGCGCACACGACCCACTACCTGTAATGGTTCATGGGCCAGAAAACCACTGCCCATCGTAGGCTGGGTGTGACAACCGGATAAGCACGCATTGTTCATCCCGGTCAGCATACGAATCCCATGCGGATCATCTGCCATGCACGGGTACTCATGGTACGGTTACTTAGGGTCTCATCCGGATATCCGTGTTAAAAACAAGTCGAGTCATGTCAATGAATCGGCCCGTCAGAGGCCAGTATTGCCGAAAAGGAGAAGATCGATGCGTCATGTGAATTTGCATTCCGCCTGCGCCATGGCCGCGGCCACCCTCGTTTCCGCCGCAGCCCATGCCCAGCCGTCCACCGCACCCTTTCCCAACAAGCCCATCATGGTGATCGTGCCCTTCGCGGCCGGCGGCCCGGTCGATCTCGAGACACGCATGTACCTGCCCAGGATGGCGGAGTTGCTGGGCACGCAGTTCGTCACGGATTACAAGCCGGGCGCCGGCACCTCGGTCGGTGCCGGCCTGGTCGCCAAAGCCAGGCCCGACGGCTACACGCTGCTGTCCGATTCGGCGGCGCTGGCGGTGTTTCCGGCCTTCTACAAGGATCTGCCTTTCGACATCCTCAAGGACCTCGCGCCGCTCAGCATGATGAGCACCAAGACCTCGGTGCTGATGGTGCCGCCCTCCTCGCCCATCAAGACCTTCGCCGAATACCTCGCCTACACCAAGGCCAATCCGGGCAAGGTGAACTACGGCACATCGGGCGTCGGCGACATCAGCCATCTCTCCGGCGCCTGGCTTCACTCGCTGGCCGGGACTACCGTGGCCTTCGTCCCGTACAAGGGCAACGGACCGATGATCCTGGAGCTCATTGCCGGGCGCCTCGACATTGCGTCAGCCTCGCCCATTGCATCGCTGCCGCTGATTCGCGCCGGCAAGCTTCGTCCGCTCGCGGTCAAGGGCCCGCACCGCATCAAGCAGATGCCCGATGTCCCCACCGTGTCCGAGCACAACATGCCCGAGTATTCCGATCAGAACTGGCAGGGTTTCCTCGCGCCCGCCGGAACCCCGGCCCCCATCGTCGCCAGACTGTCGGAAGCGATGATCAAGGTCACGAAGATTCCATCCATCGTGAGCGATCTGGAATCCCAGGCCAGCACGGCCATCGGCAGCACGCCCGCGGAGTTCCGCAAATTCATAGCCGAAGACGTGAGCCGCTGGGAAAAAGTGGTGCAAAGCACAAACATCAGGCTGCAGTAGCCAACCGGCTGCAGAAAAATTTTCCGGAGGCGGAAGCCTCTGATGGCGCAACGAGGCCTCGCGAGGAAACAGTTTTCAACAGCCTTTGGGTCAGGGATCCAGGACTCTGTGCTCCCTTTTTCCGACATCCACGAGGCAGTCGTGACCCGCAGGGAAGCTGTGCAAGAATAGTGAGGCAGCAGTTTCACTGTTTGAAATCATAGCGGACTGAAATCACAGCGGACGCGCCAACCTGCGATGCCATCGCAGGAAATGACAGAAGTCCGTCGATCAACAACCTGCGGAGGAGTGCGCATGTCACGTTCAATCATCAATTCAGTTCGCAATGCGAAGCTGTCCGGCCTGATCACCACCCTGATGCTTTCCGCGACATCCGTGACCTTTGCCCAGGGCCAGCAGGATTCGGTGGGTAATTATCCCAACCGCCCCGTGACCATCATCATTCCCTATGCGCCCGGCGGTTCCACCGACGTGGAAGGCAGGCTGTACGCACAGAAGCTCACGGAAAGCCTGCGTCAGTCCTTCGTCATCGATTACAAGCCGGGCGCCGGCGCCACGCTGGGCACCGCCCATGCGGCCAAGTCCGCCCCGAACGGCTACACCCTGCTGATGGCCACTGTCACGTTTACCGTCGCTCCGGCCCTGTACGGCGCCAAGACGCCCTACGATCCCATCAAGGACTTCGAGCCGGTCTCGATCACCACCATGACGCCGGACGTGTTTGTGGTGAATGCTGCCTTGCCGGTCAAGACCCTGCGCGAATACATCGCCTATGCCAAGGCCAATCCGGGCAAGATCAATTTCAGCACCTCCGGGCTGGGTGGCGTCAATCACCTGGGGGGCGCATGGCTGCACAACGCGACCAACACCAAGGTGACCTTCATTCACTACAAGGGTGGCGCCGATGTGGTGCGCACAGTGGTGTCCGGAGAGGCGCACGCCGGCGTGACCGTGCCTCTGACCATAGGACCGCATGCAAAGGCAGGCAAGGCAAAGATTCTTGCCGTCACGACCGGGGAACGGGTCAAGTTCCTGCCGGACGTGCCCACGGTCATGGAAGAAGGCATTCCCAACTACGAGTGGTCGCAATGGGTGGGCGCGTTTGCCCCGGCGCGCACACCCAAAGGCATTGTGGACAAGCTCGGCGCCGAATTCGCCCGCGCCGCCAGGTTGCCTGATGTCGTCCAGAAACTCGAGAACGGCAAACTGGTCGTTGGCAGCACGCCCGAGGAACTGCGCAAACTCGTCGCGCGGGAAGTGCCCGCCTGGCGCAAGATCGTTCAGGAGGCGGGAGTCGTGCTGCTGGACTGAGGTGTTCTGGAAAACGCCGCGCCTTTCGGACAGACTCGGGGGCCGGATTGAACTCCTGAAATCCCGAAGTGGCGCTGTGCCTCCGAGGTGTTTCCGACGTGCTTCCGAGGTGTTTTCGAGCAACGATTGACCTGGCTTCGCTTTTTTGAGAGCGCACCTTCCCAGGTGCCCTCTCCGGACAAGTCCAACATGCCGCGCCTGCCATTGCGGCGCGGGAAACCTGCATATGGAGAAACAGACCCATGACAACAGTTACCTTGCTCGGTTGCGGCGACGTCGGTCCCATACACGAGCCCATGCGCCCCTACAGTGACCTGGTGCGCCCGGTACTGGCCCAGGGCGATATCCGCTTCGGACAATGCGAGCGCCTGTACTCGGAACGCGGGGCGCTGCAGTTGCACGCAGGCGCGAGCGCCAGGCATGGCCGCCTCAAACCGCACATGGCCTCGGTCTATTCGGACTGTGGTTTCGACATCGTGTCCCTGGCCAGCAATCACGCCATGGACTGGGGCGAGGATGCGCTCATGGACACCATCCAGGAACTGAAGGGTCGTGGCATGCAGGTCATCGGCGCGGGCCGCAACCTGGAAGAGGCGCGGCAACCCGCCCTCATCGAGAAGAACGGCATCAGGGTGGCGATGCTGGCCTACTGCTCGGTGCTGGCCGAAGGCTTTGCCGCGCGCGAGGACAAGCCCGGCGCCAATCCGCTGCGCGTCCACACCTACTACGAAGCGCCGGAATACCAGCCCGGCGTGCCGCCCCGGATCATCACCATTCCCTACGAAGAAGACATCGAGGCGATGCTGGAGGACATTGCCGCGGCCCGCAAGCGCGCCGATGTCGTGATCCTGTCCATGCACTGGGGCATCCATTTCGTGCCGCGCATGATTGCCGATTACCAGCCGGCGGCCGCGAAGATTGCCTTCGATGCCGGGGCCGACCTGATCATCGGCCACCACGCGCATGTGCCCAAGGCCATCGGCGTGCATGGCGGCAAGGTGTGCTTCTACAGCATGAGCAACTTCATCATGAGTTCTGCCGCCAACGCCAAGCCGGGGCAGCCGACGGCCAATGCCAAGCGCCTGGGCGTCGATCACGATCCTGACTACCCGCGCCTGCCCTACGGCAAGGACGGCAAGCGCAGCTTGATTGCCAAGGCCGTGCTGTCCGCCAAGGGCGTGGAAAAAGTGTCCTTTCTCCCGGTGCTGATCAACAAGGAGTTGCAGCCGGAAGTATTGAAAAACGGGGATCCGCGTTTCGAAGATGCCGTGCGTTTCATGAATTGGGCCTCCGAGGGCTACGAGCATCGCTTCGAAGTCGAAGGCGATGAAGTTCGCATCCAGGGCGCATGACCCGGACCTGCACTGAGCCTGCTGGCAAAAAACGAATCCGGCGCGGATTGAAGAACCGGGACGACAGTCCCTGAAGGAGCCCCAGCATGAGCACACCCCTGCCCAAAGCGTCCTCCCATGCAGAATTGGAAACGGGTCACCAGGCCACGCGACGACTGGCCATTCATGCCGCAGGCCTGCGGTACGAGGCGATTCCGGCCGAACTCGTCGAACTCACCAGGAAATGCATCCTGGACACGCTGGGCGTGTCCATAGGCGCGAGCAGCCTGTCGCCCGAGGCCGGAATTCTCAATCAGTACGTCAAGGGACTGGGCGGCCGGCCGGAAAGCTCCGTGCTCGGATTCGGCGGGCAGGTGCCGGCCTCCGCCGCCGCGCTCATCAACGGCAGCCTGGGGCACATGCTCGATTACGATGACGTGTGCAATCCCGGACACGTCAGCATCGCCACCGTGCCGCTGGCCTTCGCACTGGCCGAGAAGCGTGGCGGCGTCAGCGGACGGGAGTTCATCGCCGCCATTGTCGCCGGCACCGACTTGATGACACGCCTGGAGTCCGGCATCACGCTGTCCGACTGGAAAACCGGCGAAGGCTGGTTCGCCACCCAGTTGCTGGGCTTTTTCGCCGGGGCCGCGACGGCCTCAAGATTGCTGCGCCTGAACGCCGATCAGACCGAGAACGCGCTGGGCATCGGCTTCAACCAGATGAGCGGGAGCTATCAGATGGCGGTCGGGGCATCGACCCATATGCGCTCCATGCAGGCCGGCTTCTGCGGACAGGGATCCGTGCTCGCCGCGGAACTCGCCGAGCTGGGCATCATCGGCTCCAAGGACGTTCTCGAAGGCCGGTATGGCTTCTTCAAGACCTATGTGCGCGACCGTTCACCGAACTGGAACGGGGTGCTAGCAGGCCTGGGGACGGAATTTCCGCTGCTGAAAATTCATGGCTTCAAGGTCTGGCCCGCCTGCAACCACACCCGCCCGACGAATACTGCCGTGCTCGACCTTCGCACGACACATGGATTGCAACCGGCGGACGTCGAGGCCATCACCATCATCGGCGGCATCGGCGGCACGCAGATGCTGAGCGAGCCCATCGACAGCAAACGCCGCCCCCGGTCCAGCATCGATGCGAAATTCAGCATTCCCTTCACCACCGGCATCATGATGGCCAAGGGCAAGGTGAGCTTGCGCGATTACACGGCGGAAGGACTGAACGATCCCGACATCCTCGCCATGGCCGACAAGGTCAGCTATCGCCCGGCGCTGCCAGAGGAAAAGGCCTTCCCGGCTCCCATCATCGAGATCCGCACGCGGGACGGGCGGACGCTGCGCGCGCAGGCCGACGCCTTTCCGGGAAGCGCCAGCCGGCCCGTGGACCGGCATTTCATCGAGGGAAAATTCCGGGACTGCGTTTCGTTTTCAGAAAAGCCCATCGCGCAGGCCAATATCGACAGGGCCATCGCGCTGGCCTGGCGGCTTGAAGACGCCGACGACGTGAGCGAACTGATCAGGCTGCTCGTCTAGCGGCGCGCTTCTGGCTGCCGCATGCGAAGCCGCAGCCGCAACACATGCTTGCAGGCGGCCGGCGGACCGGCTCGGCCCTCAATGCAGCTTGATGCCCGTCTTCGCCACCATGTCGCGCACCGAGGCCAGGCCCTTGGTGATCACCTGGCGAAATTGTTCGGGGCTGCCGTTGGCGATCTCCGCCCCATCTGCACCGACGATCTTGCGCATCTCGGGCAGCAACAGAATCTGGTTGATCTCACCGTTCAAAGCGACAATGACGGGAGCGGGAATGCCGTCCGGCCCGAGCATGCCCCACCAGGTAATCACTTCATATCCGGGCAGTGTTTCCGCCAAGGCCGGCAGGGCTGGCAGCGTCTTCGCCCGTTGCAGGCTGCTGACCGCGAGCGCCCGGATCTTGCCCGAATTGACATGCGGCATGACCGCTGTGGTGCTGCCGAACAGGACCTGGATGCGACCGCCCATCAGGTCGACGAGCCCCGGGCCTATGCCCTTGTACGGCACGTGCGTCATGTCGATGCCGGCTGAATGCTTCAGCAACTCCCCCGCCAGATGCCCGGAGGATCCCGTGCCCGAAGAGGCGAAATTCAGGGCAGCCGGATTGGCCTTGGCATAAGCGATCAAGGCCTGCACCGACTCTACCGGCAGCCCCCGGGCGGCGGCGAGAATAAAAGGTGAAGAATTGAACTGGGCGATGGGCGCAATCCTCTTCTCCACGTCATAGGGCAGCTGGATGATGAGCGCCGCCTCGATCATGGTGCTGGCCGAACCGACGATCATCGTGTAGCCGTCGGCGGGCGAGGATCGCGCCACAAAGTCCAGCGCCACGCCGCTGCCCGCGCTCGCCGAGAACGTCGGCCGGCACGTGCGCATTCTCCCCGAGGGGACCAAGCTGGCCAAGCCCGCGCAGCTCACCTTGCCGACCGATCGACTGCTCCGCATGGCGTTCGAGAATCCCGATGACGACTGCAAAGTCTGGGCTCGCGAAGGAGAAGGCTGGGTAAAAAAGGAGCCGATCGCCACGGACGAGGCTGGTCTCACGGTCGAGATCTCCGCCTTCACGACGGCTCAGGCGGGCGTCCACCTGACGCCGAAGCTGCCGTCTTGCTTCCCCGACTGCATGCTGGGTCCGATCGTTGAACCCGAGGCTCCGTGCGTCAGCAGCGTGGGTTATTGCGTTACTCCCGTGCGTCAGCCCAGCATCTCGTTTCCGCCGAGCATTCACAACTCGGCGACGGTCGTGGGTGACCAGCTTTACTACGTGATGGTTTTTGGCGCCGAGGTCGCGGCCGTCAAGTTCAGCATCTACGGCGATAGCGACTCGGTGAAGTTCAACTCCTTCAGGCCGCCCTCCTTCACCTTCCGCCGCGTCGACGTGACCGCGGCCGGCTCGGTATGGGCTCCCTCCGCAGCGGGTACCGTGAAGTTTCGCACCGACGCGCTACCGCAGGTGTTCGACTCCAATGTCAACGTCCAGGGCCTGGTGGTCACCGGCGCGACCGACAACGACGTGACATGGGTCTCGCGCTCGGCCACGGGCAGCCCGAACACGTTCACGGCGAGGACCGCGACGCTGACGAATGCCTTGTTCACGGTGCCGAACTCCTCCGCGACCGCCCGCTCGTTCGGCGCAGGTCGCTTCTTCGTCGTCGGGGTCGGACAGACCGCTGACGCCGGCGGCGCATGTCTCGGGTCCATCACGCCGGCCGTCGAAAACTGCTCGACGTCCCTCGACACGACACCACTGGGTGGGCAGCCGGCCGGCGTCAGCGCGGTGGGGGCGACCGAAGCGGCGATCGCCACCTCGGGCTTCGCGACCGTCAAGAAGGTCGCCGTGCTCGGCCCGACGGGTCGCGGAGCGCCGCTGCGGGTGTACACCCCTCCGAATGCCGTGGGTAAGATGGCTTACGGCGACGACGGCAGCATCTATGCCATCAACACGACGCGCGCCGAGATCATGATCCTCGCCCCGAACGGCGGCATCTCGACGCTTGCGCTGTCGACCGCCTCGGCCTCGAGCCCCGAGTATCAGGCGATGTTACCCCGCAGCATCTTCAACATTCCCGGCAAGAACGAGCTTTTTCTGATCGTGCAGGGCAACATCGCGAGCGAGATAACGAACCAGTTCTTCCGCATTCGCAAGCCGTAGCTCGCAGCGTGCGACCACGGCGAGCCACCCCTGCGTCGTGGGCTTGACCGGCCGGCGGATCCAGGCGAATTCGCTTGGCTTGCCCAAGCGAATCCATCACGGAAATTCACACGGCTCTCTCGTTCTGCCGAGCCACGTGGATGGCGCCCACGCGCAGAGAACCAGAGCAAGCCAAGCGAATATTGTTGATTGATTCACACGGCGAGCCGTGTGAATTCGCTGGGCTCAGCCGCCATGGGCCATCCCTGTGTCGTAACGATCGACAGTCGCAGCGCCCCCCGCACTCTCTTTTACGGGGACCAGCTGATGGACGTGGACCTGCCCACGGGTACCCGCGTCGTTTACCCGAAGCCTCCGATCGCGCCACTGAAGGACGTGGACGCCGCGATCCGCTACGCGATCAGCCATCCCGAGAACTCGGAGCCGCTGTACGCGCTGCTCAGGCCGGGCATGAAGCTGACGATCGCGATCGACGACATCTCGCTGCCGCTGCCGCGCCGCCGAGAGCGATCTCATCATCTACGTGAACCTGAACTTCTTGCCGATGGATGGTGGGCACAAGTCGGTCACCATCGGTCTGTGCGGCTACAGGTCGCTGCTCGCGAACCATCACCCGAAGGTGATGCGCAACTGCCACTCCTACATGGACCCGGCAGCCAGCGAGCTCAACACGAGCGTGGTTCGCATGGGAAAGCTGCTGCAGCAGAAGAAGAAGATCTTCACCATCGAGACGACGATCAACAACCGCATGTTCGATCGGCCGCTCGAGTTCCTGGCCAAGAACGAGGACGATCTCAGCGCCGCCGAGCGCATGAGCCTGCGCGCCCTGAAGCTCGCGCTGGACAAGACGCCGCAGGGCCTCCGGCAGACGATCTTCAACAAGGTGCCCTCGCCGTACGGCGTCACCGGCGTGTGGGCCGGCGAGACCGAGGCCGTCCACAAAGAGACGCTCAAGCGCAGCTACGAGCAGTACCTGGTGCCCGTCGTTGGCCAAGCCGACATCCTGGTGACCGGCGTGCCGTACATCAGCCCGTACAACGTGCACTCGTTCCTGAACCCGTTGCTCGTGCAGGTGATGGTCAGCGGCTACTTGTTCAACCTCTACAAGGGTGTGCCGATGGTGAAAAAGGGCGGCACCATGATTGTGCTCCACCCTTGCACCGACAAGTTCGACAACGATCAACACGCCCCTTACATCGAGTTCGTTCACCGTCTCTTGCCCGAGACGCGCGACGCGATGGAGCTTCACAAGCGCTACGAGAAGAAGTTCGCCGAGAACCCCGCTTACATCGAGATGTACAGGTCGGGTCACGCCTACCACCCCGCCCACGCGTTCTTCATGTGGTACTGGGGCGAGGCTGGCAGGCAGCACACAGGCCGCGTGATCGTCGTCGGCGCCGACAACGAGTACATCCCGAAGCTGATGGGTTGGGAGACCGCCCGTTCGATGGATGAGGCCCTCCGCATGGCGCGCTCGACAGCGCCCGCCCGCCCCGACATTCTCGCGCTGCACGTGGCGCCGACGATGATGGTCGAGATGTTCGCCGAGAAGCCAGCGAAGGCTTTGCCGGGTAGCAGCGACCCGCCTCCTAAATGAGCGAGCATGATTCTCGACGGGGCTGTCACCAGCTGCAGCGCGAAAGGCCTCAGGCCTCAGGCCACAGCC
>ENA-ORBV01014239-ORBV01014239.1-microbial-mat-metagenome-genome-assembly--contig:-NODE-14239-length-11936-cov-4.291003_pt1 | contig 11936 bp, 8 predicted proteins | sample MGYA00237777_ERZ505514 | MGnify/ENA primary metagenome ERZ505514 (study PRJEB26160, sample SAMN06269048) | microbial mat metagenome | isolation source: Oligotrophic lake microbial mat | place... | reverse complement strand
GCGTGATGCGAACCGCCGAGTCGGTGGTATTAACGCCCTGCCCGCCCTTGCCGGAAGAGCGATAGACATCGACGCGCAATTCGTCTTCGGGAATGTCGATTTTGATCTCGTCGTTGATCTCCGCGATCACGTCGACGGCGCAGAAGGACGTATGACGTCGCTGATTCGAGTCGAACGGACTGATGCGGACAAGACGGTGCACACCGCGCTCCGCCTTAACGTAGCCATAGGCGTTTTCGCCTTTGACGAGCATAGTCGCTTTGCTGATGCCCGCCTGGTCACCCGCCTGCACGTCCTGGACTTCGACGGTGAAACCCCGCCGGTCGGCCCAACGCGTGTACATCCGAAAGAGAATGTCCGCCCAGTCATTGGACTCGGTGCCGCCCGCACCCGACTGGATCGAAAGGATCGCGTTGTTGTGGTCGAATTGGCCGGTGAGGAAGGCCCCGATTTCGATCCCGTCGAGTTCTTCGCCCATCGCCGCCACCTGCTGCTCGAGCTCGAGGGCGTAGGAGTCCTTCTCGGACTCCGAAGCCGTTTCGATCAATTCGATCATCACGTCCACATCCGCCAGCTTTTTCTGAAAGTTGGCCACCGGTACGACCGACTTCTTCAAGCCGTTCAGTTTTGCGATGTGTTTTTGGGCACGCTCATTGTTGTCCCAGAACTCGGGTGAGCCCATCTGCCCCTCCATGGCCTCTATTTCGCGCTGCTTTTGATCGCCGTCAAAGAAACCTCCAGAGATGCCCGGCGCGCTTCTTGATGTTCTCGATGTGGGAAAAGGTTTCTGGAGCGATCATGATGAAAACCCCATGACCGCAACCCCACGCCTAGGGTGCAAGCGACAAATGTTCACCCCCGCATCCTCACACCGGAGCATAACACCGGCTCAACGCTTCTCGGTGTCGTTGAGCGTCCCTTTTTCCGACAGCATTCTCCGCATCTGATCATCGGAAACCTCCGCATAGTGACTGTAGTCGGCAACGTGACGGCCTCTGCCTCCCGTGAGCGAACGGACCACCGTGCTATAGTGGTAAAGTTCCCGCTGTGGCACATGGGCCCGGATACTTTGGAAATGACCGTCGGCTTCGACACCAAGGATGTGCCCGCGGCGTGCCGTCAGGTCACCCAACACACCACCCACCGACTCCTCCGGAACCGTGACCGTGACCTCCCAGATCGGCTCGAGTAAACCGGGCGCAGCCGCGTTGAAGGCTTCCTTCAACGCGTGGTAACCCGCCACCTGAAATGCGATATCCTTCGAGTCGACCGGATGCATTTTGCCATCGTGGAAGTCGACCTTGACGTCGGTCACCCGATAGCCGGCGAAAATCCCTTCGCGACACGCGGTCTGCACTCCTTTTTCCACCGACGCGACGAACACCCGGTCAACGTTGTTCCCCACGAGTGACTGGGTGAAGACGACTCCGCTGTTCCGCGGACCGGGTTCGATCTTGAGCGCCACCTCGGCAAATTGACCGGCTCCCCCGGTCTGTTTCTTATGCCGGTAGAGCGACTCCGCGCTGGCACGAATGGTTTCGCGGAAGGGGATTTTCGGCTCCTCCAAGGTCACGACCACACCAAATCGGCGAAGCAGCCGCTCAACAATGATTTGGAGGTGCATTTCCCCCTGTCCGGAAACCACCGTCTGATGCACTTCATCGTCCACCCGGTAATGGAAGGTCGGGTCCTCCTGATGCAACGTGGCCAAACCGACCGCGAGTTTGTCCTCATCCCCCTTGGACCGAAGTTTGAGGGCCGCGTGAATATCGGGTCTGGGGTAGTCCACCTTCGGGAGCACCACTTGGAAACGGGGACTGCAAAGCGTGTCACCCGTATGCGTGTCCCGCAACTTGACCACGGCTCCCAGATCACCGGCGTTCAGATGCGTCACCGGCGTGCGTTCGCGTCCGCTGAGAAGATAAATCTGCCCCAGGCGTTCGGTGAAATCACGACCCGAGTTCACCATTTCGGCACCGGAGCGCACCGTCCCCGAATAGACCCGAAAGAGCGAAAGTTCACCCACCCCCGGTTCATTCATCGTCTTGAAGATGTAGGCCACCGGTTCGGGTTGGGACAAGGTCACAGCACCCGGCAGACCGCTGGCGTCCTTGGCCGGAACCTCCGCGCGATCGAGCGGGGACGAACCATATTTGGCGATGAAGTCCATCAGCCGCGAAACCCCGACATTGGTTTCGGCGCAGACCGGGAACAACGGTACGAACACCTGTTTCTGGATCGCCTGATGCAACCCGGCGCGAAATTCCTCCTCGGCCAGATACCCCTTTTCGAAAAACCGCTCCATCAACGTGTCGTCGGATTCCGCGACGTACTCGATCAACTCGCGGTGGAGCTTCTTCACCCGTTCGGAGAGGGCCGCGGCAGGGACCTCATTGTAGCGACCATTGCCGCCCGGGGTATAGGCGACAATCTCGTTGCGCATCACGTCGAGCACCTGGCTGAACCCCGGTCCGGTGGACATCGGCACACCCAGCGGAAAGACATTTTGCCCGAAATGCTCACGCGTAGCGGCGAGCACTTCGTCGAACTTGACGTTGGGTTTATCGAGTCCGTTGATGACCAGAATTTTAGGGATTCCAAAACGGTTTGCATACTCCCAGGCGGCATCCGTGCCAACACCAAGTCCGTGCGCCGCATTGATCACAATCAGCGCGAAATCCCCCACTCGAAGCGCGCCCAGGCCTTCGCTGATGAAATCCGCGTAACCGGGCGTGTCCAAAATGTTGAATTTCCGATCCATCCATTCGGTGTGAAGGAGCGAGCAGTGCACCGAAATCTGGTGCTGCTTTTCGCTGGCGTGGTAGTCGGAAACCGTCGAGCCCGCGGTGATCGAGCCCAGTCGGCCGATCTTTCCCGAACAGAGCAGCATGGCTTCCGAGAGCATGGTCTTGCCGGCGGACGCGTGACCAAGAACGGCGAAATTTCTCAGGTCTGAAGAGGCGTATTCTTTCATGAACCGAGCGGATAAGGGTTGGGGGATCCCATGCGAAGCGCATGGGCGAACGGAGGCAGATTAACGTATTTGCAGTGAGCCGCCTGCGCGTCACTTGCGACTCTCTCAGCGGATCTTGTCTAGATTCGGCATCACTCCGCCTCAAATCTCCATTCCCTTCCGATCGACTTTATCCTAGAATCAGCTGCATCGCAGCGTTCTCGTTTCTCCTCCCATCATGCACTCGACTCATCCCCAGCACGCCCGCGCCTGGCTCGGACTTGCACTCATGTTCGGCGTCGGCATGGCCGGACTGCCCCAGGTAACCAGCGCCGCCGAAAATTCCCCGCGCTACGAAGCCAGTTGGGTATCCCTCGACGCACGGCCCACGCCCGAGTGGTTCCTCGACGCGAAGTTCGGGGTCTTCATTCACTGGGGCGTCTACTCCGTGCCCGCCTGGGGCGCACCCAAGGAATACGCCGAGTGGTACTGGCGGCGGATCATGAGCAACTCCCCCAAGGATGCGGTTTGGCGCGACTTTCACGCCAGGAACTACGGGACGAACTTCGACTACATGGACTTCGCTCCCAAGTTCACCGCCGAACTTTTTGACGCCCGTCAGTGGGCCGATCTTTTCGAGCGCTCCGGTGTAAAATACGTCGTCCCGACTTCCAAACACCACGACGGCTTCGCCCTCTGGCCAAGCACCGAGGCCAGCCGTCATTGGGGCCGTGCTTGGAACGCCTTCGAAACCGGTCCCCGCCGAGACCTGATGGCGGAACTCGCCGAGGCCACTCGCGCGAAGGGCATGAAATTCGGCTTCTACTACTCCCTTTATGAGTGGTTCAATCCGCTTTGGCTGAAGGATCGCGGTCGTTACGTGGCCGAGCACATGATGCCGCAGTTCAAGGATGTCGTTTCCCGGTACGCTCCGGCCATCATCTTCGCCGACGGAGAATGGGATATGCCCTCCAAGGACTGGAGGAGCGAGGAGTTGCTCGCCTGGCTTTTCAACGAATCACCGTCTCGCGGGGAGGTGGTGATCAACGACCGCTGGGGCAAGGACAGCCGTCACAAACATGGCGGTTATTGGACAACCGAATACGCCGCGGGCCTTCAGGACGGCACCCATCCCTGGGAGGAGAGCCGCGGCATGGCCCACTCCTACGGCCTCAACCGCGCAGAACGAGTCGATGACTACAAGACCTCCCGGGAATTCATCCTCGTGCTGATCGACCTAGTCAGCCGCGGCGGCAACCTGCTCCTCGACATCGGACCCGCCTCCGACGGCACGATCCCACCCCTGATGGAGCAGCGCCTTCTGGAGATCGGCGACTGGCTCAAGGTCAACGGTGAGGCCATCTACGGCACCCGCACCGCCGGTCGCGCGGTCCAGTGGACCGAGGGCAAACGCACCGAACAGGCCTACGGCGAATACATGGTCAAGTACAACCTGCTCGACCAGGTCGGCCAGACCCCCAGGGATGGCAACGCGGTCAAACAGGTGTTTTACACCCAGAAGCCCGACGCCCTCTACGCCATCACCGCCGGCTGGCCCGGCCGCCAGCTCGTTCTTCGCAACGTGTCCGTAAGCACCACTTCCACCGTCACCCTGCTCGGTCTGCCCGACACCCTGAAGGCGGAGGTCTCCGGGACATCATTGACCATCACCACCCCAGAATTGAACCCTGACAACGCCCCCTGCCAGCACGCCTTTGCCTTCAAGATCACCGGCGGCAGGCTCCCTCCGGAAAACTGACCGTCCTCTATCCTGTCCTTCGCGAACGCCGAAAGGACTGACCGAGCGTCACGACCTGCGGAATCGCCACTCGAACGTGCGTCTCCAGACCCTACGCCTTGGTCGTATCCGGCCGCGCGCCAGTCATCAGGCTCGACCAGGAGGGCGAAAACACGGACTGCTGGCAATAGTCCCGGTCGAACACGAGACCGGCTCGGGCGATTCGATCGATATCGGGACTCTTGATGGAATCGAAGCCGTAGGCGCTGAGCTCGGGGCGCAGGTCATCGACGGCAATGAAAACCATCCCGGGAGCAAGCTCCGGGGCATTTGCCAAGACCACTTCAACTCGACCGGCCGTCAAACAATTCGCCCTCAAACCCGTCCGACCAACCAAGCCGGAGCACGCTCCGGGGTATCGGACCCACAGCGAATGAACCGATTAACCCCGCGGAGATCCGATAAGTCGTAGCTTAGTCCCTGGACGACATATTTTTACGGCACAAACACTACCTTCTGGTACTCTCTCTGATATTGGAAGATCTTCACCTCTTCACCCCTTGGCATCTTCGATGCTCGCCGGAGTCTTTCGAATCGACTGCGTTCCGGCAACGTGTTGATTGCGAGATCGAGGGCACTTGACGACTTTGATACTCTCCTGCTTTCAACGCCATGTTCGGCACCACAATTCAATCCCACTCCCTGTCTGGTCGTTTGACGGCGGCGCTCGGCGTTGCGTTGATTCTGGTGCTGAATGTCCTGGCGTTGCGGCCTGACTGGCACGAAGCCTTCTGCCAGCACCAGCAGGCACCGATTGCGTGTGCTCACGGGCACCAGACGGGAAACCACCACCATCACGACCACGGCGATTCCGGTGATGCGACTGGCTGTGTAGTCACGCTCTTCGCCCACGGCGTTTCCGTCCAGTGTGACTTGGCGGCTCTCCCAACGGTCGAACGCGTGGTTGAGGCAATTGTTTCCCGTCCGTCTGATGCGAAGCGGGTAGCGGCGGTTCGGCATCTGCGACCGCCCACCCAAGCGCCCCCGAGCGCCTGAGTTGAACCTGTAAGGTCCCGCACCGAGCCCTAGCTGCGGTGCGCACTCGTATCCTTGTGCGTTCAAGGCACGCCGCGTCGGCGTGCCTGCGCTTCACCCAACTCAGATTCGCCATGCCCTCTCGCTTTCGTTTGTCGCTTATTTTCTTCGCGCTCGGTTCTTCGACTCTGCACGCCCAAACCGCGCCGGTCGTATCTTCCCCCGCGGGGGCCGTCTCCGATGGGCTTCCGCACTCGTGTTCGCGTTGCTCATCGCAGCGGTGGGGAGCGGCGTGCGTTACCAGCGCACTCTCGCGGCTGAGCGCGCCTCTGCGCAGGCCGCCGAGAACGCCCGCTGGCTGGGACAGGGTCAAAAAAATCCGCACTCCGCCGCGCACTACGGGCTCTATGCGTTCAAGCCCGCCTCGCCGCTCACGGCCATCGATCAGGGAATCGAGCCGTTCGTCGGCGTCAGCGTCCGGCTGGAGGCGCACACGATGAACGATTTTATGCATCGCCCGGCGCAGGATGGCACGGCCCTCGCACGTTTCGGCGAACTCACCGCCGCCCTCACGCTGCAAGTCATCCTCCCGCTCCTCATCGTGCTCTTCGCCTTCGGAGCCTTCTCCGCCGAGCGCGAGCGCGGCACGCTCCGCCAACTCCTCGCCAGCTACGCCCACGACGACGCCACCATCACCAAAGACACCAACGTCAACCTCATCGGCAAACGCGTCGTCAACGTCCCGCGCGACACCGCGAGTTTCTGGAGCACCAACGAACTTCAGACCGGCGACCTCGCCGGCCTGAAATTCGGCGGCGGCCTCTTGCAAACCGACAACCGCCTCGTGAACAACGCCAACCTCTTCTTCCTCCCCGGCTACGTCCGCTACGACGCGGTGGTCTCCTACCGCCTCAAATCGTGGCGCGTCGCGCTGAACATCCAAAACCTTACCGACAAGAAATACTTCGATTCCGCCGGCGGCGTCTTCCACCCCATGGCCCCGCGCCAGTTCTTCCTGAACCTCGCCTACACCTTCTGATTTAGCCGCACGGCCCATGTCGCCCACCCTGGCGGTGGCGTCTTTTCCTCCGCCCGTAGGAGCAAATTTATTTGCGATCCAAGCCCACGCCCCCTCCGCACCCTCTTTTTCCTTCTTCACAATCTTTTTCTTTCTCCCGCCCGCTCTGAATCCAACCGCCGGACGCCCGTTCCGCCAAAGTCACAACCAAAGTCTTCCCCATCGCTCCTCCTCCGAGCACGTAGTCCCCCGTCAGGCGGAATTCGTCTCCGATTTCTCCGATCTCCGAAAATTTCTGTGTCTTCCGTGTATTCCGTGGGCCCCCCTCCGCCTCTCCAATTTCTCCTCCGTCCATTTTCAAACTGACTCCTCACTTTTCGTCATGAACACCAAAACCTACCTAGCCGTCGTCGCACTTCTCACCGCGAGCCTGACCGCCCAAGTCTCTCCGGTCGCCGCGCCGCCCAAGTCCATCCCCGGAGGCGACGAAGCCGTCGCCCTCGAAAAATTCCTCGTCGTCGGCCAGCCCATCGAGGGCTACCGCGCGACCGACGCCCTCACCGGCACCAAGACCGGCGCCGCGCTCCGGGATCTGCCGCTCTCGCTCGCCGTCATTCCGCGGCAGCTCATCGAGGATCGCCGCATCACGTTCCTCGCCGAGGCGCTCGACAACGTCTCCGGCGCCCAGCGCAAGCTCGGCTACGGCGGCGTCCAGAATTTCGGCGCGATCGTCCGCGGCTTCGACTCCGGCTTTGTCACCCTGCGAAACGGCTACCGCGACTTCGGTTTCTACACGTTGCGCGACACCGCCAACGTCGAACGCTTCGAGGTCCTCAAAGGCCCCGGCTCCATCCTCTACGGCTCTCTCCAGCCCGGCGGCATCACCAACACCCTCACCAAGCAGCCGCTCGCCACACCGCTCCGTCGCGCGACCGTCATCGTCGGCGAAAACGATTTCTATCGCGGCGAACTCGATGTCGGCGGCCCGCTCGCCAAGAACGTCTTCTACCGCGCCAACGTCGCTTACGAAAATGCCGGCAGCTTCCGCGACCGGGTGGAAAACGAGAGCGAGTTCATCGCCTCTGCCGTGACGTGGGTGCTCGGACCCAACACCCGCTGGACGGTCGAACTCGAATACAAGCACAGCAACTACACGTGGGATCTCGGCCTCCCGCGCAATCTGCTCAGCTTCACCGTTCCGACCTCACGCTTCCTCGGCGAACCCGACGCGAAAAACGACGCCCAGTCCTTCCTCGCCTCCTCCGTTTTGGAGCATCGTTTCAACGCCGGCTGGAAGCTCCGTCAGAATCTCGAAACCGCCTATTCCGGCGGCGACTACAATCTCCGTTCGCCCCTGAGCGTCGGTGCCAACGGTCGCACCGTCAGCCGCGTCGCCTACGCCACGAAGGAGCGCTCGATCAACTACAACCTCCAGCACGAACTCGTCGGCCAGTTCTCCACCGGCGACGTGAAACACCAGGCCATCGTCGGCGTGGAACTGCTCCGCGCCGAGGACGGCTATGATTTCTTTTTCCAGTCGCTCGCCTCCATCGATCTGCTCGCGCCCGTTTACGGCGCGCAGCCCGGCACCGGCTTTCCGCTCTTCGGTAACACCACCAAGCGCGACGGTGCCGCGCTCTACGCCCAAGACCTCATCGCTCTGCGCGACGACGTGAAGCTTCTGGTCGGCGCGCGCTACGACACCGTTTACTACGACGACTACGACCGCGTCCGCAAAGCCACCAACCGCATCGCCACCGATGCCGCCGTCAGCCCGCAGACCGGCCTCGTCTATCAGCCCACGCGCGCCACCAGCCTCTACGCGAGTTACTCGACTTCCTTTCTACCCATCGCGGGCGGACGCACCTTCAACGGTTCGTTTCTCAAACCGGAAAAAGGCGAGCAGTTCGAGACCGGCGTGAAGCAGGAATTCTTCAACGGCAGGGCCAGCGCCACGCTCGCCGCCTACTGGATCACCAAGGAAAACGTCTCCACGCCGGACCTCGTTAACACCGGCTTCCGCCTCCAGGTCGGCGAGCAAAAGAGCAACGGCGTCGAACTCGATCTCGCCGGTTCGCCCGTCCGCGGTTGGGACATCATCGTCGCCGGCGCCTACAGCGACGCCTACGTCAGCCGCGACAACCGTTTTGCCGTCGGCTCGTTTCTCCCCGGTGCGCCCAAGCTGAGCGGCAGCGTGTGGAGCAAATACGCATTGCAGAGCGGCGCAGCGAAGGGCCTCGGCTTCGGCCTCGGTGCCTTCAGCGCCTCCAAGCGCCAGACCGTCCTGCCCAACAACGTGTGGCTTCCGTCCTACACGCGTTTCGACGCCGCGCTCTACTATGCCCCCGGCGCCTGGAGCCTCCAGCTTAACGTGAAGAACCTCGCCGACGATCGCATCTACGACCTCACCGGCACGACCGTCATGCCGCAGGCCCCTCGCACGTTCCTCCTGAGCGCGAGCTACACGTTCTGAGCCGCGTCCCCACTGTCCGCTCCCCGCCATGCTCTGGACGATTGCAAACCACGAACTCCGCCAGCTCCGCCGCGACGGCCGCCTCCGCGCGGCCGCGTGGCTCGGGCTGGCGTTGTTCGGCGGCCTTGTGCTCCTGAGTTGGCAGACGTATCGCCGCGAGCTGCAGGAGCGTGCCCGCTTCGAAGCCACCGCCCGCGAGCAATGGGATCATCAGGGCGCAAAACACCCCCACCGCGCCGCGCACTTCGGCTTCTATCTTACGAAACCGGAACTACCGCTCGCGCTCTTCGACTCCGGCCTGAAACCCGCCGCCGGGCAGGTCCTCTGGCTCGAAGCGCACCAGCGCAGCGCGTTCACGCATTCGCCCGTCGAGGACGCCGGGGCCGCCGCCATCCTCGGCCTCACCAACGGCGCCGAAGTTCTCCAACTCCTCGGTGCCCTCCTCATCGTACTCACCGCCTACGGCAGCATCGCCCGCGAGCGCGACGACGGCACCCTCCGTCTCCTGCTCGCGCAAGGCGTGTCGCCGCTCCGCTGGTTCGCCGGCAAATGCCTCGGCCTGGCCGTCGCGCTCACCGCGCTCGCCGCACCCGTGGCCCTCGGCCTGCTCGCGCTGTGCATCGCCGCGCAGCCCGGCGGGTTCACCGCCGATGTCGCCTGGCGCGCGCTCGCGCTGGGTGCCGGCCATGCGCTCTATTTTTCGGCGTGGCTCGCCGGGGCCGTCGCCGTCTCCGCGTGGTCGCGCAGCGCGCGGGGCGCGCTGGCTGCGTTGCTGGCGCTCTGGATCGCGGGCGGTGTGCTCGCCCCGCGCCTCGCGTCGAGCCTCGCCTCCTCGCTCGCCCCCGTTCCCACGCTCGCCGAATTCCGCTCCGCCCAGGGGAAAGATTTCAACCAAGGCTTCGATGGCGAGCCCGGCTGGGACGATCGTCTCGCCGCACTCGAAAAAAGCACACTCGCAAAATACGGCGTGAAAAAAATCGACGATGTGCCCGTCGGTTTCTCCGGCCTGCGGTTGCAGATGATGGACGCTTGGGGCGAACGCATCAGCGACCGCCACCAGCAACGCCTCGAAGGCATCTACACCGCGCAAACCCGCTGGCACCTCGCCACCGCCGCCCTCGGGCCGTTCGTCGCGATGCGCGCCTTTTCGCAAGGCCTCGCCGGCATGGACTGGCCGCACTACCGCCATTTTGCCGAAGCCGCCGAACAGTATCGGCGCGCCGTCGTCGCCTCGATGGATCAACTCCTCGAACGCAAACTCGTCGGCGACAAATGGGAGGTGAGCGTCTCGCACGAAGTCTGGTCCCGCGTCCCGCCCTTCACCTACGTCATGCCGCAAGCCACATGGGCGCTCCGCGAGGCCGCGCTTCCGCTCGCCCTCGTCGCCGCATGGCTGGTGCTCGCGCTTACCCTCGCATGGGCCGGAGCCCGGAGGTTGTCGCCGTTATGACCGCGAATTTTTTTCGTCTCGCCCACTGGGAATGGCGCCGCCTCTTGGCCGAACGCACCGGCCTCGTGCTCACCGCCGTCTGGTGCGTGCTCCTCGCGTTCGCCGTGCACCAGGGGCTCATGCAAACCCGTGCGCGCCACGCGGAAATCGCCGCCGCCCGCACCGCCAACGCCTCCTCGTGGACCGCGAAACGCGCTCACCTGATTGAAATCGAGGCCGGCCGCGCGCAGCCCAAGCCCTACCGCGATCCGCGCAGCCCGACGAACAGCATTTCCGACAATCCCATCGTGCTGGAACCTGCGCCGCTCTCGGCTCTCGCCGCCGGCCCTGGCGATCTCGCGCCCGCGATCCGCCCCGCCGGCATGAACACGAAAGTTTTTCTCACGCCGCAAAGCATCGACAACCCCGCCAACCGTCTCGCCGGTCCGCTCGATTTCAATTTTGTCGTCGCCGCGTTGCTCCCGCTCTTCGTGCTCGCCCTCGGCTTCGACGTCCTCGCGCGCGAGCGCGAGGCGCGCACCATGGCGCTGCTCGCCTGCCAGCCCGTCGCGCTCGGGCGTATCGTCGCCGCCCGCTTCGCCGTGCATTTTGTTTTGCTCGGCCTGCCGCTCGCCGTCTCCGCCGCTCTCACCGTCGCGTTATCCCAAGCGCCCGCCGCCCCGCTCGCTCCCGCGCTCGGCGAACTCGCCCTCTGGCTCGCGCTCGCCGCCGCCTACCTCGTCTTCTGGCAAGCGCTGGCTGCGTGGGCGAATTGCCACGCATGGCCCGCCGCCACCAACGCCCTCGTCCTCAGCGGCGCGTGGCTCGCCGCCGTGCTCCTCATCCCGACGCTCGTGCAAACCATCGTGCAGGCCGTCGCCCCGCCGCCGGACCGCCGCGCCTTCGTCCTCGAAACCCGCGCCATCGAGACCGACCTCTTCACGCGCGCCGACGCCATCCGCGACGCCTACTACGCCGAGAATCCCGCGCGTCGCCCCGCCGTCGCGCTCAACGAATACGACACCTATTTCGTCGGGAATCTTTATCCCCGCTCCCTCGCCGCCGACGCCGCTCTGGCGCCGACGCTCGACCGCCTCGCCGCCGCCCGCGCCGCGCAAGCCGCGTGGTGGCGCCGCCTCGCCTGGCTCTCGCCCACGCTCGCCTTCCGCCTCGCCACCGAGCAACTCGCGGGCGCGACCCCCGCGCAGCAAGGCCGCCTCATCGAACACGCACGCGCCTTCCAACAAAAATGGCGCGCCCATTTTGACCTCCCGCTTTTCTCGATGCGCC
>ENA-ORBV01014237-ORBV01014237.1-microbial-mat-metagenome-genome-assembly--contig:-NODE-14237-length-11937-cov-4.614165_pt1 | contig 11937 bp, 7 predicted proteins | sample MGYA00237777_ERZ505514 | MGnify/ENA primary metagenome ERZ505514 (study PRJEB26160, sample SAMN06269048) | microbial mat metagenome | isolation source: Oligotrophic lake microbial mat | place... | reverse complement strand
AGGGAGAGGGACTTTGAAAGCTTTTCCGGCTCCCCTCGCCCTTTGGGAGAGGGGCTGGGGGTGAGGGCTAAACCTACAGTTCTCAACGTGGACTTGGTTTAATTGCATTGTTAGGGTACGAGTGGCTCAAAGCTTGGCTCAAAATTTGTGGCTCAAAAATTGTTAGGTACGATGAGACTTAAACCAATTGAACAACAAGCTGTGGCTGTCGTGGGAGCCTCTAGGATTGATGTTTCGTCGGTAGAAGCACGGCGATCGCTCGGTCAATTATTTTGAATTGATTCAAACTCTCTTGCCAGCAGCAGCCCACTGCGATTAATTTCAGGAGTATAAGGAGTCGAGTGGCTTCTAGAACCATTGGCCACAATGCCGATCAAGTTTAGCTTGCTGAGCCGCTCTACAGCCTGCGTCAAATCTGCCTGCGTGACTCGGTCAAGCCGTCCTACTAAAATGCTGCCATTGCATAATGAAGCCACCTGAACGGCATCTACCATCCCCAAAACGGGCGGCGTATCGATCAGCACCAGATCGTAGCGGGATGTAAACATGGTGATTAAATCTTTCATCCGCTTTGAACTCAGCAACTTAACTGGATCAGGCGATTCACTTCCAGCCGTTAGCACATCAATTCGTAGACCCGACAACGATACCCGATTGGGTTTGAGCGAGACTGAGCGATCTGTTAATATGCGGGAAAGCCCCTGCTCATTGGGCAGATTCAGATGCTCATGCAAGGCTGGTCGGCGTAAGTCAGCATCAATCACCAACACGCGCTGATTAGTCCGCGCTGCACTCAAGGCTAAGCCTAAAATTAAGGTGCTCTTACCTTCGCCTGCAACCGCAGAGGTAATCGTCAATGACTTAAGTGGAGCATTGGGATTCAGCAGCTGAATGTTTTTGTAAATTAAATCGACGGCATCTCGAAAGGGCAGCCAGTTCAAACTTTTAGCCACTGGCAGAATACTCGCCTCAACCTTGCGGAAGGGCAAACTGATGAACGATTTGTCTAATTCAGGCGAGGGCAACTCTGGCACAATTCCTAACAGCGGCATGGCAACTTGCTGTTTCAACTCATCAGAGGTGTGCACCACGCCATCGATTGCTTCTCGCGCAAATGCAGCAACGCCGCCTAAAAAGACTCCTGCCACTATCCCTAATAGTAAATCTTGCTTTTGGTTAGGACCCGTTTGAGCCCCTATCAGTGGCGCTTCCACTACCTGCCAGTTAAATCCCCCTCTACTCAGACGGGCGCTGGTTTCTTGCTGCTGTTCCAATAGCTTTTCAACGACGCTTCGCCCAATTTCAACCTCGGGCTGGAGGCGATCATATTCGGCAATCAGCCCTGGAAATTGATTGAGCTGGTTGCGAAGCTGTTGGCGTGACTCAATTAGGCTTTTTTCACGAGCGCTCAAGCTAGCCAAATTAACCTGAGCTTCTACCATAGAGCCGACTAAATTTAAGTCAACGGCACTCAATTGCCCTTCACTCAAAAGATTTTCACCTGAGGTATCGATGTTGACAGGCATGTCTCCTAAGATCTGAGCTACTTCTTTGCGCAATAGCTCAAGCTTACTCTGGCGTTGATCCACTAGATCTTCGATTCTTGGATCTGCGTCTGTAAATGTAACGCGCTGTTGCCCTAGATCTAGGTCAGTTTTTTGTAGCTCATTCAGCAGCGTTTGATACCGTGATGATTGGCTGAGCCGGGAGGCTACCAGGGCGCTCTGGGGAGAAAGATTAAGCTGCTGCTGCAATGTGTTAAATCGCGCTTGCATATCTTGATATTGCGTTAGCGTAGCGCGCTGCTCTTGCTCAACCTGATTCAGGGCGGTAGTTAGGGCAGTAGCTTGCTGATTTGGATCAATCAAATTCCGCTCTTTGCGAAATTGTTCTAGCTGCTGTTGAGTTTTCGTCACATTCTCAAGTGCAGTTTGCAGCTGGCTATCAATTAGCTTTACGCCTTTATTTAAGCGCAGGTTTTGTTGCTCTAGGTTGTAAGCTTGATAAATGTCTTGCAGCGTACTCAGCACCTTCTGAGCTTTCACAGGGTCATCGGTGATGTAAGTTGCTTCAAAGATCTTGGTATTGACTTTGTCTTCAACTACCTGACTCAATGTAAAGGAGCTTTGGATCTCTCCAGGTGTTAGTTCAGGGTACTCAGGCTGGAGCGTTTCTGCGGCCTCTTTAATAAATTGGTAGCTGCGCATGAGATTAATCTGAGTCGCATAATCTGTTTGCGATGGCTCAGATGCAGAGAAGGCACTCTGCTCGCCTGCATCTTGCTTTCCTTGGTAGTTGGGTTCTACCAATAGCTGCATAGAGCTAATGTAGGTCGGTGACTTGAATAAGGTGGATACAGCCGCAGCCGCTACAACACTCGCCAAAACTCCAAGAAACAAAAAGCGCCGCCGTAGTAAGATGGCTAGAATTTGCCCATAACCTAGGTCGGCTTCAGCTGTTATACTGAGATCTTTTTCAGTCATCTCTTTACCAAAGTGCTTGACAATACTTACGATCGGAAACTCTGCTCTACAGGGTAATTTTCAACAAATCATCGCCTTCACAATTGATTTAGAGATATCTGCTCCGCTTGCTCAGCCGATCTGCCAAATTCAAACCTACCGGGTTTAACCCTCGACTCAATCAGCGGGTCATGTGGACTAAAGCCGATCGCCGTATCTGAGTTGATGGATGGATTCTAAGTCCTGGAACGTCAGACGCTCTTTTGCTAGTTTTGTTGCCATATTTGCTCCCAAACCCCAGTAGCACCAATCACCCTACTCACTCATTTGTGGTATATTACGCCAGTACATTTATAGCTTAAATGGTCTTCAGATACCCATTTCAGCCGAGCTTCCTCATCAAAAAATAATTAGTATAGATTTTTCATCATGAATTCAACATAGTTGAACCCAAGATGATGAAGCAACCCAGCGTTTTTGTGTAAAAGAGCAACTAGGTCACTCTTTTACAGAAAAAACGCTGGGTTGATTGGGGGCTATATTAGACCTCTTGATCCTGACAGTGCTCGCTGCCAACGGGGCGATGCGAGTAGAGTGGCAATCTGGAGGCAGAGGTGGATCCCTAAAATGAACGGGCTAAAGATTGCCAGCATGAGAGCCGAAACTGAACGCTCGGACAATTGCTTCAGCCAGGGTAGGAGGCGATCGCCCTTGTTCAGCGGCTTCCGGATCACAGGCACACGTACAACTGCTCGCTTGCCTGCCGCTGCACAGATTTGCAGCCAAATCTGTACAACCTCAGTGCCCAATGCTGGATCCAATACTACCAGCTTTACCGCAGACTGCCTGACACAATCAGTCATCATGGCTGGATTGTTGAGTGATGGCAACGCTAGTGATTGAATGGATGTGGATGGGGTAACCCAGAGCTGATGTTGTCGCCATTTCAGCGTGTATTGGGATCTGGCATCTACGCTGCTAGACGACAGTTGCGCCGTAGCTGGTGACGTTGCAACGGGGGTGGAAGCTAGAGTGGTTTTAGAAGATATCATGGGTAGTTAGAGTGAGAGGATAATTGCAAACTGTTCAGGCAAGACGGACACAAATTAGATAGATCGTCGCAGTCGTTTGGGTGTCTTGTTAACATACGGCTGCTGAGGCTTGGTCTTGAGTCTGACTGAGAATTTGGCCTCGTTTCTCGCTACACACTTGGTCAATTACCTTGCTGATTTTGGCGTAGAACACATCTTCTGTGAAGTTGTTTAGGGCATGGTCGCGAATCGCTTGGAAATTCCAGTCCACTTGATTAGCGTCTAGCAGCGCCTCAATCAGCGATTCGGGGGTTTGTCGTTTGAAAAATACACCTGTCTCTCCAGGTATCTGAGTATCCAACACCCCGCCAGCCCCGTAAGCAATCACTGGGGTGCCGCTAAAGTTTGCTTCTACTGGAACCAGTCCATAATCTTCACAGGCTGCCACAATCACCGATCGGGCGTCGGCAAATAAAGCACGGCGTTCAGAGTCACTCACATGTCCCAAAAACTTGATGTTTCCTAATGCCCGCGCTTCTAGACGTTTACGTTCGGGTCCAGTCCCTGAGATTAATAGTGGATAGCCTAGCCAGTTGAAGGCTTCCACAATTAAATCAATCCGTTTGTAGCTCAGCAGTCGGGCTGAAGATAGGTAATAGTCTGCCTTCTGGTCTGAGAAGATGAACTGACGGCTATCAATGGGGTAATTGATGGTAATGGCAGGTCGCCCATAGATGCTGCGAATTCGCTCTGCCACCGTAGTCGAGTTAGCGATATACAAATCTGGCTCTTGAGAATAGCTCAAATCTGCATCTCGCATCGCTTGGAAAATTGGTTCAATTAACGGTTTTAGGGGGCGGTAAGTACCGTAGTGGCGCAGGTAAGTCTCGGTATCCCACAGGAAACGGGTAATGTTGTGACAAAAGCAAACGTGAACGGCATCGGGGCGCTTCCGCACGGCTTTTGCAAAGCTGGTGCTGCTACTAATGATCAAGTCGTATTCTTGCAAGTCGAGCGCACGGAACGCAGAAAAATAAAACGGGGCTAGCAATCGGAAGTATTTGGCTGCGCCGGGGATCTGCTGCAAATACGTGGTGTTGACGGAGCGATCGCCAATTTGGATGGTGTTTTTAGCGTCGAAAACAGATGTAAATACATCAGCATCGGGAAAGAAATTGCACAGCAGCTCAAAGACGCGTTCTGCCCCTCCCCGCTGCGTCAAATAATCGTGTACCAGTGCAATCTTTGTCATGCAATCATGCCTTGTAGCGTTTCAGGTGACGTTCAGGTTAATGAGGCTGAGAAATCTATGGTTTGCTAACGGACGCAATTAAACGGCTGAGGTTCTGTTCAAAATGGCGATCTCGGAGATAGGTGCAGGCTGTAACTTCGGCTCAACAAGCTCCCTTGCTAGCAAGCACGGCTCCAACGGTTTTGAAAATGAGGTAGAGATCGTAGCCAATCGACCACTTCTGTTGATACAGCAGATCCATCGTGACGATTTCCTCAAAGTCTTTGATGGCTGAGCGTCCGCTGGTCTGCCAAACACCTGTTAGACCGGGCTTCACGCTTAACCGTTGACGATGATGTTGCTCATAGCGGCTGACTTCATCGGGCGTTGGCGGGCGAGTCCCAACCAAGCTCATGTCACCTTTAAGCACATTCCAAAACTGGGGCAGTTCATCTAGGCTGGTACGCCGCAGCAACCGTCCGACTCGGGTTTGACGGGGGTCGTCCTCGTTTTTGAAGATCAGACCTTTTGCTTGGTTTTCAACTTGATGCTTGAGCTTGTCGGCACCCACCACCATGGAACGAAATTTCCACATTCGGAACTCTCGCCCATTTAATCCACAGCGCATTTGGCTGAAGAAGATGGGACCGGGATTATCTAATTGAATGGCGATCGCGATTGGGATAGCGATCGCCGCTGTAATCACAAGCCCGACTAAGGCTCCTAGAATGTCTACCAATCGTTTGGCTTTGCTTTCCACCGAAGGGTGAACAAAGCGGTGGGGTGAAGGTGCTGGGAGGCAAGAAGTTTGCATAAGTTACCGGATAGTGGCAAGGGACAAAGAACAGGAACTCGCACTTAGTCGAATCAGCGATCGCCCTAGTAGAAGACGGCGCAAGTTCAGCTACCGTAGGGTGGGCATCTTGCCCGCGCAGGCTGGAAGCCTGCACTACGAACGGTAGGCAGATTTACGCCTCAGACTACTAGGATCTCAAAGCGCTATGGGCGGCATATGGCTGAGAGGTGATTAGAGATGCGTAGATACATGGCTAGAGATGCATAGTTCACGTCGGTCACCAACATCCAATCCGTCTCTGGGTCAGGTCGGTAAACATACCGACTTGAAATGAAGAACTGTTAAACTTTGCGTGACTTAGAGTGGAATTCCGGACTTTTCTGCATAGCTTCTATGAACCTGCTTTAAAGTCTCATTTCGGCTTAGAACATCAAGAATTGCTCTATCGCATGAGCAGCAAGGATTTCAGCTGTTGAAAGGGCATTTAACCATTGTAAAAAGAGTTACACAAGATACTGATTCCCGTGGACTTGGATGAGCCTGAATCCTAAAAAATAAATTGTAAATTTACGTAAAGCTCAGGCTGCTTCTTCCTGGGAAGGGGCGGTAATTTTAACCTTGAAAAAGTTCCCCATGCTCACAACAAAATTTTTAGAGGCAGCATGGCGCATCGCTCTGCTCTAGCGAGATCGAGCCAGGTGGTGCTAATCCGTACTCAGCTTCACGTACTTAGCTTTACGGATAATACGGGCTGGTCTAGATCAATTTGCATGTCCGTAATGGCTGAATACCTAGGCGTCTCTGCGGAGGAGCCGGATGTATAAATTAGAAAAATGGCTCCCCTCCAGCAATTCCACCCCATTAGGAGGCGATCGCAAACCGTAGGGTTCACCCGATCGTCAGCCGTTTTGGTAGGGTAAATGTCAGGGTTAATTCACAGTCTGCTCCAATATTGTTTGGATTAGGGATTGCTTTAATCCTGAGTTTGATTAAAATAGCTTGAGTACTGATTGATCCGAGTTGAAGCGCAACTGAATAGGAATTCGCTTCTAGGGTTCCGATTTGGCAGCCTGCCTGCCAAACGTCTGGTCCGAGAGAAGCAGCCAACTTTAGAGTTGTGGTCATGTTTTAGGCTGGTTAGCTAAGACGCGATCCGCTAAATTGGTCACACGGCGGGAAAAAAGCCCGGGAGAACCACACAGAATTGAACCTCTGTGGGTAGCTCCTGGGCTTTGTCGTTTTCTAGAGGTGTCTCAACGGCTGATCTACCCTACAAGGAGAGTTTTATGGTGCAAGCTTCTACTGTGCCCAATCTGCCAAATGTGCCAAATGCTACGACGATCGATTCAAGTTTGATTTTGCTGGACGAGAAGCTACCGGGTGGTGCCTATTGGCATGGCATCATTAAACGGGGCAATACGCTGCGAGTGACTGATTTAGCCCGGTCGCAGGGCGTTTCGCTGATTTGCTACAACGCTGATAGCCCAATTGAACGGCTTAACGTCGCAGACACGGCTAAAATTCAGTTCAATGCATTCCTCAAACAGGGAATGGTACTGTATTCGGACATGGGTCGCATTTTGGGTTCGATTACTGCCGACACGTCTGGCCACCATGATTTGATCTGTGGGTGCAGCAACGCTGCCAGCAACGCGGCGAAATATGGAGCAGGGGCTTACAACAAGTATGGTGAAAGCGATTACAACAACTCTCGCAATAATTTTCTCAAAGCGTTGGCTAAGCGCGGGTTGACCCGTAAAGACTTAATGCCCAATCTCAATTTGTTTAGTCGCGTTTCGGTTCACCCCAATGGAGATCTGGAATATGTGACCGGCTACGAGCAAGCGGGCAGCTATGTTGACCTGCGGGCGGAAATGAACCTGCTGGTAGTTATTTCTAACTGCCCGCATGTGCTGCATCCGGCTACCGTTTATCAGCCGCAGCCAATTCAGCTGACCGTGTGGCGATCGCCTACTCCCACCCCAGACGATCTGTGCCGCACGGCCAATGCAGAAGTAATGCGTGGCTTCATCAATACCGATGCGCTATTTGCCCAAGTGTAGTGACCGAGTGAGATTAACAGTTTTTTAGAGGACAGAACCATGGTGACAACCCTACCAATCGAACTCGATCCTGCTACCGCCATTTACGACGAAGAATTGCCTGCTCGTCAACCGTGGTCGCGGGTGGTGAAGCAAGGCCAGATCTTGCGGATTATTGATTTGCAAGGCAATCAAGCCGTTGACACGCTGTTTTACAATGCCCATGATCCATCTGAGCGCTACAGTGCGCCAGACACAGTTGTCCGCCAAGGCAACATTTTTATTACGACTGGAACCCAGCTGATGTCTAATGACGGTAACGTGATGATGACTGTGATCCATGATGATTGTGGTAAGCACGATACCTTGGGCGGTGCATGCAGTATGGAAAGCAATTCGGTACGCTATGGCTTACACAAAAAGCATTTGCATGCATGTGTGGAAAACTTTTTGCTGGAATTGAGTAAGTATGAGATGAACAAACGGGATTTGGTCAGCAACGTGAACTTCTATATGAATGTTCCGGTCAGCGATGATGGCACGTTAGAGATTGTAGACGGCATTTCCGAAGCGGGTAAAATGATTGACCTGCGGGCAGAAATGGATGTGATGGTGTTGATTTCCAATTGCCCTCAAATCAACAATCCCTGCAATGCCTACAACCCAACCCCAGCGCGGTTGATCATTTGGGATGCCGCATAGGCAGTTCACGGTTGTCAGGGTATGGCACCGTCATGCCCTGACCAACGCCTTTGTCACCTATAGAAATCAAACGGGTTCCTGTTCTAACCAAAACGTTTTAGTGGCGCATGTTTACCAAAGTTTTAGTGGCCAATCGGGGTGAAGTGGCATGTCGGGTGATTCGCACGCTGAATCAAATGGGTATTGCGTCAGTGGCGATTTACTCCGATGCGGATGCCCATGCGCTGCATGTGGCGCAGGCTACAGAGGCGGTGTGTGTGGGGGCGGCACCCGTGGCCGAAAGCTATTTGCAGGGCGATCGCATCCTCACCATTGCCCAACAAACTGGGGCGCAGGCGATCCATCCCGGCTATGGTTTTTTGAGCGAGAATGCAGAATTTGCTGAAGCCTGTGCGGCGGCAGGGATTGTTTTTATTGGCCCAACGTCAGCTCAGTTGCGGCAGTTTGGCCTCAAGCATACTGCCCGAGAACTGGCTGCGCAAAACCAGGTGCCACTGCTGCCGGGGAGCGCGTTGCTAGACAGTTTGGAGCAGGCGCAACAGGTGGCAGCGGCGATCGCCTATCCCGTCATGCTCAAAAGTACCGCAGGCGGTGGTGGGATTGGCATGCAGGCGTGCTTCAGTCCGGCAGAATTAGCGGCTGCTTATGATCAAGTGCAGCGGCTGAGTCAAGCCAACTTCAGTCAGAGCGGCATCTTTCTAGAGAAATACATCCAAACCGCGCGCCACATTGAAGTGCAAATTTTTGGCGATGGCCAGGGGCAGGTGATTGCCCTGGGTGAACGCGATTGTTCTACCCAGCGACGCAACCAAAAAGTAATTGAAGAAACGCCCGCTCCGGGGATTACAGACGCCCTGCGTCAAGCCTTATCCGATGCGGCGCTGCGGCTGGGGCAAGCGGCGCACTATCAATCGGCAGGCACCGTTGAGTATGTGTTTGATGTAGAGACACAGCAGTTTTACTTTTTGGAAGTGAACACGCGCTTGCAGGTGGAGCATGGCGTTACCGAGTTGGTCAACCAGATTGACCTGGTAGAATGGATGGTGCGCTTGGCAGCAGGCGATCGCACATTCCTCGATCACTACCAGCACCAGCCCCACGGCCATGCCATTCAGGTACGCCTTTATGCCGAAGATGCCCACAAAAACTTTCAGCCCAGTGCGGGGTTGCTGAGCGCGGTGCAGTTTCCGGCAGGCATTCGCTGCGATACCTGGATTGAAGCTGGCACCACCGTCACCCCGTTTTATGATCCGCTGCTGGCGAAGGTATTGGTGCAGGGTACCAATCGGGAAGAGGCGATCGCGCACCTACATGCAGCACTAGTCCAGTCTGAAATTGCGGGGATTGAAACGAATCTAGACTACCTGCGCCAGGTGATTAACAGCCCTGAGTTTGGGCAGGGAAAATTGAGCACCCGCTGGCTCCATTCATTTGCCTATCAGCCCCGCACCATCGACGTATTAGATGCTGGCACCTACACCACCATTCAGGATTATCCCGGTCGGGTGGGCTACTGGGATATCGGCGTGCCGCCATCGGGACCGATGGATCATCTAGCGTTTCGGCTGGCCAACCGAATTTTGGGTAATCCCGCAGCGGCAGCGGGGTTGGAATGTACCGTGATGGGTCCGACGCTGCGGTTTAACTGCGATACGGTAATTTGTTTGACGGGTGCGGCAATGCGCGTCACTCTGGATGGTCACCCCCTGCCCTATTGGAGCGCGGTACCCGTTAGCGCTGGCAGCACGCTGAAGCTCAAAACGATTCAAGGCCACGGCTACCGCACCTATCTGGCGATTCAAAATGGATTTGACGTGCCCGATTACTTGGGCAGCAAGTCTACCTTCACCCTTGGTCAATTTGGTGGACATGCCGGACGCACGCTGCGACCTGGCGATGTATTGCGGCTATATCGGCCAGCAGAACAGAATGCAGAACAGAATACAGAACTAAATCAAACAAGCCATTGTACATGCCCCGACGAACTGATCCCGACATACACCAATGAATGGGAAATTGGCGTCCTCTATGGTCCCCACGGAGCACCCGATTTCTTCACCGCAGATGATATCGCTACCCTGTTTGCGACCCGCTGGACAATCCACCACAACTCCGCCCGCACAGGCATTCGCCTCATTGGTCCCAAGCCGCAATGGGCGCGATCGGACGGTGGTGAAGCGGGGTTACATCCGTCTAACATTCACGACAACGCCTATGCGATCGGCACGATCGACTTTACGGGCGACATGCCAATTATTTTGGCCTACGATGGTCCCAGTTTAGGCGGCTTTGTTTGCCCTGCCACCATTGTCCAATCGGAGCTGTGGAAAATTGGCCAGCTCAAACCGGGCGACACCGTTCGTTTCCATCGACTGACCGCGATCGCCGCCCTGCAACAAGAACTAGAGCAAGACCAGCAAATCGCCAGCTTAACCGTCACTATCCCCTCACCCCCTAGCCCCCTCTCCCAGCAGCGAGAGAGGGGGAACCGAACCGAAGACACCTTTCCGGCTCCCCTTCTCCCCACCTGGGAGAAGAAGGGGTTGGGGGATGAGGGCAAGTTGGGTGTAACCGATAGCCCGCTGGCTGAGCGTAGTCGAAGTCAGCTCTCCCAAACGCCGTCTCCACTGTTAGACTCAAACACCGACTCTGCTATCCTGCACCAAATCCCGGCCTCCCCCAATCAGGTTGCTGTCACCTATCGACCAGCGGGCGACAAGTACCTGCTGATTGAATACGGAGCACTAGTGTTAGACCTGAATCTCCGATTTCGAGTTCATGCCCTGAGGCAGTGGCTTCAAACCCATCGCCTACCGGGCATCATCGACCTCACCCCCGGCATTCGATCGCTGCAAGTCCATTACGACAGCCGGATTTTGCCGCGCCATGCCTTACTAGCAGCCCTGACCGCCGCAGAAACGGAACTGCCCGCCATCGACCAAATTGAAGTGCCTACCCGGATTGTGCATCTGCCGCTGTCTTGGGACGATGCCTCGACCCAGGTAGCCATTCAGAAATATATGCAGTCGGTGCGCCCCGATGCGCCCTGGTGCCCTAGCAATATTGAATTTATTCGCCGAATTAATGGCCTAGACAGCATTGAACAGGTGCGCGAGATTGTCTTTAATGCCAGCTATTTGGTCATGGGGTTGGGAGATGTCTACCTCGGCGCACCCGTGGCCACTCCGCTTGACCCGCGTCATCGCCTAGTCACCACCAAATACAATCCCGCCCGCACCTGGACACCCGAAAATGCGGTGGGGATTGGCGGTGCATACCTCTGCATCTACGGCATGGAAGGCCCTGGTGGCTATCAGTTTGTCGGACGCACGGTGCCTGTCTGGAATCGCTACAAACGCACTGAGGACTTTCAACAACCCTGGCTGCTGCGCTTTTTTGATCAGCTTCGCTTCTTTCCGGTATCAGCCGATGAATTACTCCGCTACCGGGAAGCCGTCATTCAGGGCACGGTAAAGCTAGACATTCAGCCAGAAACCTTTAGCCTCAAACAGCATCAGGAATTTCTACGCGCTAATGCAGACGATATTGCCGCCTTTAAAACCAATCAGCAGGCCGCCTTTGCTGCCGAGCGCGATCGCTGGACGGCGGCTGGCGAGTTTACCCACTCTGCCGTAGAACCCGATACCAATGAACCCGATGTCCCGGAAATTAC
>ENA-ORBV01014235-ORBV01014235.1-microbial-mat-metagenome-genome-assembly--contig:-NODE-14235-length-11939-cov-4.835694_pt1 | contig 11939 bp, 5 predicted proteins | sample MGYA00237777_ERZ505514 | MGnify/ENA primary metagenome ERZ505514 (study PRJEB26160, sample SAMN06269048) | microbial mat metagenome | isolation source: Oligotrophic lake microbial mat | place... | reverse complement strand
GCAGAAGACGGCATACGAGATTCGCCTTAGTCTCGTGGGCTCGGAGATGTGTATAAGAGACAGTCTTTGATTAGCTAAGGAATAAGATAAGAATGATTACTGCTACTCTAGCTACTAGCTAGTAGTGTTTTCGGTGACAGTTACCTATTTATTAGTGCTGTGCACATTTGTCTATTCAGTCCTTGCTAAGAAAAGATGCCATTTAGGGCAAGCTACAGAAGTCATTCATCCTAACTCTAAGATGCCCAATGTGGCCTGTCTGATTTGCTTTACAAAACATCAAACCTTTCTAAATGACACCTTCTGACTGTTGACAGCGGAATCGTGTCTCTAGCCAGAATGGCTTGTATGCATTAGCTAGTGGCCATGGAAATGAGAGAATTTGAAAGCACCCCAAATGATGCAAGTGTGTAGCAGTGTAATGCTGTTATACTCTATTTTTCTTTCTATGTTCTTGGCTGGATGAACAAAGAAGACCTAGTGTGTGAAACTGCCAACAGACCCCTGCTACAGTGTAGTCTACTGTAGTTTGTGAGCCATTGTTTATCCAATGTTGTTGATAACAAACATTAAATAAGAAAAAGAGTGAACAGGCTTTCAGAAGCCCTTGTAGTTCACATAGCTAGTGTCATTGTTGAGTCTGTGATTGGGTGTGTGGTTACTAGTTGATGCCCCTCCGTCCTTCGTCTGAGAACAACATCATGGTGACTAACTTTGTTGTGCCTTTTATGGCAAGAACAAAATTGGTGTTGTCCAACATTGATCTTAAAACGTAGAAGATGTTCCTATTGATTTTTTTCTTGAAAAACATTGCCGTGAACTATGATTGTTTCATTCTTGTCTTTCAATTACTTTTGCCCCCATTCCTCTTTTCCCCTAACTTTTGTGAAGAATGATCCATGCTCATGACATGCTGCTGATTTAAATGTGCAATAAATCACATGTGTTGTGATTGCATTGAGCACAAAAAATCCATTGGTGCTTATTTGTTGTTTGTTGTTGCTGTGAACCATTGCAGGGTTTGCTGCTATGGCATCTTTCATCATAGATGCTAACTTGTGCACAAGTGATGGATGATACCTATACAGAAGAAGTACAGTAGGAAAGAGCAGCCCGTTGTGGAAGTTGGAGTAGTAAAGGAAGAAGACACCACACGACAGCCCACGGTTACCGATGGCGCACGGGCAACCAATCCGTTCTACTGCTACTGCTACGCGGTCTTCCAAGCGAGAGACCGGTATCCCGCCATTGGCCGGACACGGGACAAGCTTCACCACCAGGGACAAGAAGGCTAGAGCCACTTCTCAGATGGAAAACGAATGAAACAAACAAGTATAGGCACTACACAGTACTAGTACTAGTACGTTTCCATCGTCTTGTAGTCTATTCAATTAGGTACAGTAATAATTTAACCAACGAGGGACGCGCCGAAATTGTTTGGAGAGAGATTTGTAAAAGCATTGAGAAGTTGTCCCGTTTTGTTGGACAAAGGCATCCCAACACTCGTCCAAGGTCTCTCAGTTTAGCAACACCATGTTATCATTATACAATAATAACGCAGTGCTATTAGGTAATAAATAAAAGAAGGAGGACGGATGGCATTTAGAAAAGTGCTTCTCCGGTGATCCAGTTGTGGTGGATCATACCACCAATGGCGAGCATAGCCAGACGTCCGTTCTTGATTTCTTGAAGTTCAAGTTTGGCCATGTCGTCTGCGGATTTGCCCTTTCCGAGGCCAAGAGGATCAAATCCCAATTTGCCTGGAACTCGGCTGGGATCATTGAACATGTTCTCCATGGTGACATTGCCACTGTTGGACCAGAATTCCAAAATTCCCATACCGAAGACAATTTGCAACATTGGGGAGATACCGACAACGGCAGGTGCCATGTTGGAGTCATCGACGTGGTCAAATCCGGGAAGAGTCACGTATTCTTGAACAACGAAACCCAACACCGCCAACATACTGGATCGGCCGTGCTTGATCTCGGACTCTCGCAACCACTTGATGTCGAAGTTGTCGCTGAAACCAAGAGGATCAAAGCCAACATCACCAACGTATCCCTCGGTGTTCTTGGGCTTGACCAAGAATGGAACCGATTTTGACATTTCCGCATTGAGGGCAGTGGTACTAGCAACAGAAGACTACAACCATTATTAAAATGGGTGTTGTTCAGTGTTGAATGAAGGAAGAAAGGAGGTCGTGAGATGTGAATTTCGATGGAGAAAGTAAATCGGTCGTTGCTGCGAAGCTCAAGGAGACCAGGAAGCCATGTTGGCATGCTCGGCACTACCCACAAAACAAAACGTCTCTACTGCTGTCCTACTACTATTACGTTACTAACCTTCTGTGCGGGAGCAAAGGCAGATGCCGAAGCCGCAAGGCTGGCAAGAACGATGGCGCAGGTGGACTTCATGGTGATGTATTATTAAAATTTCAAGAGGAAGAAGATGTGGGTGCAAACAGCTAAGGACTAGCTAGTAGCAAAAATTCCTTGGTCGTCAAAGGCGGCTTGCTAGCAGCTAGTACTACTAGCTAGCTAGTACTACTACGAGTAGCCAACATAGTACAGGCAGGCTGACGTCGATGCGGCTTGTTGTTGTTGTTGCCTTTCGCCTTGGATACGCGTCCCATGCAGTCAGTGAGTGCTTTGCCGCACAGTGTGTTTCAAGAACGCAAAAGTAGCGCGAAGGTTGAACCTGGCGGATTGCGATCTTAACCCGTGAATGAGTGGAGGGATCGAATCATGATTGGTTTGAGTCACGAAAATTACGCAATACTCGAGTAAGTACAGGTGGAAACGCGCCGGGGTGGTTACCGACAGCATGCGGTAACCACCCCGGCGTGGCTGCGAATCAGTCTTGATTGGTGCGTGACTTCAGGGTGGTGATTGCATTGCACCGAGTGTCTTGGAATTTCGTCACCACGCCGGCCTAGCCGTAGCCACCTGGACTCCGATGTCGCACCATCTTTCGCTTATTATTTGTCCAATTAATTCGCAAATTCGGCTTCGCGTAGACCTACGTTGGAGTCAGTATTAAGATTAGGTACCATTAGTACTTAAATTGTTGGTTTATGGATTTATGGCTCTCAAGACTGGCTCATTTTATTAAGGTGTGGACAATAACCTCACCCCAAAAGCAAGACAGTTGTTGTGACCGAGCGACCATTTTTTGATTGTACGGTAATTTTGACACCACAACGCCGTGTTGGTTACGCCAAGTGTTACTACTCCTTTTGTTCTTCTGTACACTTACAGAAAGCATTTGAATAAGAGTTCGTTGATGTAATCATCCTGCTCAACCCTGCTCCACCTATAATTATTACATCTACTGTATCACTACACGTTTGTCGCTTCATTTCGGGGATAGATAGACCAAGTGTGACAAGAAAACAAGACCAAATGGCATCCACTGGCTTTATCACCGGATTGTTACTCAAGAATGATGCGAATTATACGTGGCTTTCCTTGACGAACAATGAAATTGGAATTTCCATGCAAGGTCTGGTGGACGCTTTGCGCCAAAATTATACCTTACGAAAAGTCTCGTGTCATGCCGGCTTTTTGGGAAGTTTGCAAATGGGGGATTTGATTACGCTGGCAGAAACGTTGGCGCAATTGCCACATTTACAAGATTTGTGGTTGGCACTGCCACCAAAACAGGCCTCAAGAAGCAGTGCCATTTTGACCACACTCTTATTGCCAGCATCATCCAATTCAAATTCAAATTCAACGGACGAAGCATCCACAGCCGCTGCAGCTGCAGCTGCTGATCCGCCACCTCAACAAACTGAAGGACAACCACCACAACCATCGCCTCCTCCCAAAAAGACGCGAATGAGTATGAGTGCCAGGATCAGCAGTCCCGCCAAGAAACACAAACACACCAAGGGCTTGTTGAAATTGACCTTTCGAGGGATTGATGATGCGGGTTGTCGTGTCTTGGCGCAGGCTCTGAGTCAACGGAATGCGGCCATGACGGATTTGCAACTTCGGGGAACCACTGGCAAACACGACAACAACAACGCTCAAACTGCAATGCATTTTATCGATCAAAATGGTAACATTGTACCGATCACACCCTCCAAAGTGACTCGCCAAGGTATCTTGAGCATGGCCAAAATGCTCCAAGTCAACCAATCCTTGGAACGTGTGGATATGTGTTACAAGGGGCTCGATCAAAAGTCTTGTCAAGCGTTGGCGGAAGCGCTCTTGGTCAATAAAAAAATATCCAAGTTGGATGTGACCAGTCTTCTCATGGCGGCTGCAACGAATTCCAATACGACCTTGGGAGCAGCGCCCAATAACAATAATGACAACAACAACAACAACAACAATCGCAACAATAATAACAATAACAATAACAACACCGCTGCAGACAAAAAGAAGAAGGAATCATTGATTCGGGGATGGGAAGCCTTGGCAGATGCCATGAGACACAATTATACCTTGCATCATTTGAATACCCAAGCGGATATTCCCATTGCGACAACAACAACCACTACTGGCACCACCACTACTACCGCCAACAACAATAATAACAATAACCAAGACAATTCCGAGGACACATTCGTCGTATCGATGCAACAGTCCAAATACATGATGGAATTGTTGGCCAAATTGAATCGCACCGGGGCGCGAGCCTTGATGAGATATCATACGGATCACACAAGATTAAGCGACTACCTCGAAGTCTTGCACACGCATCGGAATGATTTGACTGCCACGTACGAATTGTTGCGCCTCAATCCAGCCCTTTGGGATCCGGCCAAACATGCCGTCAAGGGACTCGTGGATCATCACCACTGCTACTCCAACAACAACAACGACAATGTACATGCCAGTGATGATGAATACTACTACAATGGCGACGTCGTTTGTGACGAGGAGATGATCAACGCTTCGTTCAGTTCCGACAGTGGTGGCGGAGCCAATGTCAAGGCCAAGAGAGCATCCTTTGCTTGTGGTGGTGGTGGTGGTGGTAGTCCACCACAATCTACTGGATCTGCTTCCAACAAAAGACGAACCACTGTCAAACCCGTCATGGCACGGTGGAATGAAAATCTCTTTCACAATAGCGAACAAGAAAAAGTCAAGAATTTCAAACAATGGACGCCGAAGATTAGTGATCGAGAGAATGTCAGTCCGGCGGCGACGACGACGAGACGCGCCACCATTGCGGGGCCCCGCACCAACAACAACAACAGTACTCGCGATCTACTAGAGGCCTTTCCGGCCGTGTATATGAATGTTCCCAAAAAACAACAAGATGCAACAAACAACTCGGTTGTTGCTGCTACCGTGCCTTCTTCCGCCGCCACGAATGGCCAGCAACAAGAAGGACACCAAGAAGAAGTTGACCAAAAGCTCCCGGCAATAGAAACCGCTGCCATCCAGGAGGAGGTATCTCAAAAAGTGGAGGACGACCCAAAACTATCCCTCGCTAAAACCACCGCAGCAGTCATCCACGAGGATGCCGAACGAAAGGAGGAAGACCAAAAACTACCGACTGCTGAAACCACCGCAGTTATCCACGAGGATGCCAAACAAGAGGAGAAAGACCAAAAACTACCAGCCGTGGAAAGCGAAGCCAAGCAGGAGGAAGTCTTGCAGGAGGTCGACCCAAAACTACCCGTTGTTGTTGAAACCGCAGCCATCCCGGAAGGTATTCCCCCTCCTCCTCCAAAGAAGTTGGCAGACCAGGATTTGAGCGAAACCATGGATACGGAAACCAACACGATTACGGAAGCTCTCAACGAGGAACCAACCCCGGCTGCTGCTTCTGCTGCGACGGTGTCTTCACCGGCTGCTACCCCCAAAGCACCCAAGAAGAAAAAGTTGCTGAAAGGGCTCTCACACCTGTTGCCAGGAGGCTCCAAACGAAAACATAAGAGCAAGGCGGCGACGGCCAAGGAGGAAGAGCCATCATCCGAGAAGATTTCTATTGCGGATCCGAGCTCGAGTGACCAAGAACCAGAGCAAGACAATGGTGGCGGTGTGGATTCAGACAAGGTTGTGGTGGAAGTGGCTGCTAGGAAGGAAGTGGAGATTGCCCCGGCAGCAGTAGTGAAAATGGCAGCCAAGGAGGACACTCCTACCGAAACGGTAGCGGCCGCAAAGGAGGAACGTGCAACCGCCGATGATAATATTGTTGTTGACGCGGAGCCTGAGGAGGCAAGGAAATCGATTGCAGTAGAGCCAATGAAAGAAGAGAAGCGCGAACCAGAACAGCTCGTTGCCGATGAAAAGTTTGCCGCTGCCGCAGAGGCGGAAGCAAAAGCTGCTGCTGCAGTAGCCGCCGAGAAGAGCGAAAAGGAGAGACTTGTCAGACAAGCAAAGGCAAGAAGAGCAGCAGAGGCAGCGGAGAAGCGCGAAAAAGCAAGCAAAGCAGCAGAGGCAGCGGAGAAGCGTGTAGAAGAAGAGAGACGTGCGAGGGAAGCCAAAAAAGTTGCACAGGAGGAGGAGGCAGCGGAGAAGCGTGTAGAAGAAGAGAAACGTGTAAGGGAAGCTGTCGAAGCCAAAAAAGTTGCACAGGAGGAGGAACTTGCTGCTGCTGCTGTGGAGGCTGCCCAACAAGAGCGGCTTGCGGCAGAGGCAGCGGAGAAGAGCGTAGATGAAGAGAGATGTTTAAGGGAAGCCGCCAAAGCCAAAAAAGTTGCACAAGAGGAGGAGCTTGCTGCTGCTGCAGAGGCCGCCAAACAAGAACGGCTTGCGGCCGAGGCGGCGGCAGTACGAGAAGCACAACTAGTAACCGAGGAAAAAGCCAAAGCTGAAAGGGAACAGCAAGAGCAAGAGGAAAAGAAGAGACTCGAGGAGGCAGCTCGGCTAGAGAAAGAAAGACAGGCAATGGAAGAAATGAAGCAAGCAGAAGCAGCCGAGCAAGCCAGGACCGAAAAAGAACGACAAGAGCAAGAGGAAAGGACACGGTTGGAGGAGGAAGCCAAGCTGGAAAAACAAAGACAATTAGAAGCAGCAGTAAAGGCTGCTGAGCATGCCAGGTTGGAAAAAGAGCGGCAGCAGCAAGAGGAGCAGAGAAGATTAGAAGCCCAAGCTGCTGAGCAGGCTAGGCTGGAAAGGGAACGACAAAAAAAAGAGCGACAAGAGCAGCAGGCTAGGTTGGTTGAGGAAGCCAAGCTGGAAGAACAGAGACGATCAGAAGCTGCAGCAAGAGCTGCCGAGGAGGATAGGCTGGAAAAAGAGCAGCAAGAGCTGGAGAAAAAGAAATGGTTAGAAGAGGAGGCAAGGTTGGAAAAGGAACGTCAGGAACAAGAGGAACAGCGGCGCTTGAAAGAGGAGGCAAGGCTGAATAAATTGCGGCGGGAAGCAGCTGATGCGAGGGAGGCAATGCTCGCAGCTGAGTTGTTAGAGCTGGAAACACGTGCGAAGGAAGCCGCTTATAGAGAGGAACAGCAGCGCCTGGCTGAGGAAGCCTCTGCCGAGAAAGAAAAGGAGCGTCAAGCCCAAGAAGCAAGAATGGAACAGGAGCGACAGGCGCAAGAAGAGGCCTTGTGGCAAGCTCAGTTGGCAGCAGATATGGCCGAGCTTGATCGGTGCAATCAAGAGCAGGCTGCCAGGAAAGCCGAAGAAGACCTTCTTCTTCAACTAGCAATGTCACAGCACGAAAGGGTTATGATGACAGAATCTTCGGCGAAGGGCGATGCAGTGGCTGTTCAAAACACTGTTACCGAAGCATCCGCAGATAGGGGTTCTAAAAGTTGTGCGGCTCTCGCTATGATGGGAGGGGACATGTTCCGCTCCTTCGGGGCGAGCCAACCTTGATAATTCGATTCCTTGTGGTCTGCCCGTAGATGGAAGGGCACTAACTTGACAACATACGAATGTTGTGCGATCTTCGGCAGGCCACAATATTACATATTTACGTTTAATATTTAACTACATAGCTTAACGAACATTACAGACTGCAACACAGTCAATTAATTTTAGAACGAACGAGAAGCCCAAAGGGGGCATACTAGCAACAAAAATAAATACATTTAGATGTAGATAGATCAGTAAGAAATCAGTTATGAATAAGTATGAGACGCTCCAAATAATCTTGTACAGCTGGCAGACCTCCAGCTATTAGAAACCCCTTCAACTATTGCAATCGTCTACACGCCACCTTTCGCCATCCATGCAATAAAAAGGAACGGCGTGTAAACCTGCGATATTACACCAGCCCTGCCAGCCAGTCAGTCAGTCGTTTACTTGCCAGTTTCGGATACAGGTGCAACACAGTCACCACTCCAGTCATCGGGTTGTCCACAAAAGCAGAAGGAATGGATGCAACACTCGGTTGCCAATGGGCAATCTCCAGCACCGAAACACTTGGTGAAATCCCGGAAGAGAGGGTTATTGTGGTGGACAGACCCACTTGTGCAGGCATCCGCATCTGCCCCACCATAAAAGGCTGGTTTATTTGCTGGAGTATTGGCAGGAGCAGGAGCCGGTGCCGGTGCCGGTGCCGGGGCGGCCTCTGTTGGCGCGGGTGCGGCAGGTTGTTCTCCGGCGGCTGAAACAGAGGATGTGTCTAAGGCTGAGTCGTCAGGTGCATCTGTCGCTACTGGTTCTTCGGTCGGAAGAGGCCTTGTTCTGTCATTGCACACGCAGGGGAGCTGTGGCATTTTATCTTCCTTGTCGCAAATCAACCAGTGGTAGACACGGCAGCATCCGCCACATGTATTGTCTCTGCATACATCGTCGGTCAGAGTCAAACTTGCTCGGCCTTGGACGTCGGCATCATCAAATGGTACGCATTGATGTTCTTCTGCCACATATGGCGGCTCCGTGCTGGCTGTCTGATATTTGTCATAGTTGTTATTCTTCTTTTGGTAGTTAGTGTCAGTCTTCTCTGTTTCTTGTTCTTGTGGTTTCGCCCAGGTATCCTTCTTATTGGCATACTTGACCGTCTTCTCGTCAATTAGATCGAGCGGCTTCACTTTCTTATAATCCATCCCCAGTCTTCTGGTCTTGCCATTGTGTCTTGATAGACTCGCCACAGGATCTTCTTCTGCTTGTGGATTTTGTCCTCTACTATTCCCATAGGCAGAGGCCACCATGACGGAAAGGGCGACCAAAACTCGAAGGGACATCATGATTGTTTCGTTTTAATTAGTCTCCACACGAGGACTTTGAGATCAACTATACTTGTTGATAAATCTTATAATAATGATCTCTCTCAATAGAAAAAAGACTTAAATAGTAGCAACCAAAACTGTCTCCGAGAATGAGCTCAAACTACTGTAGCCACTCTCCTTCCAGTGATGGTTGAGTCTTTTATTTGATTCGTACCTCCAACCCCGGTACTTTTTTCGGCCTGCAAGCTTCGCTTTATGTCATACTATTGTAGTGATGCATTCCGACTACATCATTCAATACCTACAATACAAGACAGCTGAAACGGTATTGTTACACTGGCAAATTTGTTTGGAATTTGTGCCTTGGCGTCAGTTGGATATCGGCATCAATTACTTCATTCCAGGTGACACCTTGTCATTCGTGGAAAGCTCTTAAATGAAGCGAGACTCGCGCTGGGCGCAGGCCGACTATCCCCAAGAGGTGCGCCAATCATCTTTTTCAATAATTCGAGCTCTCATTTTCTTTTTTCGCACAGTAGCTGGAAGTTCTGACAGATGATTGCCTGATCACTGAAGCATTGTACCGTACTAGGTAATTCGCACGAGATAAAACTGTCCTATGATAGAGCACACACTTCTAGATTCGCAATTAGACTACAAAATTCATGGCCAAAGCACGACCGGCCACGACGTTCTGTGATGTAGCAGGTGTGCTATTAAATGACTACCTGTAGTACGCATTCTTGCGGCATGATGAGTGCGATTCATGGTTACTAGTATGGTGACCGAAGAAAGAAACAGCGGTGTGTTTAATCAGGAGGAAAACCACTCTTGTGAAGGATGCTTTTCAAATAAGAAGACAAAACCTAGTTTACACAGCCTGCCACAAAAACCGCAATCAACGGCTCCTCTTCAAAGTGCACCGTCCACACTTGCTTCGTAGAAAAACAGCAGAGCACTGTAACCAACTACGGGATTGTTGACACTCATTGGCGCGTATTTGCTACTCTTACTAGTAGAACGCGAGTGATTCAAGAGGATCCACAAGCTGTAGTAAAAGGTTATTCTATGCGACCGTAGAAATCTTTGTTGTGTCTCTTCTAATGACGTTAGCCTAGATAACTGAATTGCACTTCAACATATTGGTTTACTTCTCTTTAACTATTGTAGAGATGTGGAAGAGAGTTGACCCAGTGTCCACCATCTCTAGCAGTACTCTTAAACACAAACTAACTATTTTTCCTTCGCAAGAAAATTGAATTGGATCCATTTTCTTGCCTTGTATGTTTGTCGTAGAATGAATGCTGCCAAGTTTGTACGTCTTGCCTTGCATGGTTGAAAATCGAGTTTGAGACTTTAATGGTTCGTCTCTTGATTTATTTTATTCGTCATTTTGAGAAGGCACGCATTCACTGTCCATGCCCTTGGGATTGCCGCACAGGCAAAAATTACGTATACAGCATTCGGTACTCGAAGGACAATCTTCCGCATAAAAGCATGCTTGCGTGCCGCCGCCCCCGGCGGTCGCATGATACATGGATCCTTGCGCACATTGTTGCCAGGGCGCAGGAGGTCCTGTGGGAGCCATGGACATGGTCGGAGCATTATTGGTACTGGCAGCATCCGAAGGAGCTGTCGTGGTGATGAGCATCTCGTCCTCTTCTGTGGGAACCTCTGTTGTCACGGGAATCTCCGTCGTGGCCATGGTTGGAGCATCGGTAGCAGCATCCGAAGGAGCGGATGTAGACAGAAGAATCTCGTCCTCCTCTGTGGGAACCTCTGTTGTCACGGGAATCTCAGTCGTGGCCATGGTCGGGGCATTGGTAGCAGCAGCCGAAGGAGCTGATGTTGTCAGAATCTCCTCCTCTGTGGGAGTCGCGGTTGCCATGGGAATCTCCGTCGTGGCCATGGTCGGAGCATCGGTAGCAGCAGCCGAAGGAGCTGATGTCGTCGTTGCCATTGCCAATGACTCTACTTCCATGGTCGTATCCGTGATCATTTCTGTGGGAGATGAAGTAGCCGTTACCTCTGGTTCTGGTGTAGTAGCCGTCATTGTTGGCCCTTGAGTACTCACAGAAGTCTCACTGCTTGAACTAGCCGTGGTACTGGTCGCAGATGGAGCCATTGTGGTTGTCAATCCGGATACTTGTGTCGCATTGGACGACGACGACGACGAGGGTTCCTCCGTAGGCGCCGGGAAGGTATGTTCATTGCAGACACACTGCAAATGATCCAAGGTGTTATCTTTATCACAAATCAACCATTGATGCATGCGGCAACAACCACCACTTCCCTCGGCACTGTCATTTCCACACGAATTGTCCAAACATTCGGGATCCGAAATTTGAGACGTCGCCAAAGCTTGAACTTCGGACGAGTCAAAAAGAGCACAAGGCTTGGGTTCCTTCAAGCCCATGTAATCATTGGTGACCAGGGTTTCATCTTTATCTCCCTCTTCATTAATCGGAAAGGCCGCAGCGTTGTTGTTGTTCTTGTCTTTGTCCTTGTTGTTGGCATCTTCCACAAAGACGCGTTCGACATCTTCTTCTCCAAAGGGATCTACCAACGCATTGCGACGTGCACCTCGAATACTATTCCCATGGTTCGTATGGGCATGGCCCCCATTCTGGATGCTTTCATACTCTTGCAAAGTAGTCGTTGTCACGTCCAAAGTGGCTGCCACTACCAGGCATCCAGAAGCAAGTAGAAGCGATAACAATAGCCGTTGCATTGGGTTGTAGTTGAGAGGCGACATGGTCTTCACAATCAATATTGAATGTTGTTGCTGGATTTGAGTTTGATTTTATTGTAGATAGCATTTGTATGTGTCCTTTATTTTTGAAACGGCGGATATATATTG
>ENA-ORBV01014234-ORBV01014234.1-microbial-mat-metagenome-genome-assembly--contig:-NODE-14234-length-11940-cov-3.623114_pt1 | contig 11940 bp, 2 predicted proteins | sample MGYA00237777_ERZ505514 | MGnify/ENA primary metagenome ERZ505514 (study PRJEB26160, sample SAMN06269048) | microbial mat metagenome | isolation source: Oligotrophic lake microbial mat | place... | reverse complement strand
CCACATAGACACATAGAACACATAGTATTTCATCACGCCTCAGGCGTGACTAACCTATGTACCTATGTACCTATGTGGTAAAAAAATAGTTTTTAGAGGTGCCCTAAAGTATAAAGTTCACACCAATCGCTAAATCACTAAATCACAAATTCACTAAATCCTAAATAACAGCAGACAGAGCGCAACAAAATCATTTTTTCATTTCATTTTAACTCCCGAAATTGTTTATAACCTCTAATCAAAGGCTTTAATTTTTTCTGCCCCGGTAGTTCTGAAACCCTTTTCAGCACTGTAAAAAAACAATTTTTAACAGCGCAATAATTTCTCGTTTTTTTTTTCGTTTCAACTGCGTTCAAAAAATAATACTTCTTATAATTTTCTTTATATCAGGAAAGATGTATTTTTAGCCTGATTTTTACCCGACATCTGTCGGAAAGTTGAAAACAGAAACCACATGCAAAAAACCTATACGCAAATGAATACTATTCTGAAAAGCTCTGCCCTCCTGCTTGCAGTATTCCTAACCTCATTTAGTTATAACACAGCACAGGCACAATGCCCTATAACTGTTTCGGCAACCATGACAGCAGTTACCTGCTTTGGCGGAAGTGACGGAACCATTACCATTACCGGTACCGGTGGCGTTGCACCGTATGACTTTGCAGCCGTACAAGTACCCTTAGTATTTGTAACGTTTACTGGAAATTCATTAGTGCATACTTTTACCGGCTTACCCGCAGGAAACTACATTGTAGTATTTGAATCTGACAACAGCGGATGCACACCAACACAGGTTTCAACAACCATAACTATCACCCAACCGGCAGCAGGTATATCTACAGTAATGTCATTTACACCTGTATCGTGCAACGGAGGCGCAAACGGAACTGCAACCGTAACCCCCTCAGGCGGAACAGCACCTTATACTTACCTGTGGACACCGGGCAACCAAACAACCCAAACAGCAACAGCACTTACCGCTCAAAATTATAGCGTAACAGTTACCGACTTCAATGGCTGCACAACAAGCAATAACGTTACCGTTACACAACCGGCAGGCATGAGCCAGAGCAGGGTTGTTACCAACGTTCTGTGCAACGGACAAAGCAACGGAGCCATTGATTTAACCGTAACCGCAGGAACCGGACCTTACACTTATTTATGGACACCAAGCGGGCAAACAACACAAGACCGAACCGCACTTGCGGCAGGAAGTTATTCCGTTGTAATTACCGACTTCAACGGTTGCACACTTAGTCCCCCTGCAATTGTAGTTACACAACCAATAATACTTACCTCATCCGAAACACATGTAAACGTAAACTGTGCCGGCTCTAACACCGGCTCCATTGATGTATCGGTTGCAGGCGGAACGCCCGGCTACACCTACCTATGGAACACAGGACAAACCACACAAGACCTTACAGGTTTAGCTCCCGGATTTTATTCCGTAAACATTACCGATGCCAACGGTTGCACCACCACACGCAGTGCCACCATTACACAACTCTCCAACCTCATCCTTTTATCACTTATTACCAATGCAACCTGCGGTGCAAGTGATGGCGCTGTAAATCTAACCGTTGCAGGTGGTTCGGGAAACTACACCTACTCATGGTCACCGGGGGGAGCAACAACTGAAGATATAAGCGGTCTTAATGCAGGTGTTTACACCGTTATCGTTACCGATGTAACATTCGGTTGCACACAAACACTGGCAAACAATGTTCAGAATTCAGGCAATCCTGATATTACAGGAACTGTTACCAATGCCTCTAACTGCAATGCCACAAACGGAGCAATAGATGTTACCGTTACAGGCGGCTCAGGCAGCTACTCTTATTCATGGTCGCCAAGCGGACAAATAACACAAGACCGTATTAACCTTGCCGTTGGAAGCTACACTGTAACCGTTACCGATAACACAACAGGATGTATAGCCATCGCCACATTTGCTGTATCCTTTAATAATGCAATGTCGCTTTCTGCATCAGTTACCCCCTCAAACTGCAGCAGCAACAGCGGAGCAATTGACCTTACCGTAACAGGCGGAACAGCTCCCCTCACTTACCTCTGGAGCAACGGAGTAACAACACAAGACGTTAGCAGCATTGGAGCAGGAATTTATTCAGTTACCGTTACCGATGCCAACGGCTGCACAGCCAACTCCATATTTCCGGTAAGCGGCTCAAACGGAATAACTATTACCTCAGTTGAAACCGATGTAACCTGCGCAGGTGCAGGCAACGGAAGTGTTGACCTCACCGTTTCGGGCGGTTCAGGAAGCTATACGTATTCATGGTCTAATGCAGCTACAACAGAAGATATCACCAACCTTTCACCCGGAACTTACACTGTTTCGGTTACGGATGCAGTTACACTTTGCTCTTCATTTCTTTCATTTACCATTACTCAACCTGCCGGATTTAACGGCTTTGTTGATATAACACAAGTAAGTTGCAATGGCGGAAGCAACGGTGCTATAGACATTACTATTGGCGGAGCAACTCCACCCTACACTTATTTATGGACAGGCGGATTTACCACCCAAGACATAAGCGGACTTACTGCCGGAACTTATACCGTTACAATTACCGATGCCAATGGCTGCACAGCAGGTGCCGGATTTAACATTACCCAACCTGCGGCAATTGTATTAACAGAAACGCACGTAAACGTTAGCTGTAACGGAGGCACAAATGGTTCTATCAACCTCAGCGTTGCAGGCGGTGCATCTCCCTATACTTATGGTTGGAGCAATAGTGCAACCACACAGGACATCAGCGGGCTTGCAGCAGGATTTTATGCAGTAACCGTTACCGATGCAAACGGTTGCACAGCCAGCCTGAACATTACCATTACAGAAGTTTCAAACCTTACTGTTAATATTGTTAGCGTTGTAAATTCACAATGCAATACCAATACCGGTACTATTGATATTACTGTTACAGGCGGATCAGGAAACTATACTTACTCATGGTCACCCGGTGGTGCTGTTTCTCAGGATTTAACCGCACTTGGTCCGGGAACATATACGGTAACCGTTACCGATATTACCTTAGGCTGTGTTCAAACACAAGCCATCAACGTTTCCGAGACAGGAGCACCAAACGTTTCAGGAGTTGTAACCCCTGCCACTAATTGCGTAGCAACAGACGGGGCAATTGACATTACCGTTTCAGGCGGTTCAGGAAACTACACTTACTCATGGGCACCAAGCGGACAAACTACACAAGACCGCACAGCACTTGCCCCCGGAACTTATAATGTTACAGTTACAGATGCCGTAACAGGTTGCTCAGGAATAAGCACTTTTGTTGTTAATGCCGGAAACACCATGTCACTTTCAGCAAGCATTACCAATTCAAGCTGCAGCTCAAGCACAGGCGCAATTGACCTGACTGTAACAGGCGGAACAGCTCCTTATACTTACTTATGGACAAACGGAGCAACTACTCAGGATATAAGCGCACTTGCCGGTGCTATTTACGGAGTAACTGTAACCGATGCAAATGGTTGCACAGCCAATTCTCTCTTTACAGTTAGCGAAACTGCTGCATTTACATTATCAGTTGCAATCACCAATATCAATTGCGCGGGCGGCTCAAACGGTGCTATAAATTTAACAGTAGCAGGCGGCTCAGGAAACTATACTTACGTTTGGAGCAATGGAGCAACTACTCAGGATTTATCAGCTATTCCGGCCGGTTCATATTCTGTTAGTGTAACCGATGTAACAACAGGTTGCACAACCTTTGCAATTTATACCGTTACCGAACCCTCTACAATTTCTCTTTCGGCAAACGTAGTAAACATCCCCTGCAACGGAGTGGGAACAGGCTCTATTGACCTGACTGTAAGCGGTGGAACTCCACCATATACCTACTCATGGTCTAACGGAGCAACTACTCAAGACATCAGCGCACTTGCCTTAGGAACATACATCCTCACGTTCTCAGATGCTAACGGATGCGGAGGTGTTTATTCTTACACTATTTCTCAACCAACCGCAATCACTATCTCTGAAACACATGTAAATGTTACCTGCAACGGTCTCAATAACGGAAGCATAAATATTACTGTTTCAGGTGGTACAGCACCTTACTTTTATCTGTGGGCTCCAAGTGGACAAACTACCGAAGACCGCACAGCACTTGCTCCCGGAAGTTATACCGTTACCGTTACAGATATAAATAGTTGTAATGCAAACACTACCGTTCTTATTACACAACCCGCAGTTCTTACAGCTACTGAAACTCACACAAATGTAACTTGCTTTGGTGCTGCCAACGGAACAATTGATGTAACCGTAAATGGCGGAACAGGTCCTTACACTTACGTGTGGTCGCCAAGCAGACAAACTACACAAGACCGTGCAGGTCTTGCTCCCGGAACTTATTCCGTTGCCATTACCGATGCAAATGGTTGCACAACTTCTGTAAACAATGTTGTAATTACCCAACCGGCTTCTGCACTTACAGTTAGTATTTCCGCAAGCGCAAATGTAAGTTGCTTTGGGCTTTGCAATGGAACTGCTACGGTTTCTGCAAGCGGTGGCAACGGTGGATATACTTACCTATGGTTACCGGGCGGACAAACAACTCAAACTGCTGTAAATCTTTGTCCTAATATTTATAACGTAGCCGTTACCGATGCAAGTGGATGTACTGCTTCAGCAACTGTAACCATTATTCAACCTGCCGATTTAGTTGCTTCTGCAACCGGAACCGCTGCAAGTTGCAACGGGGTTTGTGACGGAACCGCAATAGCTACACAAAGCGGAGGAACCAGTCCTTTCACTTATTTCTGGCTTCCTTCAGGACCTGCAACAAACACTGTTAATAATCTTTGTGCCGGAACATATCAGGTTGTAATAACAGACTTTAATGGTTGCGATGATACAGCAAGCGTAACCATCAATGAACCTGCTCCTATTATTTATACCTCAAGTGCAACACCTGTTCTTTGTAATGGTGCCTGCAACGGAACAGCAACCGTTACACCAAGTGGCGGATTTAATCCCTATACTTATTTGTGGAGTAATGGTCAAACCACTCAAACAGCTACAGGTCTTTGCTTGGGTATTTATACAGTTACTATTACAGATTCGCAAGGTTGCTCCACAGTTGCTACGGTAGCTGTTCCAAGTAACTCAGCACTTGTAATTGATGTTACTTCAAATGACCCTACCTGTAACGGCAGTTGCGATGGTGACATCAGCACAAGCGTTTCGGGCGGAACAAGTCCTTACACGTACTTATGGACACCTGGCGGGGAAACAACAACTTCTATCTCTAACCTATGTGCTGGAACTTATACCATCACAGTTACAGATGCAAACGGATGTCAGCAGGTGCAGGTTATTACCTTATCTGAACCTACCCCTATTGTTATAACTCCAACTACTACACCTGCAAGTTGCAACGGTGTATGTGATGCCACAGCAAGCATTTCCATTTCAGGCGGAACTCCCGGCTATACCATTCTATGGGCTCCGGGCGGTGAAACTACACCCGGTCTAACCGGACTTTGTGCCGGAGTTTACATTCCTACTGTAACCGATGCAAACGGTTGTCAGCAAACAGCAAACGTAAACGTTTCTGAACCTACAGCTATTACATTAACTACCAACGTTACCGATATTTCATGCAACGGAAATACAGATGGTTCAGTTGATTTAGTTGTATCTGGAGGAACTCCGGGATATACTTATTTATGGTCACCGGGCGGACAAACAACCCAAGACCTCAGTAACCTGACACAGGGAACGTATTCCGTTGATGTTACCGATGCAAACGGTTGCACAACCAACACTTCAATTACCATTAATGAGCCGGCTCTAATTGATTTAACTTACATTACAACTCCTGCTACCTGCGGACAATGTGACGGTACTGCTACCTTAACAATGACTGGCGGAACAGCACCCTACACTTATCTTTGGGGAACAGGTGCAACCACTGCAACGGCAACCAATCTTTGTGCAGGTGTTTACCCTGTTTTTGTAACCGATGTCAATGGTTGCGTGGGAAGCTTCGCAATTGCCATCAGCAATACAGGCGGACCAACAAGTGCTACTGTTACCACCACCACTGCAAGTTGCTTTGGTGTGTGTGATGCAACAGCAAACGTTACAGGAGTAACAGGCGGTGCATCACCTTACACTTACCTGTGGATTCCCGGTGGAGCTACTACAACATCCGTTTCAGGTCTATGCGCAGGAACTTATTTTGTCCAGGTTTCTGATACCAATAATTGCACACTTACTCAACCTGTAAACATTTCTGAGCCTGCCCAGATTACAGCAAACGAAGATATTATTACTGCCGATTGCGGAGTTTGTAACGGAAGCATCGCTCTCAATCCCTCAGATGGACAAAGCCCATACACTTATTTGTGGGGAGGTGGCGAAACTACTTCTTCCATATCAGCGCTGTGTGCAGGGGTTTATACCGTTGACATTACTGATGCAAACGGTTGTACAGAATCACTGGCATTCCCTGTAAACAACGTTCCGAATTCAAGCATTACCGTTGCTACTACACCTGCAACATGCAGCGGAGTTTGTGACGCAACAGCTACTGTTACGGTAACACTCGGACAAGCTCCTTTTACTTATCTGTGGAGCGATGGACAAACTACTGCAACGGCTACAGGGCTTTGCGCTGGTGTTTATACTGTTCAGGTTACAGATGCTAACAATTGCATTGCTACTGACATTGTAACAATCAATGAGCCAACGCTGCTCGCACTCAGTCTTCCTGTAGTTTCAAATGTAACCTGCAACGGAGCCTGCGATGGAACAATTGCAATCATTCCTTCGGGCGGAACATTACCTTACTCATACCTGTGGAACGATGGACAAACAACTGCTACTGCTACCGGACTTTGTCCGGGAACGTACAGTGTTACAGTTACCGATGCAAACGGCTGCTCAACAGTATGGACCGACATAACTATCACAGAACCTACACCTATTGTATTATCAACCTCATCGACCGATGCCTTGTGCTTCAGTTCATGTGATGGAACTGCAACCGTTACTGCATCAGGCGGAACTCCCGGCTACACTTACTTGTGGACACCCGGAAACCAAACCGGTGCAACTGCAACAAACCTTTGCGCAGGAACATACATTGTTCAGGTTACCGATGCCAACGGATGTGTTCAGGGAACTTCTGTATTAATTGGACAGCCAACCGAAATTCTTCTTACAACCGATATGTTGCCTGCAAGTTGCAACGGTGTGTGTGATGCTTCGGCTTGGGTAGTGGCAACAGGCGGAACGCCTTCACTTGTTACCGGTTATACCTACTCATGGAACCCGACCTCACAAACGGGTGATACTGCTACTGCACTGTGCGCAGGACTTTACACTGTTACCGTAACCGACTCATTGGGTTGTGTAAAATCAGGAACTATAAACGTTGCCGAGCCGGCTGCAATTACTATTGCATTTGCTACAAATGATGTAAGTTGCTTTGGTTTCTGCAATGCAGACATAACTGGAACACCTTCAGGTGGAACAGCTCCATACACTTATCAGTGGACAACTACTCCAAATCTTGAAACTGTAAACTTTGTTGACAGCCTTTGCCCCGGTACTTACACATTGGTGGTAACAGATGCCAACGGTTGTATAGGAACAGACTCTGCAATAGTTACCGAACCAACCCTGCTTGTATTTGATGCAACAGTAAACAATAATGTAAGCTGCGGTGGTCTGTGCGATGGTTCTGCTACTGCAAGTGCAAGTGGAGGAACACCAAACTACTCTTATCTGTGGTCGCCTTCCGGACAAACTACTGCAACTGCAATTAACCTGTGTGCAGGAACATACACAGTAACAGTTACCGATGCCAACGGCTGCGATACAACGCAAACCATTGTCATCACCGAACCTCCTATTCTTACTTTATATCCAACTACAACCAACGCAAGTTGCGGTGGTATATGTGATGGAACTGCAACGGCTCACGTTGGTGGCGGAACCCCTCCATACAATTATGCATGGAGCGATGGGCAGACCGACAGCACAGCAGTTGGTCTTTGTGCAGGAAACTACTCGGTACTGATTACCGATGCAAACGGTTGTACAATTTCTGTGAGTGTTATCATTCTTGAGCCTCCAATCCTTACTTCATCTATAGATGATTTCAGCGAAATACTTTGCGCAGGAAACTGTGATGCCTATGCAACAGTTACCGTAAACGGTGGCGTTCCTCCATACAATTACCTTTGGAGTGATGGACAAACAACACAAACAGCAAACACACTGTGTATCGGAACTTATACCGTTGTAGTAACAGATGCTATTGGTTGTAATACTACTGCTCAGATTACAATCAGCGACCAGAATGCGCTGGCAACTGCAATTCCTTTATTCAATAACGTAAGTTGTTTTGGTCAATGCGATGGAAATGCAACAGCAATTGCAACCGGTGGTGTTGCTCCTTACAGTTTTGTGTGGAGTAACGGACAAAATGCAGCAATGGCAACCAACCTTTGCCCGGGCACTTATACCGTTACCGTTACCGATGCTGCTAACTGCGTTTCTGTTTCAACAATTAATATTACCGAGCCCGCCTTGCTTACTGCATCTGCAACAGGTGTGGATGCAAGCTGCGGAGGAACATGTGACGGAACTGCAACCGCTACCGTACAAGGTGGAACAGTACAGTATTCTTACCTCTGGGTTCCGGGTGGACAAACAAACGCAACTGCAACCGGACTTTGTGCAGGTACTTATACCGTAACTGTAACAGATGCCAATGGCTGCGATACAACTGCTACTGTTATTATCAACGAACCACCAATTCTGTTGGCTTCTGCTTCGGTAACAGCACCAAGTTGCACAAACACTGACAACGGAGCTATTGACCTTACTCCTTCCGGTGGCGTTGGTCCGTATGAGTTTGACTGGACAAACGGTTCTACAACGGAAGACATCAGCAACCTGCTTCCCGGTGTTTATGCCGTAACAGTTACTGATGCTACAGGATGCTTTATAACACTTTCAGTAGCTGTAATTGAACAGGTAGTAATTGATGCAAATGCCGGTGCAGATACTACCATCTGTCTTGGCGAAACTGTTCCGTTGCAGGCAACAGGCGGAAGCGGTTACCTCTGGACTCCTGCTTCAGGATTAAACTACAACAACATTGATAATCCCGTTGCAACCATAACAACAACTACAACCTACATTGTTCAGGTTACCAACTTCAGTTGCGTGGATTACGATACCATCACCATCACCGTTAATCCGCTGCCAATCATCAGTGCTGGTCCGGGGGCTGAAATTCTGAGCGGAACAACTGTTCAGTTAGATGCTACGGGTGCAGGAACTAACGGAACCTATTCATGGTCTCCAACCAATGGATTGGATAACTGGAACATTGCTAACCCGATTGCTTCACCTGTTGAAACTACTGTTTACTATGTAACAGGAACAGATGAAAACGGATGTTCTGCAACCGATTCATTGACCATAGAAGTTTCTCCCGGAATTGTTTTCCCTGACGGTATCACACCAAATGATGATGGCAAGAACGACACCTGGATTATTGACTTTATCAATAATTTCCCTGAAGCAGTAGTAATGGTTTACAACCGCTGGGGTCAGGAACTTTTCTATTCTAAAGGATATGGAACACCATGGGACGGCAGATACAAAGGCAAAGACCTACCCGTAGGAACCTATTATTATGTAATAGACCTGCACAACGGTAAAGCACCATACACAGGACCTATAACCATTGCGAGATAATAATTGTCATGCTGAGCGTTTCGAAGCATAAACCCTTCGACACACTCAGGATGATGAATAAATAAAACTGAAATAGTAAAACATCAACGCATGAACTTCTCTCACGAATACCTAATAAAACAAATTAATCATGAGTAAAAAAATAGTACTCCTTATCGCAGTAACCGTTTGCACTTTGGCTGGCGCAAAAGCCCAGCAGGTGCCGCAGTATGCACAATACATGCTGAACAATTATATCCTCAACCCCGCAGTATCGGGTACTGAGGATTACTACGAAGTAAAATCCAACAACCGCTACCAGTGGGTGGGTATTACCGATGCACCGCGCACGTATGTGCTTAGTGTGCATGGCCCACATCGCAAACGCAACATGGGTTTCGGTGGCGCGGTTTACAGCGATGTAACAGGTCCTACCAGCCGTACAGGTGCTTACCTTTCCTATGCCTACCATCTTAAACTTTCAGAGAAACTAAAAATCTCTATGGGACTGGGTTTTGGTGTTATGCAATTTAAAATTGACGGCTCAAAAGTTACCCTCAAAGAACAGGATGATCCCGCAATGAGCAACGGAGTAATGAGCGCCATTGTTCCCGATGCAACATTTGGATTATACCTCTTCAGCAAGAAGTTTTATTTCGGAGTTTCAATGCCGCAACTGATTGGCAACAAGCTCAACTTCTTTGACAATGTAAGTGATTCGCAAAGCCGCATTGCCCGCCACCTCTTGGTGCAGGCAGGTTACACCTTTCACCTTGGTGAAAAATGGACGGTGCAGCCTTCACTGTTAGTCAAATATGTTACTCCCGTTCCTCCGCAAATTGACCTTGGACTAAAAATCGGTTACAACGATGTGGTTTGGGTGGGCAGCGCCTTGCGTATCAACGATGCCGTTTCGGTAATGGCAGGTTTCAACATCGGCAAAAACATTATTCTAGGCTATGCTTACGATTTTAATACCTCCAGCCTGCGCAACTACAGCAATGGCAGCCACGAGGTAATGATAGGCGCACGTTTTGCAAAAATCCGCCACGCCAATGATACCCCTCCGGCTGAAAGCCCGGTGGAAGTGCCAACTAAAGAAGAGAAATAAGGTTTTATTTTTTTTATTTTTTCTGCGCCCCGCCAAAAGCGGGGCGCAGTTTTTTAAATACTTTTGCATCAAATTTTATCAATGCCCCATCCTCTTTATTGCAACAGCCTCACTGAATACTCACGTTACCAAACACGTGTGGTAAAAGTGGGCGATGTCCTCATTGGCGGTGGCAACCCCATCGTTGTCCAAAGCATGACCACCACCGATACCATGGACACACTCAAAACGGTGGAGCAAAGCATCCGTATGATTGAAGCGGGTTGTCAGTTAGTGCGCATCACCGCACCCAGCATTAAGGAAGCCGAAAACCTGCTCAACATAAAGAAAGAATTACGCAAACGCGGCTATACCGCGCCCCTTGTTGCCGACATACATTTCACACCCAATGCAGCCGAAGTAGCCGCACGCATCGTAGAAAAAGTGCGTGTAAACCCCGGCAACTATGCCGACCGCAAAAAGTTTGAAACCCATGAATACAGCGACCTCAGCTACGAAGCCGAATTAGACCGCATCCGCGAACGCTTTACTCCTTTAGTAAATATCTGCAAGGAACACGGAACTGCCATGCGCATCGGCACCAACCACGGCTCACTCAGCGACCGCATCATGAGCCGCTATGGCGATACTCCGCTGGGCATGGTCGAATCAGCATTGGAGTTTGTGCGCATCTGCCACAACAATGATTTCCGTGAAATCATTCTCTCCATGAAAGCCAGCAATACCCTGATAATGGTGCAGACATACCGCCTCCTCATTAAAAAAATGCAGGAAGAAGGCATGAACTATCCTCTTCATCTGGGCGTTACCGAAGCAGGTGAAGGCGAAGATGGCAGAATAAAATCGGCCGTTGGAATCGGGACCTTGTTAGAAGACGGTCTCGGCGATACCGTTAGAGTATCCCTTACCGAAGACCCAGAATTTGAAGCTCCAGTAGCGCGTGAACTTATCGATCGGTATACGAAACGAAGCGACCATAAAGAAATTAAACCTATTGTTCATTACCCTATTACTCCTTTCCAATACCACAAGCGTCAATCGATAGAAGTAACGAATATCGGGGGAACCAATGTTCCTCGTGTAC